>Ga0070707_100000445_pt1 | contig 40989 bp, 46 predicted proteins | sample KBSK5502metaG_FD_65468 | JGI IMG/M metagenome (GOLD analysis project Ga0070707, IMG submission 65468) | Corn, switchgrass and miscanthus rhizosphere microbial communities from Kellogg Biological Station, Michigan, USA - KBS K5-50-2 metaG | ecosystem: Host-associated > Plants > Roots >... | reverse complement strand
GCGTCGCGACGCCCTGGCCTCCCTGCGTGACGAGGAATGGCCCCCCGTCCCCGAACGCGGCCGGCACGAAGACGAGAGCGGCGACTGCAACGGCGAGGCCGAGCGAGAGCCTGCGCATGGCTTCCTCCTTGAGACGACACCGCTGATACGCGGCGGCGCCCGCAGGAGGTCCCGGCGTGCTCAGCGCTCGGCGATGACGACGTCGCGCACGATCACAAGCGCGGCGATCACGCCGACCACGAGACCCAGGGGGCGCGAGTGGGTTCCCGCGCCCAGCGCCTTCGCGGCACCCCAGACCACGAGGTAGACCCAGCCGCCGAGCGCGGCGCCGTACACGAGCCCGACGCCAAGATGCTGCGAGGCGGGAACGACACCGAAGAGCTTCGGCGCCCGGCCCGGGCCGCCGATGAGCGGACCGCCGGGAAGGAGCTGTGTCTCGAGGTTGGTGACGCGGTCGGTCGCGCGGCGGCACAACTCTCCGTTGCGCAGCTCGTACGCGAGCACACCCGAGGTCGCGACGAGGCCGAGCCCTCCGATCGCGAGCAGCTCTACACCGGTGCTGCCGGCCGACGTGAGCGCGACGACCGCTCCGGTGAGTGCCGGGACGAGCGCGAGCAGCTTGAAGCGAATCTCGGTGAGCGATCCGAGCAGCCGCGAAGCAGATTCGTACTCGAGCCGCAGCAGCTCGTCGTCGTTCGCCACCGATGCCTCCTCCTCGCGGGCATCTTCGCGCCCCTCGGGCGCGGGGTCAATCAGACTTCGATCAGGAGCGCGTCGCCCTGGCCGCCGCCGGAGCAGATCGCAGCGAGCCCGAGCCCGCCGCCGTTGCGACGCAGGTCATGCACCATCGTGCCGAGAATCCGGCCACCGCTCGCACCGATCGGGTGCCCGAGCGCGACTGCGCCGCCGTTGACGTTTGCCTTCTCCGGGTCGATGCCGAGCATGTTCACCGAGTTCAGGGCGACCGACGAGAACGCCTCGTTCACCTCGACGCGCTCGACGTCACCGATCGACTTTCCGGCCTTCGCAAGCGCCTGCGTTCCTGCGTTCGCTGGGGTGCGCGCGAGCCAGGCGAACTCGTCTGCGACGTAGCCCTGCGAGAGAATCGTGGCCAGCGGCTCCAGCCCCCGGCGCTGCGCGAACTCCTCCGAGCAGACCACGACGCACGAGGCGCCGTCGTTCACGCCCGGGGCGTTGCCGGCCGTGACAGTTCCCTCGGGATCCATCGCCGGCTTCAGAGCAGCGAGCTTGTCGAGCGTGGTGTCGCGTCGCACCGACTCGTCGGCCGTCACCTCGCCAACCGGAACGATCTCGTCGTCGAAGCGACCCGCGTCCTGCGCCGCGGCAGCACGCTCGTGCGACCTGAGCGCCCACGCGTCCTGGTCCTCGCGCGAGACGCCGAGCTCGCGGGCGACCTTCGCCGCCTGTTGCACCATGTGCAGCTCGTCGAACGTCGAGCGCAGGCCGTCCCAGATCATCAGGTCGACGAGCGTCCCGTCGCCCATCCGGTAGCCCTTGCGCGCCTTCGGGAGCGCGTACGGCGCGTTCGTCATCGACTCCATGCCGCCGGTGACGACGACCTCGACGTCGCCGGCGCGGATCATCGAGTCGGCGATCTCGACCGCGCGGATCGAGGACGCGCAGACCTTGTTCACGGTGTCGGAGGGAATGTCGATCGGGATCCCTGCCCCGATCGCAGCCTGCCGCGCCGGAGCCTGCCCGGCGCCCGCCTGGAGCACCTGGCCCATGATCACGTACTCCACTTCGCGTCCCTCGAGGCCGATCCGCTCAAGGCCTGCGCGGATCGCGATCGCGCCGAGCTTGGTCGCGGGGTACGTGGCCAGGCCGCCGTTGAGCTTCCCGAACGGGGTCCGGACGGCCGAAACGATGACGGAGCGGCTCACGCTCCCAACTTAGCCCGCGAGGTCGAGTCCAGAGTCGAGCTTCAGTGCAAAGGCGACGATGAGCTGGATCGCCTGCTCGATGTCCTCGAGATCGGCCATCTCGACGGGCGAGTGCATGTAACGGAGCGGTACCGAGACGAGGCCCGTGGCGATCCCGCGCCGGCTCAGATAGACGGCGTCGGCGTCGGTGCTCGTGGTGCCGCGCGAGACTTCGACTGCGAACGGGATCTTCTCGGTCTCAGCGGTCTCATGAAGGAGCTCGAAGATCGCCGGATGGATCGACGGCCCGCGCGAGAGCGTCGGCCCGCCGCCGAGGACGACCTTCCCCTCGTCCTCCGGCTCGCCGCCGCGCACGTCGTTCGCGTGCGTGACGTCGACCGCGATCGCGATCTGAGGCTCGGTTGCGAAGGCCGCGGTCCGGGAGCCTGCGAAGTCGCCGACCTCCTCTTGTACGGCAGCGACCGCGATGAAGTCGCCCGGCGCTCCACCCTGCTCCGCCAGCCGCCTGGCCGCCTCGAGCGCGACATAGCAGCCGATCCGGTTGTCGAACGCGCGCGAGGCGAGGCGTCTCCCGGCAAGCGAGATCGGTGCGCCGTGCCAGAGAGCTGCGTCTCCGGGACGCACGAGCGAGCGCAGCTCCTCGCCGTCCTTCGCACCGACGTCGAGGAAGAGATCCTCGTACTCGATCGCCTTGCGCTCCTCGCCGCGCCCGCGGCGCAACTTCTGCACACGGGCCACCACGACGCCGGGCAGCGGCCCGTTTCGCGTGAGCACGTCGACCCGTTGGCCGGCCATCACCGTCGGGTTAAAACCGCCGACCGGGCGGACGGCCGCGATGCCGTCGTCGCCGAGGTGCGTGACGACGACGCCGATCTCGTCGATATGGCCGACGACCGCAAGCGACGGTCCTTCCGCCGTCCCCGGCACACGCACCCACGAGCTGCCGAGAACGTTGGAGGAAACCTCGCCGACCGGGGCAGCAGCCTCCCGCCATACGGCTGCAACCGCGCGCTCCTGCCCGGAGGGACCAGGCGTCGTCAGCAGGCGTTCGAGCAGCTCGGGAAGCGGCATGGCGGCGGGACACTACCTGCGCCTCCTGCGTCTACTCCGCGGTAGCGTCTCGGCGTGAGGCTGCGGACGCTTCCCGACAGCTACGCGGTCGTGCGGCTCCAGCCGGGCTCGGAGCTGCCGGACTGGGTCGACAAGGGCCCATTCCGCTCGGTCACCCGCACCGACCACGAGGTTTCCGTGGTGTGCCGCGACCACGACGTGCCCGAAGGCGAGAGCGTCGACCGTGGCTGGACCGTGCTCGAGGTGATGGGGCCGCTCGACTTCTCGCTCAGCGGTGTGGTCGCGTCGCTCGTCCAGCCACTGGCCGATGCCAAGCTGCCGATCTTCGTCATCTCGACGTTCGAGTCGGACTACGTGCTCATCCGCTCGTCCGATCTCGGCCGCGCCGCCGACATCCTCGAGGACGCGGGCCACGTCTTCGCGGCTTGACGCGTATCCAGTGCCCGCCTACCCTGCCGCCATGACTTCCGTCCGCAACCGGTGGGCCTGGCGCACCGAGCGCGGCGGGAGCCTGCGCGCACGCTGAGTGCGCCGAGACAGCCCGTCCCGCTCGACCCGGCTCCGGCAGGAGCCTTTTTCATGCCCGTAACCGAGATTCCCACCGACCTCCTGACCCCGCTCGGCGCGTATCTCAGCTTGCGCGAGAACGCCGGCGGGGCCTTTCTGCTCGAGTCGGTCGAGCGCGGGAGGCTGGGCCGCTTCAGCTTCGTCGGCGCCGGGTCGCGGCTCGTTTCGTTCGCGGAGGCGGAGACGCTCGGCGAGCCGGTTGTCGGCTACCTCGGCTACGACGCGGTGGCGGCGTTCGAGCCGACTGTGCCGCTACCGGAGGAGGGGCCGGACGTGCCGGAGAGTCTGTTCCTCGTCCCCGACACCCTGCTTCGCTTCGACCACGCGCGCGGAGTCGCCGAACTGCTGCGCGGGGATGTCGCCGGACTCGCCGGCGGATCGCGGCCGTTGCCCCGCGGGACGGCGCCGCGCGGGCCGCTCGAGCGCGAGCCGTCACGCGGCGAGCACCTCCGCCGCGTCCAGCGCGCGCAGGAGCACATCCACGAGGGCGATGTCTTCCAGGTCGTGATCGCGCAGCGCGCGACCCGCCCGACCTCGGCGTCGGCCGTCGAGCTCTACCGGGCGCTGCGACGCGTCAACCCGTCGCCGTACCTCTTCCTCCTCGAACTCGGGGCCCTCGCGCTTGTCGGGAGCTCGCCCGAGACGGTGGTCAAGTGCGCCGGTCGCCGCGCCGAGCTGAACCCGATCGCGGGGACGATCTCACCGGGGGAAGGCGATGCGGCAGCGCTGCTCTCTTCGGAGAAGGACCGCGCCGAGCACACGATGCTCGTCGATCTCGGTCGCAACGACCTCTCGCGCGTTTGCGTCCCGGGCTCCGTGCAGGTCGAGCGCTTCATGGAGCCGGAGCGCTATTCGCATGTGACGCACCTCGTCTCGGAGGTCGTAGGAGAGCTGCGCGACGGGATCACGCCGTTCGAGCTGCTGCGCGCGACCTTCCCGGCCGGCACGGTCTCGGGTGCGCCGAAGGTACGCGCGATGCAGATCATCTCGGAGCTCGAGCAGTGCCGTCGCGGCATCTACGCCGGGGCCGTCGGCTACTTCCTGCCGGAGACCGGCGAGCTCGACACATGCATCGCGATCCGCACGCTCTGGCTGCGCGACGGCGTCGCGCACCTGCAGGCCGGGGGCGGCATCGTGGCCGACTCGGATCCCGCCGCCGAGCACGAGGAGTGCCTTGCCAAGCTGGGCGCGCTCGAAGCCGCGATCGAGCTGGCAGAGTCGGAGCAGGACGCCGTGCCGTGATCCTCCTCATCGACAACTACGACTCGTTCTCGTACAACCTCGCGCACCTGTTCGGGGCTCTCGGGGTGGAGGTCGTGGTGCGCCGGAACGACGAGCTCGACGCCGACGAGGCGGAGCGGCTCGCTCCCTCACACCTCGTCGTCTCGCCCGGCCCCGGTCGTCCGGCGGCAGCAGGCGCGACGCCGGCGATCGTGAAACGGCTCCTGCCGACGACGCCCACGCTCGGGGTCTGCCTCGGCCACCAGGCTCTCGTCGAGGTCTGCGGCGGAGAGGTCGGCTACGCACGAGAGCTCGTCCACGGCAAGGCGAGCCCCGTGCGGCACGACGGAAGTGGGCTCTTCACCGGGCTGCCGGATCCATTCGAGGCCGGGCGCTACCACTCGCTCGCGGCGACGCGACTGCCGGACATTCTCGAGCCGACGGCGTTCGCGGAGGACGGCGAGGTCATGGCGGTCCGGCACCGAGAGCTGCCGGCGGTCGGCGTTCAGTTCCATCCCGAGTCGGTCCTGACGCCAGACGGGCCGGGGCTCGCGCGCAACTTCCTCGAGGGACGGCTGTGATCCAGCAGGGACTTGCGCGGCTGCTCGACGGACACGACCTGTCGCGGGACGAGGCGCGGGCCACGATGACCTCGATCATGACCGGGGAGGCAACGGCTTCGCAGATCGCGGGCTTCCTCGTCGCCCTGCGGATCAAGGGCGAGACCGCGGACGAGATCGCCGGGTGCGCCGAGGCGATGCGCGAGCACGTGCTGCGGGTGCGGCCCACGCGTACCGACCTCGTCGACGTGGTCGGCACCGGCGGCGACGGTGCGAACACGTACAACATCTCGACGGCTGCAGCGCTCGTCGCAGCCGCCGCGGGAGCTGCGGTCGCGAAGCACGGCAACCGCGCCGCCTCGTCGCAGACGGGAGCCGCGGACGTGTTGGAGGCGCTGGGCTTCGAACTCGAGCTCCCCCCGGAACGGATCGAGCGCTCGATCGACGAGCTCGGCTTTGGCTTCCTCTTCGCCCAGGCGCACCACCCGGCCATGCGGTACGCCGCGCCCGTCCGGCGCGAGCTTGCGACGCGTACCGTCTTCAACGTGCTCGGCCCCTTGACGAACCCGGCGGGCGCGCGCGCACTCGTGCTCGGCGTCTACTCGCCGGAGCTCGCCCGGACGCTCGCCGACGCGCTCGTCCAGCTCGAAACGTCGCGCGCGTTCGTCGTGCACGGCGCCGGAGGCATCGACGAGCTCTCTCCCTGCGGGCCGAACCTCGTCTGCGAGGTCGAGGGCGGAAACGTCCGGGAGTACGAGCTCGACCCGCTCGAGCTCGGCATCGAGCGTTGCGCTCCGGAGGATCTGCGCGGCGGGGACCCGCAGACGAATGCGGCCGCTCTGCGAGGCGTGCTCTCGGGTACAGACGGCGGCCACCGGTCGGCGGTGATCCTCAACGCGGCGGGCGGGATCGCCGCAGCGGGCCACGCGGCGAGTCTTCACGACGCGATCGGGCAGGCGCGCGAGGCGATCGACTCCGGGGCGGCGGCGACGCGACTCGACGAGCTCGTGGAGTTCTCCCGCGCATGAGGTTCGCAGAGGCACTGGCGCAGCCCGGCTTCGGTGCGATCGCGGAGTTCAAGCGGCGCTCGCCGTCGGCGGGCGACATCAGCCCCGGCGCGCGGGTCGAGGACATCGCGCCGGCGTACGAGTCGGGAGGCGCGCGGGCGGTTTCCGTTCTCGTCGACGACGCGTTCGCAGGATCGCTCGACGACCTGCGCGCGGCGCGGGCGACGGTGGACGTGCCGTTGCTCGCCAAGGGCTTCTTCTCGACGGAAGAACATCTGCGCGAGCTGCGAGAAGCGGGCGCTGACGCTGCGCTCCTCATCCTCCGCGACCTCGACGACGTGACGGCAGCGGGGTTGATGCACGCCGCCGAGGAGCTCGGCCTCGACACGCTCGTGGAGGCCCACGACGAGGAAGAGCTCGTGCGGGCGACCGGGCTCGACGCCCGCGTGATCGGCGTCAACGCGCGGGATCTCGGCACCTTCCGGATCGACCGCGCCGCGCAACTCGATCTCGTCGCGAAGGCTCCGCGTGACCGCGTCGTGATCGCGGAGAGCGCCGTCCACACACGCGCGCAGGCGGCCGCGGCCGAGCTCGCCGGCGCAAACGCCGTCCTCGTCGGCACGTCGCTGATGCGCGCGCCCGAGCCCGGCACGAAGCTGCGCGAGCTGCTCTCGCGGCCTCTGGTCAAGGTCTGCGGCCTGACGCGCCAGGAGGACGTCGATGCCGCGGTCGAGGCGGGCGCCGACCTCTGCGGCTTCATCTTCGCCGAGGGCTCGCCACGCCGAGCTACCGAGGTCCTGCGGGTGCCGGAGACGGTGTTGAGTGTCGCCGTCTTCGTCGGCGAACCCGAGGAGCGGGAAGCGGACCTCGTCCAGCTCTACGAGCGCGAGGAAGGCACGGTACGCGGCCGCGACGCCGTCCTGCTTCGCGACGGCGAGCAGGTCGCACGGGTCGCCGATCTGCCCTGGGACGGCGAGGACCCCGACCACTGGCGGAACGCGGGCGGCGACGACCGCCTCGTGCTCGCAGGCCGGCTCGGCCCGCACAACGTGCGCGCGGCGATCGAGGCCGTGCACCCTTGGGCGGTGGACGCCGCATCGCAGCTCGAGGCTGCTCCCGGCATCAAGGACCACGAGAAGGTGCGGGCGTTCGTGCGGGAGGCCCGATGAACTACGGCGACTACGGCGGGCGCTACGTCCCCGAGACACTGATCCCGGCTCTCGACGAGCTCGAGCGCGGCTGGCGCGACGCGCAAGCGGACGACTCGTTCCACGCCGAGCTGCACGACCTGCTCACGCGGTACGCCGGCCGGCCGACGCCGCTCACGCTCGCGGAACGCTTTGCGCCCGGGAAGCGGATCTACCTCAAGCGCGAGGATCTCCTCCACACCGGCGCCCACAAGCTCAACAACGCACTCGGCCAGGCCGTGCTCGCGCAGCGCCTCCGCAAACACCGCATCGTCGCCGAGACGGGAGCCGGACAGCACGGCGTCGCCACGGCCACGGTCTGTGCGCGCTTCGGTCTCGATTGCGTCGTCTACATGGGCGAGGAGGACATGCGCCGTCAGCGGCCCAACGTCGAGCGGATGCGGCTCCTCGGCGCGGAGGTGCGCGGTGTCGACTTCGGCACGAAGACGCTGAAGGAGGCGACGAGCGAGGCGATCCGCGACTGGATCACGAACGTCGAGACGACCCACTACCTCATCGGCTCGTGCGTCGGGCCGGCGCCGTATCCAGAGCTGGTGGCGGAGCTCCAGTCGGTGATCGGGCGCGAGGCGCGGGAGCAGGTGCTCGCGGTCGAGCAGCGACTCCCCGAGGCCGTCGTCGCATGCGTCGGCGGTGGCTCGAACGCGATCGGGATCTTCCACGGCTTCGTCGAGGACGAGGATGTGCGACTCGTCGGAGTCGAGGCTGCCGGAGCAGCGTCGCTCGGCAGCGGGCGGCCCGCCGTTCTCCACGGCGCGCGCTCCTCCGTGCTCGCCGACGAGGACGGCCAGATCGAGGACGCGCACTCGATCTCAGCCGGGCTCGACTACCCCGGTGTCGGGCCTGAGCATGCCTTCCTCCGCGACAGCGGCCGGGCCGAGTACCAGGTGGCGACCGACGAGGAAGCGCTCGCCGCGTTCCAGGATCTCGCGCGAACCGAGGGCATCCTCCCCGCCCTCGAGCCGGCGCATGCGCTCGCCCGTGCCCGCGACCTCGACGCCGAGCTGATCCTCGTCGGGCTCAGCGGCCGCGGCGACAAGGATCTCGCCGAGGTCTTGGATCGGCTGTGAGTTGAAGAAGCTCGTCATCTACCTGATGGCGGAGCCGGAGACGCCCGAGCTCGCCCGTGCCGCGGTGGAGGGAGGTGCCGACATCGTGGAGCTCGGCTTCCCGTTCTCGGATCCTCTCGCGGAGGGGCCGATGATCCGGCGTGCGTCGGAGCGCGCGCTCGCTCGCGGAATGCGCACCAGTGCCTGCCTGGACGTCCTCGCACAGGCCCGCGAGCTACTTCCCGAGACGCCGCTCGTCCCGATGACCTATGCCGCGATTCTCGAGGCCTACGGCTACGACCGCTTCGCGGCGGACGCCCGGGAGCGTGGCGCGTCGAGCTTCATTCTCGTCGACCTTCCGGTCGAGGAACAGCCGGCGCTGCGGAGGATTCAGCTCGTCGCACCGACCTCGACCGAGGAACGGATCCGCGGCGCCGCACAGGCAACCGACGGCTGGCTCTACCTCGTCTCGGTCACCGGGACCACCGGAGCCCGGACGGAGCTCTCGCCCGCCCTGCCGCCGCTCGTGGAGCGGGTGCGCGCCGTCAGCGACGTTCCCCTATACGCGGGCTTCGGGATCTCGACGCCGGAGCTCGCGCGCGCGGCCGGCGAGCTCGCAGACGGCGTCGTCGTCGGTTCTCGGGCCGTCGAGGTCGCCGAGGAGGGACCGGAAGCTCTGCGGAGCTTCGTCGCCTCGCTCCGCACCGCACTCGACTCTTAGCGACCTCTCAGACCCGGCTCAGGTCGGTCTTAGCTTGGACGGTGAGCATTCACTTCAGCGCGATCCCTTCCTCCGACAACGCCGGCTCAGGCCCGGCGCCGGTCATTCCCCCCTCGGCGGCCGGCGTCGGGCTCGGCGCCCTCTCCGGAGCGACGCGCACGGGCAGATGGAGCCGGAACGCCGTTCCGCGCGGTAGCGCTTTCACCGAGCAGCTGCCGCCGTGAGCGCGGGCGACCGCGGCGACGATCGCGAGCCCCAGCCCCGCACCGCCACGCAGTCGGGTGCGAGCCACGTCCGCGCGGGCCCAGCGGTCGAAGATGGTCGGGAGTGCATCGGGCGGAATACCCAGTCCCGAGTCCGAGACCTCGATCACGACTCCGCCCGCGCCGTCCGCGTGCGCCCCGAGCTCGATGGAGTCGCCTGGATCGGTGTACTTGACCGCGTTCTCGAGCAGGGCGTCGAGAGCGTCTCTCAGAGCCTCGGGATCGACGACCAACGGCCCCGTCAGGTCGACGTCGAGCCTCCACGCGCGCGGGGCGACCTCGGACCAGCGGATGAAAAGATCGGAGAGGAACGCTTCGAGGTCGATCTCCTCGAACACGAAGCCCTGCTGCTCGGACTTCGCGAGCAAGAGCAGGCGCTCCACGATCCGCTCCATCCGCCCGAGCTCGTCGAGTGCGACCTCGAGCTCGGTCGAGTCGGGCTGCTCGCGGCGCAGCAACTCGAGGTGGCCGCGGGCGATGGTCACAGGCGTCCGCAGCTCGTGCGAGGCATCGTGGAGGAACCGCTCCTGCCGCTCGAGCAGCGACGCGCGCATCTCGGCTACGCCCTGAACCTCGGCGAGCGCAGCCTGCCGCCGCTGCGCATGCCAGACCATTGCGAGGAACATCGCCGACATGAGCGGAACCTCGAAAAGCTCCCCCCAGAGCTGGATGCCTTCGAAAGCGTCGGCAAAGATGCTCGCCCCCGTGGCGAGAATCACCACGAGGAGGACGAGCGACATCGTCTGCGTGCGCCAGACGCGGACGCCGTAGACGAAGGTGAGGCTGATCCAGACGAAGTGAAACGGGATCGTCTCCCAGGCCGGCCACGCGATCATGGCCAACCAGTTCGCGGCGGCGAAGACCGCCCACGCGGCCTCCAGAGGGTTACGCCGAAGCCAGTCGGTAACCCGCATGCCGCACTGTCTCGATAGCCGCATCAGGCCCGAGCTTCTGTCGCAGCCTGCGTACGCAGACGTCGACGACGTTCGAGCCCGGGTCGAAACCGTACCCCCACACCTCGGCGAGCAGCCTCTCGCGGCTCACGATCTCGCCCACGTGCAGGAGCAGGTGATGTAGGAGCCGGAACTCCCGGTCGGAGAGGTCCGCGCTTCGTTCACCGACGCGTGCCTGGCGCCTTGCGACGTCGAGAACGATGGCACCGCCGCGGAGGACGTGCTCGTCGCCGAAGGTCGCCGCGCCGCGTAACCGAACCCGGATCCGCGCGAGCAGCTCGTCGAGAGAGAACGGCTTCGCGACGTAGTCGCTGGCACCCAGCTCGAAGCCGCGGAGTTTCGTCTGCACGTCGCCGCGCGCAGACAGGATCACCACAGGCAGGTCCGGATTGGTGCGCCGCAGCTCCCGCAGGACCTGCAGCCCGTTGAGCCCCGGCAGCAGGAGGTCCAGCACGACGAGGTCGAAGCGCGAGGCCGTGGCGAGCGCAAGCCCGGCGCGCCCGTCGCCGGAGGCCACGACGGAGTACCCCTCGGCCTCGAGGCCGCGGGCGAGGAACGCCTGAATTCGGGCCTCGTCCTCGATGACCAGGATTCGCATGCCGACCTCCCGGCGGGAGAATCTACACCGATTACCCGGAGATGACACCGGAATGACAGCTTCGTCATGAAGCGGGCGCCGCGCCCGCGCCCTTGATACGAACGGCCCGATGCGGGCCGGCCTCAAGCTCCTGCTCATCGCCATAGCCGTCGTTGCGGCCGGCGTGATCATCGGGTTCTACGTCTCCAACCTGACCACGCTCGCGGGCTCGCCGGCGTATTCGGTTCCCGTCCAGAACGTCAACGGCCATCCGGTCGTCAATCTCACGATCCAGACGGTCGCCGCTGTCGGCCCCAAGCTCAGTCAGAACCCCGACTGGGTCTCGTACCTCATTCAGAACTCGAGCGGTCAGTGGAAGCGCGAGACGGTGTGGGACCTGCCGGCGCACGCGACGGTTCACGTGACGATCTACAACTTCGACGGCGCGAGCGGGCTGCGCAACCCCTACCTCGCCCGGCCGCAGGGCATGGTCGGGAACAGGGTGCTGATCGACGGGAAGCCGGCGAACGCCATCGACCCGAACGATGCGTCGCACACCTTCGCCGTACCGGCGCTCGGAATCATCGTCGCCGTTCCCGGCGTGGCCGACGATGCGAAGAACCAGTGCGGCTACGCGCCGTGCCCCATGTCCAACGCGCACCGGACGATCCAGTTCACGTTCCACACGACGGCTCCCGGCCACTACCGCTGGCAGTGCTTCGTCCCCTGCGCGGCCGGCTGGGTCTTCGGGTTCGGCGGGCCGATGCAGACGATCGGCTACATGGATGGGTTCCTGAACGTGAAGGCCTGATGGCAGCGAATCCCGACGCCGCGCAGGCGCCTCCGAGCGACTCCACGAACCACGGCGTACGGGTCGTGGTCGCGTGGCTCGTCCTGAGTGCGATCGCCACGCCGCTCGTTGCGATCTACGTCGGGCCGCTCATTCCGCCGGGCAACGGAAGCGTGGAGGCCCAGGGACAGACCTTCAGCAACCAGGTGATGACGAGCTTCGTCACGCCGGTCCTCTGCCTGATGGCCGTCTTCTTCGCCTACGGCCTCATCAAGTTCCACGCGCGGCGCAACGAGGCGGTGCTCGACGGTCCGCCGCTACGGAACGACGCGCGCGTGCAGCTGCTCTGGATCGTGATCACGTCGGTGATGGTCCTCTTCCTCGCCGGCTTCGGCACCTATGAGCTCCTGAAGGACGGCGCCGGCGGCGGCCAGGGTCCGAACCCGATCGCTCTTCCGGCCGGTCACAAGACCGCGTACCCGGTCCAGGTGATCGCGCAGCAGTGGCAGTTCACGTACCGCTACCCGGCGCTCGGTGGAATGGAGTCGAACCAGCTCGTCCTGCCGGAGAACCGACTCGTCGTCTTCCATGTGACGTCGCTCGATGCCGTCCACTCCTTCTGGGCGTATCAGCTCGGCGTGAAGGCCGACGCGAACCCGGGGGTCGACAACGTTGCGTACGTCACCACGAAAGGCCCGCTGGTCTTCAACGTCCGCTGTGCCGAGCTCTGTGGGCTCTGGCACGGCTACATGTTCAACAACGGCTTCGTCGTGCCCCCGGCGCGATTCGCGCGCTGGGCGGCGCATGCGCAGGCGCTCTACGCGTCGATCAAGCCCTACGTGAACCGCCCGGCCGACAAGGGCGGCGCCCCGCTTGCACGCAGCTATCTGCCTCAGCCGACCGGGAGAGCCGGATGACCGCCGCCGCAGCCTCCGCACCGCACCCACCGCTGTGGCGCCGCCTGATCGGCTTCAACTTCCTGGCGGGCCTCGTCCTCGGCGTCGTGGGCTGGTACGTCGGTTGGTTCGGCGCGCACGCCATACACGGGGCGACCGTCACCGATACGACAGGCGCCACCGACTACAACGAGCTGTCCGTCTACCTCGCCTATATCGGCGGGGTCTCCGGCTTCCTCGTCGGCCTCGGCTTCCTCAACTACCCGGTGAAGCGGCTGCTCGGATATCCGCCGTCACTCCGGGAGAAGGAGGAAGGAAGCTGGACGCGCTACTTCAGCCTCTGCACGGACCACAAGGTCGTGGGCATCCAGTACCTCTGGGGCATCGGGCTGTTCTTCTTCATCGGCGGCCTGAACGCGATGCTGATCCGCACCGAGCAGCTGACCCCGCACAACCAGGTCTTCCCGATGGGCACGTACCTGACGATCGTCGGGATGCACGGCACGATGATGATGGGGATGATGACGAGCGGGATCCTCGGCCCGTTCGCGAACTACTTCGTTCCGATCATGATCGGTGCCCGGCGGATGGCCTTCCCGCGGATCGAGGCGCTCACGTTCTGGCTCCTGATGGCTGCCGGCGTGGTCCTGACGACGACGATCTTCTTCGGCGGCTTCCCGACCGGCTGGACAGGCTACGCGCCGCTCTCGACCCAGGCCAACCCGGGCATCGACAACTACATCATCTTCTTCGCCCTGGTCGGGCTCTCGATGACGCTCCTTGGCCTGAACATGATCGTGACGATCCTGACCATGCGCGCGCCCGGCCTGACGTGGACGCGGCTGCCGATCTTCGTCTGGGGCGTGCTCTCGACCGCCGTGCTTATGGTGCTGGCCGCACCGGTGCTGATCTCGACGCTCGGGATGGCGGCGCTCGACCGGACGGCTCAGACGACCTTTTTCAACCCTGGCGGCGGCGGCAGCAACTACCTGTACCAGAACCTGTTCTGGGTCTTCGGGCACCCCGAGGTCTACATCCTCGCCCTGCCTGGGTTCGCGATCGTCCTCGAGCTCCTGCCGGTGTTCGCACGCAAGCCGCTCTGGGGCTATCGACTCGCGGTCGCCGGCTTGCTCGGCGTCTCGCTCCTCTCGTGGTTCGTGTGGCAGCACCACCTGTTCATGAGCGGGATCAACGGCGACCTGCGTCCCTTCTACATGCTCTCGACCGAGCTCATCTCGATCCCGACCGGCTTCACGTTCCTCTGCGGGATGATGACCCTCTGGCGAGGGAAGATCCGCTTCACGGTTCCGATGTTGTTCTGCCTCGCCTGGTTCTTCAACTTCCTGCTCGGCGGCCTCTCCGGCGTGTTCCTGTCCGACGTGCCGAGCGACGTGACGACGCACGGCAGCTTCTTCTCGATGGCCCACTTCCACTACACGATCATGGGCGGACTCGTCTTCACGTTCTTCGCGGCCATCTACTACTGGGTGCCGAAGATGACCGGCTTCGAGCTGAACGAGTTGCTCGGGAAGATCCACTTCTGGACGATGTTCATCTTCTTCAACTCGACATTCGCGCCACTCTTCGCGATCGGCTTCCTTGGTCAGTCGCGCCGCAGCCCGGTGTATACGAACAACCTCCAGTTCCTCAACGACTGGGTGTCGGTCTCCGCGTTCCTGCTCGGAGCCTCGATGCTGGTCTTCCTCTTCAACCTCATCTGGTCGCTCGCGTTCGTGAAGAAGCCGGCAGCAGCGAACCCGTGGGGGTCGCGCTCGATCGAGTTCCAGCTGCCGTCGCCGGTGCCGGTGCACAACTTCGACCGCATCCCGGTGTTCTCGGGCGACCCCTACGGCTACGGCGAGGGGACGCAGCCGGTCGCTGTGCCCGCAGGCGCACCCGCGGGGAGGGACTGAGCGATGGCCGAGCCGCTTGCCGTCGAAGGGACTGACTACGAGGTCGTCAGCGAAGAGCCGCCCGAGCTGCTCGGGCGGAACCTCATCTCTGCGAGCTACCTGCTCGCCGGCGCGTCGGCGTTCTTCTTCATCTCCTTCCTCTTCGCGTTCTTCTACCTCCGCGCGCTGAACAACAACGGAATGTGGAAGCCGTCGGGCGTCGACGCCTCCGTCGGCTGGGGGACGGCTGTCGTCGCCTGCTATGTCGTCAGCGCGCTGCTCGTGCGGCTCGGGCTCACCGACCATCAGGCGCTGCGCCGTGACCGGTGGCGCGTCATGGGCCTTGCCGCGCTACTCGTCGGCGTGGCCGGGCTCGTTCTCCAGGTCATCGCGTGGCCCCAGCAGAGCTTCGGGCCTGCCGACGGTGGCTTCGCCAGCGTGTACTTCGGCTGGACCGCGTTCATCTTCCTCTTCGTGCTGGGAGCGATGATCTGGCTCGAGATGACCCTCGCCACCTCGTTCCGCTATCGCAAGATGGAGACCGATGCACCGCCGCCCGGGCATGCGTCGGGCGACAGCCACCGCGAGACCCACGACATTCGCGACCCGCTCTCCCTCGTCCGCGCGGAGCTCGTCGGGCTCAGCTTCTACTGGACGTTCCTCGCGGGGATCGCGGTCGTCACCTGGGTCCTCCTCTACCTGGTCTGAGATGGATCCGCTGCCTCTCGTCGTATGCGGAACGGCGGCAGCCCTGTACGCCCTCGGTCGCCGCGGGAGGGTCCGCGTCTGGCGCGAGCTGAGCTTCTACAGCGGCGTCGTGCTCGCGTTCGTCGTGCTCGAGCGGCCGTTCGACGACTGGGCGGACTCGTGGCTGTCGGTCCACATGGCACAGCACATCGTCCTCATGACCGTGGTGCCGCCGCTCGTCGTGCTCGGCCGTCCCTGGCCGCGCATGTGGCTGGCCTTCCCGCTGTCCACCCGGCGCGCCGTAGGCGGCGCCCTTAGCCGCTCGCCGACCTTCCGCCGCACCGCGAGCCTGTGCAAGCGCCCGTGGATCGCGCTGGCCGCGCAGTCGGCGATGGTCGCCCTCTGGCACGTGCCGCAGCTCTACGACGCCGCTGCGCGGAACGAGTGGATCCACGTTCTCGAACACGTGTGCTTCGTCGTTCCCGCCCTCGTGTTCTGGGGAGCGCTGCTCGGCGCGCCGCCGGTACGGGCGCGCATCGACGATCTCCATCGTGCGATCTGGTTCACGGCGGCGATGATCCCGAGCTGGATCCTCGCCATCGTGCTCGCGTTCGCGAGCGCGCCGGTCTACGCCGCGTACCCGTCCCTGACCGACCAGCAGCTGGCCGCAGGCGTGATGTGGGTGCCGGGGTCGCTCACGTACTTCGTCGCCGCGATCTACTTCTTCTATCGCTGGCTCGAGCCCGGCGGCGCAGAGGCGCCGGCCGAGCCCCGACCCGAGGAGCTCTCATGGACGTAATCGCCGCCTACCTGTCCGCTGAAATCCTCACCTGGGCGGTGCCGCTCGCCCTGCTGATCGCGGTCACGATCTGGTGGATGATCGTCCTCCGCCGTCGCTCCAGCAACGACGCGTAGCTACTTCGCCCGGAGATCGACCACCGACGGCTTACCGCCGCGCGTGATCTTGAGCACGTCCCACATGCGGGCCTCCTCGTGGCCGCGTACCAGGCAGGCGAAGCGGTACACGCCCTTCCTGCTCGCGCGGAACGTGAAGCGCGCGGTGTGCCCTGCCTCCAGTCCGATCTGTGGTTGCGGGGTCGCCGCGCCGCGGAAGGCCGGTTTCGTCGAGACGGCGCCCTGGACGACCGCGCAGGAATGTCGGAGCGGCCCGCGGTTCGTGCACACGACGCGCACCGTCCAACCGCGCGGCACCGTCCACATGAGATAGCGCGAGTAGCCGTCGAAGTTGAAGCCGCCGTTCGTGCCGTCGTAAGAGGCGATCAACGTGATCGTCACCCGGTGCCGGCGGGCGTCGACCGCGAGGAAATTGTGCGGCGGCGGAGGCCCTTTCACCGCAAGCGAGAGGGCGACGAGGACTGCGGCTACCACTGTCTCCAGCATCGCAGAGCGAAGCGAACGTCGCTAGCCGTTCTTAGCCAACCCTCACGCGTCTCTCAGAATTGTCCTAGGGAAAACAGGCACTCTGGAGGCCGACCCAGATGCAAGGAGATACGCACACATGAATCCCCGCCCTGCCAGCAAGCGCCTGCGGCGCGTCTTGCCGCTCGCCATCGCGCTCGTGATCGGCGCCGCAGCAGGCGCCGGCGCGTATGCGCTCACAAACCACAACTCCAAGACGCCGAGCGCGGCCCCACTGGTCGTACCGGCGCAGTCCGCTTCCTCTACGGCGAGCGCCGATTCGCTCGCGCAGATCTACAAGGAGGATGCGCCGGGCGTCGTCGACATCCAGGTCCAACTGGCTTCGAGCGCCAACGCCCCTAGCGGTTTCCCCTTCAACAATCCGGGCGGCGGCTCGCAGAAGGCGACGGCCGAGGGAACCGGCTTCGAGATCAACTCGAAGGGCGACATCCTCACCGCCGAACACGTCGTCGACGGAGCCAAGTCGATCAAGGTTACGTTCCAGGACGGCTCGACGGCCAAGGCCACGCTCGTCGGCAGCGACAAGTCGACCGACACAGCCGTGATTCACATCGACGTGCCTGCGTCGCAGCTGCACCCGCTCACGCTCGGCAACTCGTCGGCGGCCGAGCCGGGCCAGACGGTCGTGGCAATCGGTAGTCCGTTCAGCCTCCAGGAGACGATGACCGCCGGCATCGTCAGTGCGGTCAACCGCACGATCACCGCACCGAACAACTTCTCCATCACCGGCGCGATCCAGACCGACGCCGCGATCAACCACGGCAACTCCGGCGGTCCGCTGATCGACGTCGCAACGAACAGCGTGATCGGGATCAACGACCAGATCCTCAACGCGGGCGACACGAACGACAACGCCGGCGTCGGCTTCGCCGTCCCGATCGACGCGTCGAAGACCGTCGCGCAGACGCTCATCGCCGGCGGCACGGTCGAGCACGCGTATCTCGGGGTGACGGTGGCTCCGAGCGGCGCGGTCAAGATCGCCTGCGTCGTGAAGAGCGGCCCCGCCGACTCGGCCGGATTGAAGGCCGGCGACGTGATCACCTCTCTCGACGGCAAGACGGTCGGGAGCTACGACGCACTCACGGCCGCGGTCGGGGCTACGAAGCCCGGCGAGAAGGTGACCGTGACGGTCAAGAGCAAGGGCTCCACGCGCAGCGTCTCCGTGACGATGGGCTCGAGGCCGGCCTCGACCAACAACAACTGCAGCAACCGCTAGACCCTCCAAAGCGGCGGGCGGCCCGACGAGGACCGCCCGCCGCGGTTGCGGCCCGCCCGTAGGATCGCCGCATGGAAATGGCGGAAGGCGCGGCTCCGCCGCTGGACGCACGAGTGGCGCGTTGGACGCTCGTCGCGAGCATCCTCGGATCGTCGATGGCCTTCATCGACGGCTCGGTGGTCAACGTCGCTCTACCTGCGATCCAGCAGGACCTCGGCGGCGGGTTGGCGACACAGCAGTGGGTCGTGGACGCCTACCTGCTCACGCTCGGGTCGCTGATCCTGGTGGGCGGCTCGCTCGGGGACATCTTCGGAGAGTCGCGGGTGTTCGCGATCGGGGTGGCGAGCTTCGCCGCCGTGTCGGTTCTCTGTGCGGTCGCGCCCGACGCGCCGGCGCTGATCGTCTTCCGCGGGCTGCAGGGAATGGCGGGCGCACTGCTCACCCCGGCGTCGCTCGCCATGATCACCACCACGTTCAGCGGCACCGCACGAGGGAACGCCATCGGGCTCTGGACGTCCTGGACGGGCATCTCGTTCATCCTCGGGCCGACCGTCGGCGGCTGGCTGGTCGACGTGTCGACCTGGCGTCTCATCTTCCTCATCAACATCCCGATCGCCGCTGCCACGCTGCTGCTCCTCGCGCGGCTCGGCGGGATGCACCAGCCGCGGCGTGCGGACCTCAGAGTCGACGTCCCGGGCGCCATCCTCTGCACGGCCGGACTGGGACTCCTCGTCGCCGGCTTCATCGAGCAGCCGCAACGCGGCTGGGGGGACCCTCTCATTCTCGGCGCCTTCGTCGTCGGCGCGGCCCTGCTCGGCGCGTTCGTCGCCTACGAGCTGCGGACGCCGATGCCGATGCTCCCGCTCAGGCTCTTCCGCCTGCGCAACTTCTCGGTCGCGAACGTCGAGACGCTCTCGGTCTACGGCGGGCTCTCCGCCTTGACCACCTTCCTGACGCTCTATCTGATCGAGTTCGCCGGCTTCTCGGCGCTGCGCGCGGGCATCTCGCTGCTGCCGGTCACGATCGTGATGTTCTTCCTCTCGCCGCGCATGGGGCGGCTCTCGATGCAGTACGGGCCGAGACTCTTCATGGCCGTCGGGCCGATCATCGCGGGCCTCGGTGTGCTCGCCTATACGCGCCTGCCTCAGGACGTGAACTACTGGGTGGACATCGTTCCCGCGCTGCTCGTCTTTTCGCTCGGACTGTCCATGACCGTCGCCCCGTTGACGACGACCGTGCTGGCCGACGCCCGGGCCGGGGACGCGGGGGTAGCGTCGGGGGTGAACAACGCGGTCGCGCGGATCGCGGGTCTGCTCGCGATCGCGATCCTCGGGATCCTTGCCGCCGGCGGCGGCGACCACCTCACGGTGCACGGCTTCCACATGACGATGGCGGCCGTCGCTGTCCTGCTCGTCTGCGGGGGCCTGATCGGCGCAATCGGGATCCGGAACCCGCGCCGCGCGTAACCGCTACTTCCCGAGCATCACCTCGGTCGCCTTGACGAGCACCGTGACCTCGTCACCTTCGGCGAGCTCCAGGTGCTCGGCGCTCTCGCGGGTGATGGCCGCAACGATCGTCTGGCCGCCGATGTCGACGGTGATCTCCGACATGACCCCGCCGAGCTTGACGTTCATGACCTTTCCGGGGAGCTGGTTGCGAGTGCTGAGCTTCACTGCTTTCCTCCTTTGCTTGCGACGATGCGGGTTCCGGTCGCCTTGAAGCTGGCGAACGCCTGCTGACCGGGCTCGATCCCCAGCCTGCGCACCGAGTCGACCGTGATCTCTGCGCTGAGGGAGCCGATCGTGACGCGTGCCCTGTTCCCCAGCTCGGTAACGGCCGTGACCAGACCTGCGATCACGTTCATCGCGGAGTCGTCGGGCCGGCTGTTGGAGATCGTGATGTCCCAGGGGTACACGGCGAGTGTGACCGCTCCCTCGCCGTGGTCGCTCGTCGAGATCACCGTGCCGTCGCCGAGGCGGATACCGGTCGTACCGCCCCCCGTTCCGTCGGCCTGGCCATTGAGAAGGTTGGCGCCGGTGAACGTCGCGACGAACGGGTCGGCGGGCCGCGCGACGAGGTCGGCCGGGCTACCGGTCTGCCGAAGCTCCCCCTCGACGAGCACCCCGACCCGACCCGCGAGCGCGGCGGCGTCCTCGAAGTCGTGCGTGACGAGCAGCGTCGGGATCTCGAGACCGCCGAGGAGCTGCTGCAGCTCGGCTCGAACGTCGACCTTGGTGTGAGCATCGAGGGCAGCGAGCGGCTCGTCGAGAAGGAGGATCTCGGGATCCCGGGCCAGCGCGCGGGCGAGCGCGACCCGTTGGCGCTCACCGCCGGAGAGGCTGCCCGGACGTGCGCGCTCCAGATGCCCGATCCCGAAGCGCTCGAGGTACTCGTCGGCGGCGTTGCGCCGCGCGTACTCGATGTTCTGCCTGACGGTCAGGTGTGGAAACAGCGCGTAGTCCTGGAAGACGACGCCGACGCGTCGTTGCTCCGGCCGCAGGAAGACTCCGGCTTCGGCGTCGAACCAGCTCTCGTCGTCGCACCGGATCGAGCCCGCAATCGGCTTGACGAGACCGGCGACGGCATTGAGCACCGTGCTCTTGCCGGCTCCCGACGGCCCCACGAGCGCGATGGTGGAGTCGACGGTGAGGCTCAGGCAGAGCCGGAAAGCCCGAAGAGGGACTGCGACCTGGTCGAGGGTGACCGTTGCCATGACAGTGCAATTCTGAGCGTCAGGAGCAGCACGGCGCTGATCAAGACCAGCAGGCCGCTCATCGCCAGGGTTGCGTCGAACTTCTGGTCGAACTCGTAGTAGATCGCGAGCGACAGCGTCTGGGTGACGCCTTGCAGGCTGCCCGCGAACATAATCGTCGCCCCGAACTCGCCGAGCCCCCGGGCGAATGAGAGCGCCAGTCCGGCGATCAGCCCGCCGCGCGCGAGCGGCAGCACCACGCGGAAGAACGTCCGGGTCTCCCCGGCGCCGAGCGTCCGCGAGGCAGCGGTCAGACGCGAATCGGTCGCTTCGAAGGCGGCAATCGCCTGCCTGATGTAGAGCGGGCTGGCGACGTAGGCGACCGCGACCGTGACCGCGGCCTGCGTGAACGGAAGCGTGACTCCCAGCGCGCTCAGACTGGAGCCGAGCAGGCCGTAGTGGCCGAGCGCGGTGAGCAAGCCGATACCGGCGACCGCCGGAGGCAGCACGAGCGGTAGCTCGACGAGCGTGATTGCCAGCGAATGTCCCGGGAAGCGCCGCGTTGCGAGCAGGTAGGCGGTCGGCGTGCCGAAGAAGAGGATCAGTGCCTGCGCGACCACACTCGTCTTGAGGGTGACGACCAAGGCGTCCTTGACGACGGGGCTCGAGAACTGGTCGAGCACCTTCCCCGGTGACGTGTGGACGAAGATCCCGACGATGGGCAGCGTCAGGAACGCGAGCGTCACGACCGCGATTGCGACGACCAGGCCGACGCCGAGCGCTCGCCGCATCGCTGAATCCGGCCTATCTCTTCCGGTGCTTGGCCGTGTGCTTGACGCGGGGCAGGAAGCCGAACTTCAGGAGTTTCTTCTGGCCCGCCTTGCTGAGCACCAGCTTGACGAATGCCTGGGCTGCGGCCTTGTGCGTGCTCGCGGAGACGACACAGATGCCGTACTGCACCTTGGGCTGCGCCCAGGCCGGCACCTTGATCACGTTGACCTTGCCGGGAACGGTCTTGGCGTCCGTCGAATAGACGAAGCCCGCATCGACCTCTCCCAGGGCGACCTTGCTCAGAACCTCGCGCACATCGGTCTCCTGGCTGACGACGTTCTTCATCAGCGCGGCGGTCAAGTTCATGTTCTTCAGGATCTGACGCGTGTAGTCGCCGACCGGAACGCCCGCCGCCGCGATGTCGATCGTGACGCCCGTCTTGGTTAGGCCATAGATGTTGCCGATGTGGGCCGGATTTGCCGTGGGCACGATGATGACCAGCCGGTTGCGGGTGAAGACGACCGGCTTGGAGCACAGCCCATCCTGGTTGAGCCCCGTCGGAAGCTTCATGTTGGCCGAGGCGAACACGTCGGCCGGAGCTCCCTGTCTGATCTGCGCGGCGAGCGCGTTCGAGCCCCCGAAGGAGTACGTCGCTTGCGAGTCGATCTTCGGAAACACGTTGGTCAGCGAGGCAGCCGCGTACACCGTGACCTGCGGCTGCGCCGCTGCGCCGGCGCGGCGCGTCCCCGAGAACGCCGGGCCGGCCAGCAGCGCGACCAGGAAGAGAACGGAGGCCACGGTCAGGAAGGAAAGGCAGCGGCTACGACGGTTCGACACGGGTGAAACCCCTTTCAGCTAGCTCTGGATGATCACGTTCGTGGACTTGACGATGGCCGTGGCTGCCATCCCTTCCTTCAATCCCAGCTCGTGGACAGCGTCCCGCGTGACGATCGCGACGAGCCGCACGGGATCTGAGACGACCAGCTCGACCTGTGCCATCAGACCGTCGACCTCGACGTCGGTCACCGTCGCGCGAAACCGGTTACGGGCGCTGATGTGCGTCCCCTGGCCATCGCCGCGCAAGCGGTCGATCTCAGCGGCTGACACGACCCGCCGGTTGTTCCGGTCTCGCGTGACCCGGACTCGTCCCGCCCTGTCCCAGCGGCGCAACGTGTCGACGCTGATTCCCAGCGCAGTCGCCGCCTCACTTGCCGAGTACTCCTGCTTCGCCACCGACTAGCTCTCGAACGTGTCCAGGGCGTCGGAGACGGCTCCCATCGGCAACGCCGGCTCGAACGACTTCCCGACGACCGACTCACCGCGAAGCCCGGCCAGCGCGCCCGCGTGCTGCGCCTCGTTCGCGGCGATCTGGCCGATCGGCAGCCTCAGCTCGGGAGTCTCAACGCTCTCGACGGCGCCGAGGTATGCACCGAGCTGCAGGCGCTCGAGGCGTCCCGCCAGCTTCATGACCGAGGCCTGGCTCCTGAACGTTCCCTTCGCGTACGAGAAGTCGATGTCGGCCGAGGTCGCCGGCGTTTGCCCGGCAGCGGTGAGCAGAGCGGCGAGGTGTTTGTAGTGCGCCGCCTCATCCGACCGGATCTTGCGGATCAGCGTCTGCCCCGCGTGATGCAGCTTTCCGCTCTCCAGCGCGGCGGTCTGGAAGTCGACCGCTAGCAGCTCGGCCGCGATCAGGAGGCGGAGATAAGCCAAGTCACCGTCCGGAAGCGTGTCGGCCGAGGCGACGGCAGGGAGCACGGCCAACCCTGACGCGGACACGATCAACGCTCCACCACCCACGACCCCACGACGCACGAACTCGGCCCTACTCAACCCGCTTGCCACGATTCGCCCACTCCTCGATTGCCGATGCAATGCCTACTTGCTGAGCTGCAGCATATACACGGGAAGATCGCCTGATCACGCAATTGCGGCGGATCTCGCGTAGGTAGAGTCAGGGTGGTGACCGGATCCGACAAATCTGCTTCGACCTTGCTGGAAGCCGCCGATGTGATGCTCCGCAACCCGAAGACGCTCACTGCCGCCGCGTCGGTCGCCGAGGTCCGCGAGCTGCTCACGAACCCGAAGGTGCAGATGGTGCTGCTCACCGACTACGGAGCGTTCAAGGGCGCCGTCACGCACGTCCCTGAGAACGCATCGCCGAGGGACCGAGCCGTGGACTATGTCGACCCGGACGCCGAGACCATCTCCCCGGACGCCTCGGCCGACGAGGCCTTCGAGCGCGCGGCCGCGAGCCCGACTCGGCGCGTGATCGTGCTCGACGAGGAAGACAACCTCCTCGGCCTTCTCTGCCTCAACCCGAGTCGCACCGGCTTCTGCCAGACGCCGGGAACCGTCGACTAGTCGCAGCGTCGGGCGCGGTAGGCCGTGACGACGAACGGCAGTCGGAGCCGTCCGTCGCCGCTCACGGACGAGTCGGCGTCGAGAATCCCTGCGACCTCCGCAAAGACCCGCCGGCGCTCGTCCTCGGGCAGGGCGGCGACGCCGGAGTACGACATCAGATGGTCGCGGAGAGCCTCGCGCGGCAGCTCGTGCACGTGCTCGAAGGACGCCCGCTCGACGTCACGGAAGAGACCCGTCGCGGTCAGGTGCGTGGGCCAGTCGCGGCTCCGCCAGCGCGCCCCGCGAGTGCGTCTCTGGGCGGCGTAGACGGCCTCGCCCACGCGGGCGATCGCGGGATGCCGGTCGTCGCGATGGTTCCAGCCGAAGCCGAAACGACCGCTCGGCTGCAGGACTCGGTAGATCTCGGGCAGCGCCTGATCGAGCTCGAACCAGTGGACGCTGGAGCCCGCCACCACCGCGTCCGCCGCCCCGTCGCCGAACGGGATCGCCTCCGCCGAGCCCTCCACCCCCTCGAGCTCCAGCCCGCGTAGCACCGCGAGCATGCGCGGATCCGGCTCGACCGCGACGACTCGCACACCGAGCGCGGCCACTGCCCGCGTGAGCTTTCCGGTACCCGCGCCTAGCTCGACGACGACCTCCGCGTCCTCGGGAACGAGCCAGCGAGCCGCCTCCTCCGGCCACGCGGGCCGCGCCCGCTCGTATGCGTCGGCATGTGCGCCGAACGTCAGCCGCCGGGGAACCGTTTCCACCCCGAGAACCTAGTCAGCCGTACCGATCTGGACGAGCCTGGCAGGCGCGTGCTCGACCTGGAGCGTCGTGTGCTCGAGGCCGAACCCGTCGCGCAGCAGCCCCTCGAGCTCGCGGCGGATGCCGTGGCAGTCCGCCCCCGGCTCGACGAGCACGTGCGCCGAGAGCGTCGGAAACTCGGTCGTCACCTCCCAGACATGGAGGTCGTGGACCTCCACCACCCCCTGATGCGAGGCCATGGCCGTACCGATGTCCTGTACCGGCAGCGCAGCCGGCGCGATGTCGAGCAGGACGCGGCCGGAGTCCCGCAGCAGCCGCCACGACGCACGCAGCATGAGCGCGGCTACGAACAACGCCGCCACGGCGTCGGCGCGCACCCAGCCCGTCACGAGGATCAGCGCACCGGCGATTGCCGTGGCGATGAAGGCGTAGAGGTCGTTGAGAACGTGCTGGAAGCTCCCCTCGATGTTCAGCGACTGCCGGTTCGCGCCCGCAAGTTGCCAGGTCGCGAGGAGATTCACGCCGATCCCCACGATGGCGACGACGAGGACCACGCCTCCCTCAGTGGGCGGCGGCGAGACGAGTCGGCGGATGGCGCCGTAGACGATCAGGCCCGCGAGCACGAGCAACGCCGCTCCGTTCGCCTGCGCGGAGAGGATCTCCGAGCGACGCAGTCCGAACGTCCGGTTCCCACCAGCCGGCTGAGCCACGAGCCGCAGCACGACGAGCGACATCACGAGCGCGCCGGCGTCGGTGAGCATGTGCGCCGAGTCGGAGAGCAGCGCGAGCGAGTGCGCGAGGATGCCGGCGACGATCTCGCCGACCATGAAGGCGAGAATCAGCGCAAGCGCGATCCCCAGTCGGCGCGCGTCCTCCCCGCCTTCGTGCCGGTGTCCGTGCGCATGGTCGTGCACCTCCCAATCATGCCGCGGGACTCATCACCTCGTTCGCAAGCTCCCTTGCCCACTCCGACGACCGTTCCAGCTCGCCCGCCTCAAGAGGGCCGGGCGTGCCCTTCACAAAGAAGCTCTGCGGCTCGACGGCGAGTGCGTACCCGCGCTGCCGCAGCCGCCGGGCGATGCCGCGCGCCGCGGAGCCGACGAGCAGAGCCGGTTTGTTCGCACGCGTGTCGAAGATCGCCGCACGCGGGCCGCCTGTCCCACCCGGCAACGTGTCGATCCAGCCGCGGACGCCGATTCCCGGCTCGCCATGACCACTCTGCTCCACGGCGGCTTCGCGCGAACGCCGGCCTGAAAGCCCATGGACATGGGTCGGCGCTCCGACGACCAGAAGGTCCACGCCCTCGAGCGAAGGCAGAGGCGCGTCCACGGAGACGACCGCGACGTCGCCCTCCTGCGCGAGTGCCGCGGCGATCTCCTCGGCGATGCGCCTCGTGTTTCCGAACCACGACTCGTAGACGACCAGCGATCTCATCGCACACCTCCGGTTCTCGTTTCTTCGCACAGTGGCCCGGCTGAGGCCTCACCGCATCGGTGCGTGCGCGGATCCCCTTGCTCGAATACCGCACCTAATCTAGAATTTAGGCATGGCTCAACTTCCGACGGTCGAAGCTCACGACCTCACGGCTTCCGTGCAGGACTACGCGAAGGCGATCTACACGCTCGAGTCCCGCCACGGCGCGGCGTCGACCACCGAGCTCGCGACGCTGCTCGAGGTCCGCCCCGCCTCCGTCTCGGGGATGCTGCGCAAGCTCTCCGCGCTCGGCCTCGTCGAGCACGAGCGTTACCGCGGTGTCCGACTCACGGAGCGCGGCCGCCGGGTCGCTCTCGAGGTGATCCGGCACCACCGGCTCGTCGAGCTGTTCCTGGTGGAGAGCCTCGGGATGACCTGGGACGAGGTGCACGCCGAGGCCGAGGTGCTCGAGCACGCTCTGTCGGAGGAGCTCGAGGAGTTGATCGCAGCCAAGCTCGGCAACCCGACGGTCGACCCGCACGGCGACCCGATTCCAAGCCGAGAGCTGAAGCTTGCGGAGACGCCGGCGCTTGCGCTGACGGAGCTCGAGCCCGGCGACAGGGCGACCTTCGTCCGGATCTCGGACGCCGAACCCGAGATGCTCCGGTTCCTCGGCGAGCGCGGGATCGTGCCGGGCACGAAGCTCGAGCTGGTCGAGCGGCAGCCGTTCGACGGCCCGCTCTTCGTCCGCGTCGGCCGCAAGGTGCACCCTCTCGGAGCCGTGCTCGCACGGGCAATGCGCGTCGAGGCTGCGTGACGCCGGCCGAGGCCCTGGCAGTCGAAGCGCAAGAGAAGGGGATCACCCCGCTCGAGGCGCTGCTCCGCCGCGGCCGGCTGCGAGCAACCCTCACGATGCTCGGCCCTGCGTTCGTCGCAGCGATCGCTTACGTGGATCCCGGCAACTTCGCCACGAACATCGCGGGCGGGGCGCGCTTCGGCTACCTCCTGCTCTGGGTCGTGCTCGCGGCGAACCTCATGGCGATGCTGATCCAGTACCTGTCGGCGAAGCTCGGGATCGTCACCGACCACAACCTGCCCGAAAGCTTCCGTGTGCACTACCCGCCCTGGACGTCCTGGGGGATGTGGGTGCAGGCGGAGATCATCTCGATGTCGACGGACATCGCTGAGTTTCTCGGCGCGGCGCTCGGGCTCAACCTCCTCTTCCACGTCCCGCTTTTCATCGCCGGCGTGATGACCGGCTTCATCGCGTTCGGGCTCCTCGAGTTGCGCCGCCACGGCTACCGCCCGTTCGAGCTCGCGATCACCGCGCTGCTCGGGATCATCTTCCTCGGTTTCCTCTACGAGAACCTCAAGATCGGCCCCTCGGCGCACGACAGCATCCAGAGCTTCCTGCCGCCTCGGCTCGGCTCGACCGAGGCCCTGTACCTCGCGGTCGGGATCATCGGCGCGACGGTCATGCCGCACGCGATCTATCTCCACTCCGCGCTCACCAAGGGCCGCATGCCCGTGCACAACGACGCCGAGCGCTCCCGCGTGCTTCGGTTCGAGCGTACCGACGTCATCATCGCCCTCGGCCTCGCCGGGCTGATCAACCTGACCATGCTGGCCGTCGCCGCCAAGCTCTTCCATGGCGCGGGTCTCACGGGGGTCGACACGATCGGGGGCGCGCACACTGAGTTCGGAAACCTAGTGGGCGGAGGCTCCGCGCTCGCCTTCGCCATCGCCCTGTTTGCGTCCGGGGCCTCCTCGTCGAGCGTCGGCACCTACGCCGGGCAGGTAGTCATGGCCGGCTTCATCAACGTCAACATCTCCCTCTACATCCGGCGGATCGTGACGATGGTGCCGGCCCTCGTAATCCTCGCCGTCGGCGTCAGCCCAACCAGCGCGCTGGTCCTCAGTCAGGTGGTGTTGTCGTTCGGAATCCCGTTCGCGCTCGTCCCGCTCGTCATGCTCACGAGCCGCAGGGACGTGATGGGCGTCCACGTCAATCGTCGGCTCACGACCTGGACCGCATGGACGCTCGCAGCCATCATCACGGGCCTCAACGTGTTCCTGCTCGCGCAGGCCTTCGGGCTCTAGGCCTGTCGCGATCCGGCGATCACGCCGGTGTCGAACCCCATCCAGTGCATCCGTCCAAGCAGGCGCGCGTGCTCGACCTTGAGGCAACGGTCCATCACCACGGCAAGGCCGCCCTCCTGCGCGACCCGCGCTCCGTCAGGGCTGATGACGCCGAACTGCAGCCACAGCGCGCCCGCACCCACCTCGACGGCTTCACGCGCGATCTCGGGAACCGCGCCGGGATCGCGGAAGACGTCGACGACGTCGATGTGCTCGGGCACGTCGCGCAGGCTCGGGTAGACGTGCTCCCCGAGCACACGCTCCTCGTTCGGGTTGACCGGGATCACGCGGTAGCCGTGCCGTTGCAGGTAGTAGCCGACGAAGTTGCTCGCCCGGAGCTCGCTCGCTGAGAGCCCGACGATCGCCACGGTGCGCGCGTTGAGCACGATCTCCTGCATCGTGCGTCGATCCTGGAACTCGTTCACGCCGTGACAGCCGCGCCGCGCGCCGACCGGAGCCCACGTTCGAGATCCCATAACAGGTCGTCGACGTCCTCGAGCCCGACCGACAACCGCACCGTCCCGGGCGCGACCCCGGACGCAGCGAGCTCGTCGTCCGAGAGCTGGCGATGCGTCGTGGACGCGGGATGGATCACGAGGCTCTTCGTGTCGCCGACGTTGGCGAGATGGCTCCAGAGCGACAGCGCCTCGATGAAGCAGCGCCCGCCCTCCCGCCCGCTTTCGAGGTCGAACGAGAAGACCGAGCCGGCACCGCGCGGGAGGTAGCGGTCGACCAGCGGGCGGTACGGGCTGTCAGCCAGCGCGGGATGCCGCACCGCACCGACGCCCGGCTGCTCGCGCAGCCATTCCGCGACCGCAAGCGCGTTCGCGACGTGGCGGTCCATCCGCACAGCAAGCGACTCGATGCCCAGCATGAGCAGGAACGCGTTGAACGGGGCCAGCACGGCCCCGAAGTCGCGGAGTGTCTCCGACCGCAGCTTCATGAGCAGGCCGTAGACGCCGAACGTCTCGTGGAACTTGAGGCCGTGATACGCCGTCGACGGATCGGCGATAGAGGGGAAGCGTCCGTTCGACCAGTCGAAGGTGCCGGAGTCGACGACTGCACCCGCAATCGTCGTCCCGTTGCCCGCGATGAACTTCGTTGCCGAATGAATGACCAGGTCGGCGCCGAACTCGAGCGGCCGGCAGAGGTACGGGGTGGCGAAGGTGTTGTCGACCACGAGCGGTGCGCCGACCTCGTGCGCAACCGCCGCCGCGAGCTCGATGTCGAGCACGTTGCCGCCCGGGTTCGCGATCGTCTCGGCGAACAGCGCTTTCGTGTCCGGCGTGACCGAGCGGCGCCAACCCTCGGGATCGTCCATGTCGACCCAGTCGACGGCGATCTGGAGCTTGCGCGCGAGGTGGTTGAGCTGCGCGGTCGAGCCGCCGTAGAGCGCTTTTGCGACCGCGATCCGGTCACCCGGCTCCAGCAGCGCGAAGAAGAGACCGGCCTGCGCCGCGAGCCCGCTTGCGAACGCGACGGCGCCGACGCCGCCTTCGAGGTTCGCGAGCCGCTCCTCGAATGCGGCAACCGTCGGATTCATGATCCTGCTGTAGACGTTGCCGTACTCCTGCAGGTTGAAGTACGCCGACGCCGACTCCGTGTCCTCGAACACGAATCCCGCGGTCTGGTAGATCGGCGTCGCGCTCGCGCCGGTGTACGGATCCGGCCGCTGGCCCGCGTGCACGGCGCGGGTGTTGAAGCCGAAGTCGCGCGGCGCGTCGTCCATCACGCCAGCGTACCCAGGGGTGGTCGGCCGTTGACCCGCATCGACGTGAGGCCTCCCGGCCGGCCGGTGACGGGCCGTGACGCTCGGTTGAGACCGTGCCCGTGCTCATCGGGCATTGAGTGCAGGCTGCTGCCGCGGCCGTCCCGGTGACGTCAACTCTGGGATGAAGGAGGAGCAATGAGTAGCAAGTTCGTGCGGCGAAGTCACCGCGGGAAACACGCGCTTCTCGCGCTGTGCCTCGCGGGTGTCGCCGCGCTCGTCGTCATGGTCGGACCCGCCGCGGCCGCCCCTGCGAGCAACTCGCAGCCTGTAGCCGTTGCCAGCAATCAGGTCGATCTCGGGGGATTCAACCTGGCCCCGATCCTCCTGCCGCTTCCCATCCCGGCCTTACTCACCGATGGCGTGGTCACGGCCAGCGCGACCTGGAGCGGAGACTTCACCACGAACGTCGGCTGGGACACCGACAAGGTGCGTCAGGGTCAAAACCTCGACGTCAGTCGAGTCGCCCCGGGTCCCACGGGCAAGATCAACGTCAAGTGGCAGCTGTCGGGCAAGATCGACGGAGTCTCGTTCGGCCCGCTGGACCTCTCGAAGGACAACATCGCCTGTGACCCCATGTTGTCCGGCGGGGGCTTCGAATGCAACGGGGCCTCAGCCGAAATCCCGATCGCCTCGGGGCCGTCGCTCATCCCATTCCCGGGTCCGCCGTTCGCGGTGGCGATGCTGGGGATCGCCGTGAAGTTCGACGTGACACCGACCGGAGCCGTCGTCACCCGAGGCTTCTCGATCGGAGGGAACCAGGTCGCCGGCCCCGACAACCTCTCCCTGACAGACAGCCCACAGGCCGAGACGCTCGCCGTGCCATGCTCGGCCAAGGCCGGCGACGCAGTCGATTACAGCCTCGATCCATACGCGTGGCAGCCGAACACGACCGCGACCCAGCAAGGGCAGATCCGGATCATCCTCGCGTATGACCCTGTCGGGGCGTCGGAGGTCGGCGAGATCACGTCGCTCGACGCCGGACCGGCAGAGGTGACGAATCCGGCCTTCGATCTGACGGGTACCGGCTTCACGACTGCGATGGGGCCGCTGCTCCCGAGCAACGTCAACCCGACCATCGCTCCGCTCGGCCCCTAATCCGGAAACGAAGGGAGCCCGATCCAGTTCTCAGCCACTGGGCTCGTGACCTCGCAGTGCCCGATCGACTCTTACGTGTGGCAGTTCTCGGACGGCACCACGTCGTTCGGCCCCACACCGCAGCGGGCCTTCGGAGATGGGGACAAGGCGTACGACGGACAGCTGACGGTGACCGACATCACCGGGCTCTCGGCCACGAAGGACTTCACGGTGAACGTGTCCAACGTGCCGCCCTCCGTCAACGCCGGGCCCGACACGACGACCGACTGGGGCCGGCCTGTTCAGTTCAATGGCCAGGCGACCGATCCCGGTTGGGTCGACCAGCCGACGCTGCAGTACACGTGGACGTTCGGCGACGGCTCGCCAAGCGCCAGCGGTGGCCCGAGCGTCCTACACGCGTACGGAATGCCGAGCCCGACACCAGGCGACTACCTCGCCACCCTCATGGTGTGCGACAAGGACGGCGGCTGCAACAGCGACAGCCGGCTGATCACGGTTACCAAGCGGGACACGACGCTCGGTTACACGGGACCGCTTTCCTCGAGTCCTTCGAAGACGATCACGCTCAAGGCAACCCTGGTCGACGAGTACGGCCAGGCGGTCTCGGGCAGGAAGGTGCTGTTCACGCTCGGGGCGCAGAGCGCAACGGGCACGACGGACTCCAGCGGAACTGCGTCCGTCAACATCAAGCTCAATCAGAAGCCGGGGACGTACATCCTCAACGCGTCGTTCGCGGCTGACTCGAAGTACTTCGGCTCGAGCGACGGGCCGCTGAACTTCGTCATAGGGAAGTAGCTGATCCTCTCTAGTGACCATGGATGGGCCTTCGGGTCCATCCATGGTCCGCCGCGAGCGAACCTCAGCGACGCTGCGGAACTACGACTCGCGGTAGACGATGCGCCCGCGGGTCAGGTCGTACGGCGAGAGCTGGATCTTGACCCGGTCGCCCGGGTTGATCCGGATCCGATACCGGCGCATCCGGCCGGACGTGTAGCCGAGCGTCTCGTGCCCGTTGTCGAGGACGATGCGATGCTGGCCGCTCCGAAACGATTCGACGACTGCACCCTCGACCTCGATCTTCTCTTCCTTTTCTGCCATATGGCCTCCGAGTCTCGTCTTGCCGGCGGTGCGAAAGAGGAAATTCCGGGCGCCGACCCCACCAGTGGCATGGAAAGCCCCGCAGCTGCGGGGCTTCTTCGATAGCGGGGGCAGGATTTGAACCTGCGACCTCCGGGTTATGAGCCCGGCGAGCTACCTGACTGCTCCACCCCGCGTCGCAGGCCGGATTGTAGCACTCTCGTTACGCTGGTCTCCATGTGGGATTGGGCGATCTGGGCCGCGCTGATCATCGTCGTGGTGACGGGAATCGCGGCGTTCACACGGCTGCTACAGCAGTCGCTGAAGGCCTGGCGCGCGTTCAAGGACGTCGGTCGGGACGTCATCCACCGGCTCGACGACTTCACTGCGAGGGCCGAGCAGGTCGCGGAAAGGGTTGCCGCCGCGGACGACGGCACCGTCGAGATGCAGGAGAGTCTCGGACGGCTGCGTGTCTCACTCGCTCGGCTCGCCGTCCTGCGCGACGCGATCGACGAGGTCGACCACCTGTTCGGACGCGTCGCCGCGGAACTTCCTCGCAAGTGATCGTCGCCGCCGTCGATCTCGGCACGAACACCACGCGACTTCTCGTCGGTCGTGTAGAGGCCGGCCGCGTCGAGGAGCTGCACCGCGAAACGCGGATCACGCGGCTCGGCGAAGGTGTCGACGCACGACGTCGCCTCCTCCCCGTCCCGATTGCGCGTGTCCGCAACGCCCTCTCCGACTACCGCCGCACCGCCGAGTCGCTCGGCGTCGAGCGAACGCTGCTCGTCGCCACGAGCGCCGTGCGCGACGCCGAGAACGGCGAGGCGTTCCTGGGCGAGATCGAATGGAGCTACGGGTTCGCAACGCGGCTGCTGTCGGGCGACGAGGAAGCGAGCTTGACGCAACGCGGCGTTGGCGACCTGGAGGCGGCGACCCTGCTTGTCGACATCGGCGGTGGGTCGACCGAGCTCGTCCTCGACGGCTTGCAGACGAGCCTGCCGCTGGGCTCGGTACGTTTCACCGAGCGCCACGGCGACGACGTGGACGCAAGCACGGAGGCTGCTCGGGCGCTCCTTCCAGAGCTCGGGCCGGGGAACGCAGTCGGCGTCGCAGCGACGATCACGAGCCTCGCGGCGCTCGACCTGGGCCTGGACGAGTACGACCGCGCGCAGGTGCACGGGCATGTCCTCACACGCGACGGCGCGCGCATACAACTCGAGCGACTTGCGGCTCTGCCGCTCGAGGAGCGGCGTCGCGTGCCGGCGCTCGATCCGGAACGCGCGCCGGTCATCGTGGCCGGCGGTGCGATCCTTGTGGCGATCCTCGACAAGTACGAACTCGGGGCGATCCGCGTCAGCGAGCGAGACCTTCTCGACGGCGCCGCGCTCGCGGCGGCCGAGCTGCCCGAACCCGAGGAAGGCGCCGCACCCCCAGGCGCCTACACCTGCTGCTAGAGGACGAGCGGGTCCTGTGCCGGCTCGCCTTCGGGTGGCTCGTCCTCGGCGAGTCGCCGCTGCACTACTGCGCGCGACAGAACGCCCACGAGGCGCCCGCCCTCCTCGACGACAGGCACGCGCTCGAGGTCATGCTCCTCGAGGAAGCGGAAAGCGCCCTCCAGCTCGAGTCCGGCGTCGAGGGTGAAGTTCGGCGGCTCGGCGATCTCCCGCACGGTCACAGCGCTCGGCTCGAGTCCCGCCGCCACCACCTCGCGTACGAGCGTCTTGCGGGTCACGACACCGAGCAGGCGTCCGTCTTCCTCGGTGACGAAGATTGCGCGGACCTCGCCGCTGTCGGCGAAGCAGCGGCCCGCCTCCTGTGCGCTCGCGTCGGCGACGAGCGTCGTGGGCTCGGGCACCATCGCGTCGCGAACGATGTCGGGACTCATCGGGCGCATTGTCGCGCTTTACGGGTAGATGCCGCGAGCCTCGAGAGCCGCGGCGACCTCTCGGATGGCGGCCACCATGGCCGCCTGGCGCAGTGTGATCTGCTTGTCCTCGGCGACCGAATAGACGCGGTCGAAGGCGTCGCTCATCTTGTCGGAGAGTTTGCGCCGGATCTCGTCGCGGTCCCAGAACAGGCGGCCGAGATCCTGCACCCACTCGAAGTACGAGACGGTGACGCCGCCCGCATTCGTGAGGATGTCCGGCACGACCGGGATGCCGCGTTCGCCGAGGATCTCGTCGGCCTCGATCGTCGTCGGGCCGTTTGCGCCCTCGATGACGAGCGTGGCGTGGACGCGGTCGGCGTTAGCGCTCGTGAGCTGGTCCTCGCGGGCGGCGAGGACCAGGACGTCGCACGGCAGCTCCAGGAGCTGCTCGTTCGAGATCCGCAAGCAGCGGTCGTAGCCGGCGAGCGATCCGTGCTCGGCGACGTAGACGTGGAGGGCGGGGACGTCGAGGCCCGGCTCGGAATAGACGCCTCCCGAGACGTCGGAGACCGCAACGACGCTCGCCCCGCGCTCGTGGAGCTCAGACGCGGCGACACCGCCGACGTTCCCGAATCCCTGCACGACACAGGATCGTCCGGCGAGCTCAAAGCCGAGCCGCCTGGCCGCCTGCTCGGCGACCATGACGACGCCGGCACCCGTCGCCTCGCGCCGGAAGACGGAGCCGCCGATCGAGATCGGCTTGCCGGTCACGACCTCCGGCACCGCATAGCCGGTCTGCATCGAGTACGTGTCCATCATCCACGCCATCGTCTGCTCGTTGGTGGCCATGTCCGGGGCGGGGATGTCGGTCTGAGGCCCGAAGTCGCGGATCAGATCAGACGTGAAGCGGCGCGTGAGCTTCTCGAGCTCGCGCTGCGTGAGTGCCTGAGGGTGGCAACGGATACCACCCTTGGCGCCGCCGTACGGGAGGCGAAGGAGTGCGCACTTCCACGTCATCCAGGTCGCAAGGGCGGCGCACTCGCCGAGCGAGACTTCCGGGTCGTACCGGATGCCGCCTTTCGTCGGCCCGAGGACGGTCGAGTGCTGCACGCGGTAGCCGGGAAAGATCTCGACCGAGCCGTCGTCGCGGCGGAGCGGGACACTGACGATGACGGCGCGCTCGGGGTAGCAGAGGCGCTCGGCGACCATGTCCGAGACGCCCGCATGCGGCAGCGCCTGCTCGTACTGCGCGCGCGCCATCCGGAACAGCGGCGTGTCCCACTCGAGGACCGGCTCCGTTGGCAACGCATCCAGCTCGGACACGGGCCGGAGTGTACGGTCGGGCGTCACTTGCTGGCTCGCCTTGGGGCCACCCCGCGCCTCCACCCACCTTCGAGCCTAGTGAGAAAGCGTGGGCGTGTCCGTGACCGAATGGTCGCTGGAGGCTGACGATTCCGCTGCCTCGGGCGCCGGACTGAGCATGCTCTGCCCTTCCATCTCGGTCGGCACGGGCTCGCCGAGGAGCTCGAGCAGCGTCGGCGCCACGTCGTGCAGCGCGCGCTGCGGGCCGCGACCCGCGGGAACTCCGTCGGCAACGACCACGTAGAGCCCTTCGTGCGCGTGGTTCGCGTCGTCCGGCCCCGTGTCGTTCTCGAACACGTGCACGGTCCCCGTTCCGATCTGGCCGACACTCCTCCAGTAGAGGTCGCCGAAGTAGACGAGAAGATCGGGAGCGACACCGCGCGCTTCGGCGTACAGATCCTCGGGCCGGTGCGCGATCGTGCCGATCGGCCGCCCCCGGTCGTTGCCGAGCGCTTCGAGCCGCTCCTTCAGCTCGCTCCGCACCCGCTCGTAGTCGTCCGGCGAGACGACTCCCTCGGGCTCCCGCCCCTCGACGTTGAGAAAGAGGCGGCAGTAGTAGCCGCCCTCACCCCACGCGACGGTGCGCGACCAATCGATGAGGTCGGGCGTGAGGCGGGTCGGCTCGCTCGGCTCCTCGCGCAGCACGAGATATCCCTCGCGCCGCAGCCACTCGTTGACGCAGATACCTCCGTCCATGCGCTTCGCGCCGTGATCGGAAACGACCAGCACCGCCGTCTCGTCGTCGGCGAACCGAAGCAGCCGGGCCATCTTGGCATCGAGGCGCCGGTAGTAGTCGAGCATCGCATGCTCGTAGGGGTTGCCGGGCTCGAACAGCCGATGCTCGGAGTCGGTGAAACGCCAGAAGCCGTGGTGGATGCGATCGGTGCCCATCTCGACCATGAAGAACAGATCCCAGGGCCGCGTCTCGAGCAGATGCTCCGCGAGCCGGAACCGCTTCTCGGTCATCTCCTCGATCTGGTCGAGCAATCGGTCCTTGTCGTCGGAGCGGAAGTTCTCGACGTCGACCATGTAATGACCTACGAGCTGCTCGATCTCGTCCTTCAGCTCGGGCGGATACGTGTAGCGGCTCGTCCGCGTGTCGGGTGTCAGGAAGCACGAGACCATCTCCCCCTTCACGCGGCTCGGCGGATAGGTCTGCGGCACGCCGAGCACGATGACGTCGCGCTCCCGCGCCGAGAGGATGTCCCAGACGCGCGGCACCCGCACCGCCCGCGAGTCCGCGAACTCGAGCTGGTCGTACGAGTGGTCCCGGCGGTTGCGGAAGCCGTAGAAGCCAAGCGAGCCCGGACTCCGCGAGGACGTCATTACCGACCAGGCCGGCACGGTGATCGGCGGATCGCAGGATCGGAGGACACCGAACGCGCCGCGTTCGGTCAGCGAACGAATGGTCGGCAGCTCCGGCAGCCAGCGGTCGAAGACGAACTGGGGAGCCGCGCAGTCGAGCCCGATTACGAGGACGCGCTTCGCCATCGCGCCCACGTTAGTCGCGAGGCAGCCCGAGGCGGTCCGCAGCCAGACCGGCGAGCTCCCCCGCGGCCAGACAGATGCCGCCCCGCTCGCGTACGGCTGCGACTAGCTCGAAATAGAGCCTGTCCCACCCGCGCGCGCTCGGTCCGTCGAAGCGCTCCGGATGCCAGAGGACCGAGAAGCCGCCACCGTGCTCCGCCGCCCAGTCGAGAAGCGCGAGCACGCGCGGCTTCGTCTCGGCCGCTGTGAGTCCGGCATACCGCTCCTCGGCGAGCGTCGCATCCATCACAGCAAGAGGGATCTCCACGAGGTTTGAGGGACGGTCGCCCTCGAAGTCCCAGGGACGGAACGGATGGGCGACTCCGGCGCGGAAGCCGAGCGCGTCCGGAAAGCCCAGAGACGTGTCGTAGCGGAAACCGATTCCGGCGAGCGGTGCGAGGTTTCGATGCGGATCGACGCGAAGGTAGTGGTAGCGCTGCCCGATCAGCGGCCCGTCGAGCTGCGCCAGGAGCGCACGTTCCCGCGCCAGCCGCTCGAGATCGTCCGCGGCGAGGTAGCTGCCGTGAAGCCCGACCTCGGCCCCGCACCCGAGCAGCGTCTCCACGAGCTGCGGCCGGAGCCGGTCGTATGCCTCGGGCGCAGCGCCGTCGGCGCGATGGCCGTGGCCGGCCATGACGAAGAAGGTCGAGCGGGTGTCGTGCGCACGCTCCTCGGCAGCGATCTCCGCGAAACGCCAGTTGGGATCCGTCCCGCGCAGCTTGTGGATCGGAACACGCGCAAGCCCCCGCGCCTCGTGCGCGGCCGGGCCTGCACGTCCCGCGAGCGCGTGACTCTTCACCCGCGCCGCCGCGCCGCGCATGCCGATTCTCGTCCAGCGCCACGGGACGTCGACGTCATGTGTGAGCGCGACGGCGAACCGTGCTCCCCGGTAAAGCGGCGGCTCGACACGGAGCTCCCGCCGCAGACGCTCGAGCGGTGGGTCGAGCGGGTCGAGGCACGAGGAAGCGGCGAGGAACCGCCCATGCTTGTCCCGCTCCGCTCCGCGCTCCTCGACGCGAGCGAGATGGAAGAAGCCCGCTGCCAGCTCGTCGCCCTCCGGCAGCTCGCCGCGCTCGACCGCCTCCCACGCCTCGGGGCGGTAAGGAACGTCCTCGCCGAAACGCAACCCCTGCGCGCCGACCATGTCGAGCACCCACCGGGCACGCCGCTCGTCCCGCTCAGAGATCGGAACGGCGCCCAGCACGGCCACCACTCTACGTACCATCGTGGCCCGTGACAGAGGAAGCGCAGCCGCCCGCCGACACCCGGCCGCGGCCCATGGGCTCCCGGCTCTTCGAGCTCAGCCGCCACACCGCGATCTACGGCATCGGCGGTCTCACGTCCCGCTTCCTCGCCGTTCTCATGCTGCCGCTCTACACGAGCTACGTCTCCGTCGGGGACTACGGCCGGATCGAGCTCCTCATGTCGTTGATGTTCGTTGCGGTGGTCGTGATCCGGGGCGGTGCCAACTTCGGTTTCATCCGCTTCTACTTCCTCGACAAGGAGCCTGACTACCGGCGCCGCCTGATTCGCACCGTCTTCTGGGCGCAGATGGGATATTCGACGCTCGCGCTCGTCCTCTGTGTCCTCTTCGCGCCGGAGATCGCGCGCGTGCTGAACGTGACCTGGCGGCCCGGCCTCCAGGGCAGTGGGACGAGCCTTGTCATCGCCACGGCCGTCCTGCTCTGGGTGAGCGTCAACTACGCCCAGATGACGAACATGTTCCGCGCCGAGCAGCGATCGGTCGCCTTCACGATTGCGACGCTCTTGAACATCGGCATCACCGTCCCGCTCACGGTGATCCTCGTCGTCGTCTACAAGCAAGGCCCTCTCGGAATCATCGTCGGCAACCTCAGCGGCACGCTCGTCGTGTTCATTGCGCTCCTGGGCTACCGCCGCGAGCAACTCGGCCTTCAGTTCGACCGCAAGCTCCTGCGCGCGATGAACCGCTTCGGGTTCCCCCTCATGGGCGCCGCGCTGGCAACGTGGGTATTGAACTTCGGCGACCGCCTCATGCTGGCCAAGCTTCTGCACGGAACGTACGCGCTCGACCAGCTCGGCCAGTACTCGCTGGCAATCAAGATCAGCTCGGCCATGGTGCTCCTCTTCACCGCCTTCCAGGTCGCCTGGCCGGCGTTCGCGTATTCGATCGAGGACGAGGGTGAGGCCAAGCGCACCTATTCCTTCGTCCTCACGTACTTGATGTTCATCGCCGCCTGGGCTGCGGTGGGCCTGAGCCTCTTTGCGCCCTGGATCGTCCGCCTGCTCGCGCGCAACCCGCACTACTGGCCGGCCGCGGAAGCGATCCCGGCTCTCGCGTACGCGAGCGTCTTCTTCGCCGGCTTCATCGTCGTGACGATCGCCACCGGCCGCTCACGCCAGACGCAGTTCAACTGGATCGCCACCACGGCGGGCGCGATTCTCAACTTCACGCTAAACATCTGGCTGATTCCGGCCTACGGAATGCTCGGCGCCGCTTACGCCACCCTGGCCGGCTACATCCTGATCATGGCCTTGCGCACGTGGAACGCGCAGCGCCTGTACCCGGTCCAATACCAGTGGCGACGGGTGGTCGTCCTGGTTCTCGTGGCCGGCGCATTGACCGGCGTCGGCAAGGCGATGCCGCATTCGCTCGCGGTCGCCTGCGGGCTGACCGCCGTCTATCCGCTCGTGCTCGCAGCGTTCGGCTTCTACCTGCCGGCCGAGCGGAGGCGCCTGCGCCGACTGCTTCCGGCGCATAACTAGACTCGCGCGGATGTCTGGGAGGGGCACGGCCGTGGTCGTCGAGGTCGCATGGGTGAACGGCCTCGCGGCGATCCGCTCGCTCGGGCGACAGGGGCTCCGAGTGCTGGCGGTCGACCACCGCGCCGGCGCGCTCGGCCTGCGCTCGCGCTACGCCGAAGCGCGAATCGCTCCCGACCCGCTGGACGACGAAGACGGCTTCATCGAGGCGCTCCGCGCGATCGGCGAGGAGACCGACGACGTGCTTCCGGTCTTCCCGACGCACGACGAGCACCTGAACGCGATCGCCCGCCACGCCGACGTGCTCGGTGAGCGCTACCGCTTCCCGTTCCCGGGCTGGGACGTGCTGGAGAAGATCCAGAGCAAGCGCCACCAGCTCGAGACCGCCGACGCGATCGGCTTCCCGATCCCGCGCACGCTCTATCCGGAATCGGCCGAGGAAGCGAGGGCCGCCGGCGCCGAGATCGGCTTCCCGCTGGTGGTCAAGCCGTCGGCGAACGTCGGCTTCCGGCGCAGTCACAAGCGCCAGCTGTTTCGCTGCGAGACGCCCGCCGAGCTGGAGCGCGCATACGAGCTGGCCGCGCCCTACGAGCCGATGGTGCAGGAGCTGATCCCGAGCGGCCCGGAGGAGATGTACACCCTCGGCAGCTACCTCGACCGGGGCGGCGAAGCGCTCGGCCTCTTCTCGGGCCACAAGCTGAGCCAGACACGCGGCTACATGGGCAGCGCGCGCGCGGGCGAGGCGCTCTGGGTCGAGGAGGTCGTCGAGCAAGGGCTCGCACTGCTGCGCGCGCTCGACTTCCACGGCATCTCGCAGGTTGAGGTGATGCGCGATCCGCGCGACGGCCGCTACAAGCTGCTGGAGGTGAACCCGCGCCTCTGGCAGTGGCACAGCCTCGCGGCGGCGTGCGGAGTCGACCTCCCGTGGATCGCGTACCGCGACCTGATCGGCAACCCGCCACCGCCCGTGCGGATGCACAGCGACGGCAAGCGCTGGGCGATCACCCTCATGGCCGGGTCGGGACACGTACTCGAGCGGCCGCCCTACGTCGATGCGGTCTTCGCCCGAGACGATCCGAAGCCCGTCCTCGTGCAGATCGGCCGACATGCCCTGCGCGGGGTGCGGACGCTGACGGGGGCGGCACAGCGTGGCTGAGCAGCTCCGTATCCTCGGCGTCGGCGACGCGAAGTCGCGGCACTTCGCCCGCTGGGCAACCCGCCTTGCGGAGCGTGGGCACGAGGTCCACGTCGCCTCCGGCCGCGTCAACCCACGCGAGGGCGAGCTCGACGGACTCCACGTCCATCAGTTCCAGGAGCTCGACCCGCTGCTGCGGGTGCCCGGGGTGCGGCGCTTCCGGTTCGCGCCGGCCCTGACCCGACTCGCAAAGCGCGTCCAGCCCGAC
>Ga0070707_100000444_pt1 | contig 41019 bp, 47 predicted proteins | sample KBSK5502metaG_FD_65468 | JGI IMG/M metagenome (GOLD analysis project Ga0070707, IMG submission 65468) | Corn, switchgrass and miscanthus rhizosphere microbial communities from Kellogg Biological Station, Michigan, USA - KBS K5-50-2 metaG | ecosystem: Host-associated > Plants > Roots >... | reverse complement strand
ACGACCATGAGTAGAGCTGCGAGTATGGTGTCGATGCCTTTCTTGTCCCGTGTTATTTTTCTGATTTTTCTCATTTTTTTCACTCCTTTCGTGTTTCCCGTGGGCTTGTCTTGGCTGATTCCCCAGATTGGGTGCAAGCCGGAGCATATCGAGAAGGACGCGTTGATTTGTCCGCTGATACCGTTGATACGCGGTGAAGGTTTCTAGGGCTGCTGGTCATGCGTGGTTTCTCCCTGCGATGCTCATTCTAGTATCGGTGTGGTCTATCCAGAAGACCCATGACTTTGTCGTCTTTTGTCCGCTGATGATTCCTTCCACCACGAGCTCGAGTAGCAGTGCCTTGGTGCTTTCCCAGTTTTTCAGCCCGGACTTGATCCGAACATTCTCGACATCCATTGGTATAGGCGCGCCGGAGAGAACGTGCAGTATTCTGTCACGTAGTGTGTCCTTGGACCTGTTTGGGCGGCTCAACATTTTTTTCGCTCTGGGGCTATGGCCGGGACTCTTGCCCACAAGCCACGACTATAGCCAAAGCCGCATCGAACATATGCATCATGTAACTTCGAAAATTCTCGAACAGTTACATGAGCCGCGGTCGTCAGCCTACGGCTTTAGACGGATATCTGCCAAGCCTCTGGGATATTCCCAGAATACCCCGAGAGTTTGGCTAGATTGATCTTTAGTTGGCTAGCGATTGATTCTATCTATCGAGCTTTCGCCTTGATAGCTTCCTTCGGTTGTAGAGTCGACCAGATCGTTTCGAATATTTTCTCGTGAGACTTTACCAACAACGGATCATTGGTCCATGTCGCAACGTCCTGACCTGCGTTTACGTTTGTGTCGTCTGGAATGTCTTCCAAGAAGATTATTTCGGCCGAGTCCGCGCTAGCGAAGTGCATTATTGGGGTCGTGATGTTCCGGACCTCGATGACTTCCCCTAGTTCCCTTGCGACACTTGCGTTTCCTTGGTTTACTGGCGCTACGACTTTGACTTTGGCTCCTCTCTGAGCTGCTTTCTCCAGGACTTCTGATTGGGCTTTGTAGATTCTTACGAGTCCATTGGCGGTTGTGGTGAAGAAGACGTTGACTTTGGCTTCGCTGATCATGTCTTGCACGCGTTTGTAGACTTTGTCGCGGCCCCTAACGCTCCAGAGGTCGTATCGTTCGTAGGGCTTCTCTGTGTAGACGTACTTTGACGATTCGAAGGCCATTGCTAGGTTTTCTACTACGTTGACGCATTCCGTGGTCTCTTTGTTCAGTTTGTCAACCAGTGGCACTAGCACGTCGTTGGGTGACACGGCCATGTATCGTTCAGGTTTTCCTGGTACGATGCGTAGCAGTCCTTTGCTTTCTAGGCCTCGTATGGCTCCGTATGTTTTTGGCCTCGGGACTTTTCCGAGGAAGCTGATCTCGCTTGCGTTTCGTGGGCCCATTTTCGTCAGGACGACGTAGATTCTGGCCTCGTATTCGGTGAGGCCTAGCTTCATCAGTGACTGTACACTGAACTCGTCCGCTGCCAATACTTTTACGCCTAGATTTCTGCTGTAGTCACTGACTACCGTTTTTAAACTAGTTTCGGCTGTCATTGTCAATAACCCACCGCTCTGAAAAACAACCACATCATCAGATCACCAACAACAAAAGTAACAATGAGGCTCGCGGTAAGAAACACTAAGTGAGGAAGACCAGGCGTCACCCATACGCCGTCAGAAAACATACCCTGCTCCTTGTAACTCTCTAATCCTGACACTAGCTTGTCCCGCTCCTCAGCCGCTGAGGCGACCAAGTGAAACTGTCTAACAGGCTTGGAGTCTACGACTGAGATTTCTTCAGCCGGATACAGGTAGACTTTTGACTGGAGCGAATTGAAACTAGTCTTGTATGAAGTCAACATAACCAAGAACTTTCTCAGGATTGATTCGCGCTCGAATCCTTGAAACAGTCCTCTTCCAGCGGAAGCTCTCTGGAATAGATTCCTTGCAAGAAGGAAGACCGCTGAACCAATCGACAGTAGGAACGAGTTGACTAGGATAGCGATCGGAAAAGGATAGAACACGAAGGGAGCTTGCCAAATCGGAGCCAAGAAACTTGGAGACACTGGCAGTGCTAAACCGAGACACATCATAGCTTTGCTATCCGCACCACCCATCACACTGAACTGGAACAGGAGGAAGGCTACGACAATTGTCGCTCCCGCCGAGACCGCCAGAATTGGCAACGCGTCTGGCGCGAAGACTACCCTGAGAGCGAAGACCAATGCAGCTGCAGGTCCGTATACAAGCCAGAACTTGTTCGAGATCTCTCTCGTCTTGAGATCGCTTAGGGAGGCGGCAATGAAGACCCCAACGGTCAACAGCAACGCTGCCAAGTCCAATGAAGGAGACACGGTTGGATTCATGCGATCTCGGAATCTCCTTTCCGCTATGGAAATCAGCATATCACTTCTGGAACCATCGCTAGTGACGGTCGGTACTAGTCAGCAGTAATGCCCTACCGTTTAGCTCAAAGCTTTTAATGCAAAGGACAAACGCACTGACGATCGAGGCAAAACTGGAATGCCAATGGCGTTTGTCCTGATAAATGCAGAAATCGGCTCTGAAGACGCTGTAGTCAAAGAACTCAAAGCAGTCTCTAATGTGAAAGAGGCCTACATGGTATACGGAGTCTACGACATCGTTGCGAAGGTTTCAGCGGACACTATGGACAAACTCAAAGAGATCATTACATGGAAGATTCGGCGGCTCAACAAGGTCAAATCAACGCTGACTATGATAGTCATCGAGAACTAGCCGATCTAGACTCGCCGTAGACAAGAAAATTTCTTCGAGCATAGACGAAGATGCTAACGGAGTTTCACATTGGGATCGATGATACAGATTCGGACAAGGGTGGATGCACAACCTACACCGCGACAGTTCTGTTCCAAGAATTATTGGGCCGAGGGTTCAAGCCCTCCGACTTCCCATGGCTTGTGCGGCTGAATCCTAACATTCCATGGAAGACTCGTGGTAACGGAGCCCTTGCAGTTCACTTCCTGGTAGAAGGAGGGCGGATCGAGGAGGTCCAACGTGTTGCACTCGATGTTGTCGAGAAAACTACCGTTGCCGCGCCTCGCGGGACAGACCCTGCTGTAGCCTTTTTGGAAGGCCAAGTCCCGACTGCTCTACGCGAATATTCGACCCGCGCTTTGCACGATGTCTTGTCTATCCGCGAAGCTAGAATGGTTGCAACACGAAGCGGTGCAGAGGTTCATGCTTTGACCGGGGTCCGGGGAATGATTGGCGCACTCGCGGCGATCGGGGCTCATCTAGATTCCGTGGATCATACGTTCGAGATCATCGCCTATCGAGTCAGGGAGAACTTGGGGAGTCCGAGAAGAGTCGACCGTGAGTCTGTCAAATTGATGAATTCCAAACATGGGGATGGGACTTTCAACAATCTTGACCCGGAATCTGGAAGGATCCTGGTGAGCCCGCACGGGTTAGATCCAGTTCTTCTGGGAATTCGAGGATACAGTCCCCAAAATGTTCTGGATGCCTTCAACATGGTGCAACTCCAAGAGAAAGTCGAAAGGGTCATGATCTTCAGGACCAACCAAGGCACGGATGCCCATTTGGGAACGAGGCGAAGTGCGGTTGACCTCAAGCCCCATCAATCCGGGACAATCTCCGGGAGAGTGGACGACGTGCCTCGCGTGTTGCGCGGCGGCCACGTTATTTTTTGTTTGAATGATGATTCGGGACTGATTGATTGCGCCGTCTACCGGCCTGCCGGGTCCCTTGCGATGGCGGCTCGGGACTTGTTGCCTGGCGACAAGGTCAGGGTCTGTGGAGGGGTCCGCGGCTTGCGGCGTGGAAGACCAACATTGAATGTTGAAAAACTCGAAGTGCTTCATCTTGTCGACAAGATCGAATATTCGAATCCCTTGTGCGGCAAATGCGGAGCCCGATGTGAGTCGATGGGACAGGGACAAGGACTTCGATGTAAGAAATGCGGACAACGAAATGACTCTGCTACGAAGATCGAACTTCGCCAACAGAGACGAATCCAACCAAGGGTCTACTGTCCACCGCCGAGAACTCGTAGACATCTGGCTATGCCTGATTCGAGGCCTAGAATTTTCCAGAGTCTGGAGGGAGTGGAGGAGTTTCAGGTGCTCGCAGAAGATTACAGTTGAAGACTTTAAAACCAGTCAAAGCTCGGTTCGTCGCGTGTAGCGGGGTGGGGTAGATTCTCTTCGGAGGAGCCTATCCAGGTTTAACCCGCAGGGCTCATAACCCTGAGATTGATCGAGACGGTCGATCCTCAAGCGGTGGTTCGAAGGGCCCGAGTGGGACCCGAAACTCCACCCCCCGCTACCAATTTCGATTAGTACGGATTCGCTACTAAGGTCCCGTCATCTTCTGCGCATGTAGAACGGGAGTCAATATGATCTGACCGTTCCCAGTGAACACGATGTGAGCAGTGCCAGAGATCACGATGCTCGAGCTAGTCTGAGCCTTCACCTCGAGGGCTGGCTGGACAGGAATCTTCAGCTCGCTACTCGGAACCTTCACCGTTTGAAGACCGCTCATTCCTTGAACGGCCGCTGCTGCACTCGCGACATGCAGCGTCACCATTGTCACATTCTCAGTAGGGACTTTCGCTGATGAGATCAGTGTAGACACGTTAAACGGCCTTAACACGTCGAATGTGAACTTTGTACTCGATGTCACCGCACTGCCGTTGTCGTTCCTATCGATTGATACGGAGTCGATCGTGACATTCAAGCTTAGGAGCGTCCCAGTTGGTTTCCCTGAAACATGCGCGTTCGGTGACTGAGGTGAGTTACCGGTAACCGTTGGCTGTCCATTTATATCTGATTGTATATTCGACATGTAAACGGACACTGTTCCGTCCTTCGCGAGCACTGGACTTGCTTGGAAGACGGCTATCATGGATCCGGCTAGCAAGAGACCTAGAATGGCGAAGTACACCATTTTCCTTGTAGCGCGGTCCATTTTTCAGTTCACCTTAAGGGATGCGTCTCCGACAATTAACTCAACGATTTTGAACAGTCGTTCTACTGGATTTTCCGGTATCTACGGCCTCTGCCTCCAAGTTTTGACGGCTTCGAACCAGAAGATCGCGGAGCCCAGTCCCCCGAAGAACAAGCCGAAGAAGGCGAAGTAGTCCACCGTTACGACGTTGAGAGCGTAGTAGACGGTTAGAGCGCTGAAAAGAACCGCGTACAGAGAAAACCGCGGAACGAAGAACTGCCCAGGCAATTTCATAAATTGCTTGAGTACATCCACCTTGATCTCCTTCAGGAGACGATATTCGCCGGACTCCTTCGAGACAAGTCCGAGATCTTTGAGCTTGTCGAGGTGATACAGGGCGAGTGTAGGGCTGGAAAAGTTTAGCGCCCTCTGAACTTCGCGAACGCCTACCGTCTGTTTGTTCGCGTTCATTACATACCAATAAACCCTGAGAGTATTTCCCTTGAGCTCACTTGCAGCTTTGTCTGATTCTGCCTGCTCTTGTAAGTTCAAGGAATCGATTTCCTCTAGAATACATGTCTGTTGCGAGCCTGTTCTAAATAAGTGTAGGCAACTCGAGTGGAGCTTAGTGTGGAGCTTAAACCAAAGCTTGCTCGCCAAGAGCCTTGACGAAATTTGAAGGCTGTTTTGTTTCGCGAGTTCGGCGGCCCAGAAAAACTGCACTATGAAGATGTAGCGGAGCCAAAGATTAACGAAACAGAAGTTCTGATCCGTGTAAGAGCTTGTGCGCTGAACCACCTCGACATCTGGGCGAGGAAAGGAACACGAAGTGAAAGAATTCCGATGCCTCACATTTCAGGTTGTGACATCTCTGGTGAAATAGCAAGAGTTGGGAGTCTAGTCAAGAATCATAGGTCCGGTGAGAAGGTTTTGATTGCGCCCGGGATCAGTGATGGAACTTGCGAATACTGCGCGACGGGCTGGGATAGTCTTTGCGAATCTTACAAGATCATCGGATATGAAACTCAGGGAGGCTACGCAGAGTATACAGTTGTCCCTTCAGAAAATGTTCTGCCGATTCCTGATGCTCTGAGTTTTGAGGAAGCGGCCTCTGTTCCGCTCGTCTTTTTGACGGCGTGGCATATGCTAACGACCAGAGCACGTCTCAGCGCTGGAGAAACGGTTCTGGTTTGGGCAGCCGGAAGTGGAGTGGGAAGCGCCGCGATCCAAGTAGCAAAGGTCCTAGGTGCGAAGGTCATCGCCACGGCAGGGAATGACGAGAAGCTCGAAAAGGCTAGGAAGCTTGGCGCTGACTGGGTCGTGAATCATCTTACCCAAGATGTTCCAGCTGAAGTCAAACGAGTCACGAACGGTCGAAAGGCGAATGTTGTCTTCGATCACATCGGTCAGGCGACTTGGGAGAAGAGCATGCGATCGATGGCTCCTGCGGGTCGGCTGGTAAATTGTGGGGTTACAAGTGGTGGGAAGGCTGAGATTGACATTCGGTACGTATTCGTCCGACAGTTTTCGCTGATGGGGTCTTTCATGGGGGGTCGAGGCGAATTGCTGAAGGTTTTGACGTTCTTCGAAGATGGCCGACTCAAGCCCGTCGTCGATTCTGTCTTTGCCCTATCTGCTGCGGCGAAGGCCCAATCTAGGATGGAAAAGAGCGAACATTTTGGCAAGATAATTCTGAAGATCTAGCCCTGGACTCGGCTGGCCATGATCCCGAATCGGGGAGGGCGATTTTGAATCTGCCGGATTTTCACGCTGAATCATGCCGATATTTTGCGCCCACTAAATTGGCCGACCGTTCCAATATCCGCCCTAAAAGGGAAAACTGAAGCAGAAAAGCTTCAGTCTGGGAACGCTTCTCTGAAAATTCTCAAAAGTAGTTGCTCCCCGCGACACAAAACGGCTCTTTGGGACACACCTGATATGAGAATTCCTTTCAGAATAGTACCAAACGATAACAGCTGGGAACCGATGGGTCCCGGGAGACCTAGAATGCTTGCGCTAGCTCGGGGCATTATTCTGGGACTGAGTCAGCGACCAGTTTTCCGTTAACCACCTTTACGAATAGGTAGCGGTTGTCTCGGAAGATTATGGTAAGCTCGTTTTCTCCCTCTGTGACAGTCAACACGTCTTGTCCGATTATACCATCATACTTTGCCATTTCAGATCGCGCTCCGTGATTGTCCTCGCTAAGATTTCTTTCTTAAATCTTTGACTTATCGCACGTCAACCTTGACAACGGGCGTCTTACCGGTTGCTTCTCCTCTCTCCGTGAAAACATGCTTGCCCCATTTTGCGTGGACCTTTGCCTCTAGAGTGTGATGTCCTTTACCGAGTTTTGACGCGGGCACTTCGAAGTTTCGGGTGACATCAAATAGCATTGTCCGGGCCTCCTCCTCTGTTTTCGGGTAGAGTATGGTTTCGAATTCAGTTGCGACTGTTGCCCAGACTCTGTAAGGCAGTTCGGGGTTTCGGGTCCAGAAGAACACTCCACGTCTCACGAATTTTTCGCGTTTCAGTTCAGCGCCCGGCAAAACCTTCGCTCTCTGCTTGGATAGATCGACTCTGTACGCCATTCGCAGTCCGAGATCATGCTCATCGTAAGCCTTCTCCCAGAGGGGTCGGACGAAATTGCGCCTTATGCCTCCCTTGAGTTTGAAGCCAACGGTAAATGCAAGATTATCGTCCAGCTTGGCGAGCTGAGGCGAGGCGGCTATCGTCAAGTCCTCGATGCTGGCCCACTGCTCTCCTTTCATTCTCTCCAACGATGATTGCAAACTATCGAACCAATCCCCGCACAGTCCCTCCGGTGGTTATCGAGGATAGAAAAAAGGTCTCTGGTTGAAAGGAAGGGGTTTAGGTGCCGGTTATAGGCTCGATGTGAACGCTGCTGCATCCGCAGCCATCAGCGTGCTTGCCTCTTCGAAGCGATCCTCTGTAGAGCCGTGCCTCAAGCTTCTCGCCGTTCTTCTTCTCCCACTCATCCACCGTGATACCGTACTTCTTCTGAATCCGGTCCCGGTACCATTCAGGTATGACGTTGAAGGAGCAGAAGGGAATGATCCTCATGTCCGGTGTCAAGTAGTGAATGTCGCAACGCTGCAGTCTCTCTTCGTCTTGGTTGTACTTGTCTTGGAAGTGCATCATTCCGAGGAACATGCTCTTGACGTGGAACTGTCCCACTGCGCTGTAGTCGTGTTTGAGTAAGGCTCCAACCAGCAACTTCGCCAAGTTGAGTCCCGCGGGCTGCTTGTCTTTCTCGATGAAGCTGTTGAGTTTGCTGATGAACTTGGCCGCAACCAGGTACTTGTTGCTGCCCGAGTTGAGTTCGTCAGTCTTCTCGTCGAGGTATTCGAAGAGACCCTTGAGGTCGACGAAGCTGGTTATGGGTACGAGCGACTTTGTGTTCTTGTCTTCGAAGACGTAGGTTCCGGCGCCGCATGCGAAGTGGATGGACAGCTCGTACTGTGGTCTCTTAGTGAAAGCTTCCACGAAGTGTGTTACTGGTGAGCAGCTTGGGACTGGGAACCATGCGTCTCTCGGGATCTCGCCGTTGGTCTGCTCTTCAATTCTCTCGATGCAGTCAGGTATGGTGATTCGGTACTTTTCGCGCTCTTGCTTCTTCATTCTTCCGGTGAGGGAGACTGGCTGGTAGCTGATGGCTCTGACAATGTCGATGTTGCGCTGGGCGAACCGGAGTATTCCGCCTAGCTCGTGGTCGTTTATGGATTTGATGACTGTTGGGACGAGTACGACTCCGAGGTTGGCTTTGCGGCAACTCTCAATAGTGTATGGTGCTTCCCAGTGATTCTTGGGATTGGTCTTCGGGCTGACCCCGTCGAAGCTCATGTAGAGATTGCTTAGGCCCGAGTCTCTGAGCTCCATTGCGAGGTTAGGGTTGAGTGCTAGGTTGATGCCGTTGGTGTTAAGCTGGATATGGTCAACCCCTTCTTCCTTGATCGCCTTGACGATCTCTGGGAGTTCGGGGCGTAGAGTCGGCTCTCCGCCGGTTATCTGTAGACTGTTGCCCGGAACGGGTCTCTCGGCCTTGAGAGCGCGAACCATTTCACGGACTTGGTCCATGCTGGGTTCGTATACGTACGCGCCTTCCAAGCCCTTCTTCACGTAGAAGAAGCAGTACCAACAGGTAAGGTCACATCGGTTGGTAACTATGATGTTGGCTAGTCCAGTATGGCTGAGATGGTTTGAGCACAGCCCACAGTTAGCTGGGCATGCGCAACTCTCGATTGGAACGTTTGGAGCGTGAGTTCCTTTACCGTCGCTCCAGTAAGTCGCGAATTTCTGATACATGTCGTATGATCCAAAGTAAAGCTCCTCTGTCTCACCGTGTTCTGGGCAGGTTTTGGTCATGAAGACCTTGCCTTCGCGCTCGAAGACGGTTGCTGGGAGAATCCGGTTGCACTCTGGGCAGACGCTCTGTGTTCGGCGGATGTGCCGTCCTATCTGTTTAGGCTGAGGCAGTAGTGCCTCTGGTAACTCGATTTCAAGCAGTGCCATTCATACCACTCTGAGTAGTGAATACCCATGCTCGCATGGATAATAAGCCTTCTGGCACTAATACGAAGGTGAAATAGGGTAACAGTAAGAGGGGTTGCAGCATGCCCGTACCAGGGTCTCTAAGGAGAATGCCCATCGACGAGGGACTAATCTCTGAACTCCTCTCAAACCAGTTCAGCCTACCGAAGCAAGAGACACGTGCCTACCTTAAGCTCCTTGATACCTCGGACCTCACCCTCGAACAGCTCGCGAAGGAGGTCAACCTTCCTCAAGGTGAGACAACAGCCCTCGTGGACCGCATGCTTCAAAGAGGGCTCATAATCGAGGCAACTGGTGTCCCAAAGCGGTATGCTCCATTGCATCCCCGAATGACCTTGACGAACCTGTTCAAGATCTACGAGAAGGAAATCGTGCAGTCCCTTCGGGATCGGAGGGCCACTGTGGATCGAATAGTCAATCTCCTCATTCCGGTCTACGAAGAACGCAACCCGAACGGGAAAGCGAAAAGCTAGCTGGTCTGTTCGGGAGGCTGCTGCGGCAGCGGATTGGAGCTGTAGCGTTTCTTGTCCTTGGGGGTATCGAGGATGTCGGCGAAGGGTTCACTATCTTCCTCTTTCTCCTTCTCTTCTGATATTTGAGAGTCGACTGGGTCCATCGTAGCTTGCTCGTTTGCGGATGGTTCTTTGGCTAGTGCTTGTGACTGCTCCGTTACGCTGACTGGTGTCTCTTCGACCGTCTTTTCGATAATCATCGTTGGCTGAGTGGTTTCTGCTGGTACCTCGCTCTTAGGTGGTTCTGGCGTGGCTACTTCTTCCTCGCTAGGAGTTTCGTCAGTGGGGACACGGGAGAACTCTCTCTCGTGTGGGATGATTGGACGAGCGTCTTTGACTCCGTAGAATCTGTCCGTGAAGTACGAGTAAACGTCAATCGCTTGAGCAGCTGGATGAGCTGGAAAATCATCCTTGAGATTGCATAATGCACAGAGGACTGTTGCGTGTCCCGTATCTTTGGCAATGGTTACTCTGACTGCTTCTTCTCCACATCGAGGGCAGACAAACACCGTGGGGAGCTTCTTCTTGACGATACGGATTACTCGACGTCTCCTTCTCCCCATTGGCTAGAACTCTACGAGTTAGAGAGTCAGGATTCAATATTTACCTTTGGTTCAGGGACTCCTCGATCTGTTTCTCCTCTCTCGGGGGCTAGAGCTGAAATAAGCAAACGCGACCCGTGTTCCCGACCCTTTATCGGCGAAAAACAATGGCCCAGCCCAGACTAATCCGCCAAGAGATCCACAAGCACATCCGCGCTCGGAGTTACATCGGTGGCTCTGCTCTCGGAGTCTCAGATGGGCTTGTAACCAATCTCGCCTTTCTCAGCGGGTTCGCCGCCGTCGAATCTGGTACGATTCACTTGATCCAAGTCGCGGGAGTCGCCTCGATGCTGGCCGGGGCAATCAGTATGTTCTTCAGCGGTGTCATTGCCGGACGTTCGGAATACGAACTCTTTCAAGCCGACAAGAAGCGAGAAGAAGGTGAGATTGAACAAGAACCTGAGGAAGAGAAGGGAGAGCTCGCGGATTTCTACATCGCCAAAGGGTTGACGAGAGATGAAGCGCAAAGAGTTGTCGGGCGAATTGCTTCAAACAAGGAGAAATTTCTGGAGGACATTCTCATGCATGAGCTACACGTTCACCAGGCAAAGTTGTCGAACCCGATCAAAATGGGAGGAGTCATCGGACTATCCTTTCTCATAGGCGCATTGATACCTCTACTTCCATTTCTGTTACTTCCGACAGTGACAGTCGGCTTCGCCATCTCAGCTGTCGTATCTGCACTTTTCCTTTTTCTTGTGGGTGCTTGGAAGGGACGAGTTGTTGGGAGAAAGACATGGAGAAGCGGGCTGGAGACTCTGTTGATCGGAATTTCTGCTGCCGCGATACTTTACCTAATTGGTAGAGGCATTGGATTTTTCTAGCCCATAACCTGGGCTTGCTAAGCCGTTTTCTGAACACTGGCCTTCTGAGGTCGACTCAAGGTTCGCGGTCCCGGAATCGTCTCCTGTCCGCCCATGTAATTCATTAGAACTTCTGGGACCTGAATTGTCCCGTCAGGTTTTTGGTAATTCTCAAGAATCGCGACAATCGCGCGTTCAGTCGCGACTAGAGTACTGTTTAGGGTATGTAGGTATCTGGTTGGCTCGCTAGGTTTCTCCCGATAGCGAATCCTCGACCTGACCGACTGGTAGCTCGTGCAGTTGCTGCATGACGCCATTTCCCTATACTTTCCCTGTCCAGGTAGCCAAGCTTCAAGATCGTATTTTTTCGCTGCCACTGTTCCGAGGTCGCCCGTACAAACGTTCACGACACGATACGGCAACCTGAGGCTCTGCCAGAACTCTTCTAGGTTTCTCAGTAATTCCTCGTGAAGATTCCAAGAGTCTTCCGGCCGTGAGTAGATGAATTGCTCTACTTTCTCGAACTGGTGGACCCTGAATATTCCCTTCGTATCCCTTCCGTGGGCTCCGGCTTCTTTCCTAAAACACGGACTCACTCCAGCATAATGCATCGGAAGGTTCGCTCCATCAATAATCTCGTCCGCGTGAAAAGCCAAAAGGGCATGTTCTGCCGTAGCCAATAGATAGAGATCTTCACCCTCAACTTTGTAGATTACGTCTTCGAAATCAGCCAGGGCAACCGCGCCCGCAACGACGTTTCTATGCAGAAGGTAGGGTGGCTGGAAGAGCTGGAATCCTTTGCTTGCTATGAAGTCCAGGCCATAATGAATGAGCGCGATGTTCAGCTCTACCAGATCATCCCGTAGATAGTAGAATCGTGCACCTGCTACTCGTCCCGCTTTCTCCATGTCTATCACGTCATGTCTGAGACCGAGATCAATATGGTCGAGCGGTTTGAAGCGGAAGCTTGGAATTGTTCCCCATTTTTTCATTTCCACGTTATCGTTTTCGTCTTTGCCGACTGGGACGGACTCGTGTACGAGGTTCGGGAGGTTGAGGAGAATCTGGTCGATCTGCTGCTTGTAATTGTCTACTCTAGCTTCGATCGCTTTGATTTGTTCGGGAATTGTTTCAGCCTCTTTCAAGAGAGCAAGAACATCTTGGCCCTTCCTCCTCGCAGAGGCAATCATCTGCGTGATCTCATTTCTTCTCTTTCTGAGACGATCCGCTTCAGCCTGCTCTCTTCGCCAATCAGCGTCTAGTTGTAAAAGTCGGTCAAGCTCGCCGATCTTTTCAGGCATGCCCCTTTGGCGTAGATTCTCTCGAATCTTCTCCGGCGCTTCTCTAACGAGTCGAATGTCTAGCAAGGCAGTGGCTTCAAACCCAAGGTTTCTTCTATGGGTAGAAAAAGAGATTTTCCCGCTAAGGGATGTTCATTTTAAGCCAAGACTTTTCTACGTCAGAAGACGAAGACGACTCTATCATTGCAGACTCACCAGCACGATGTCGTATACTACGGCGTCGTCAACCTCGTCGACAACAACTACATTATGGGTGCCATCGACGTGTGGCGCTGTCGAGGCTGCGACCAGCTATTCTGCGAGGACAAGAGATACGGTATGACCGACCTCGCGCCAGAAGTAGGCCTACCTAAGATCGAGCCGAATACTCACTGGGCTGCGCTAATCTGTACTCGAGACAAAGGTTCGAACTGGACCCTGACTCAGGTGAAACCTGGAATGACGATAGCACATTCATGTACGCCCGACACGAAAGTCGAATTGACAGTGGGGCCGGGCTATGACTTGGAGACAGGTCCAGCAAGTGGGATCGGCAAGCACCGAATCATTGTCATAGAGAAATTCGTAAACCTTGCCGTCGACGTCCAGACAGGTCAGAAACACACTACTACGACCAACGCGTATCAGGCGCTGGGAAAACCGTTCAGCTTTACACCGCCACTCTCATCTACAACTATCGCTCCTTCAAAGTACAACATTCTCAACCTCACCTCACTTCTCTTTCTCGCGACCGCCGTTTGGGGAATCGTTCTTGCCGTATCAGCTAGTGGATTCCCTTCTTCGTCTGCAACAGAACTAAGAATAATCTTCGCAGGAGTCGCCGCGGGAGCCATGGTCAGCACCTACATGCTGTCGAGGAGAAGGCTATGGAGTCCGCTGTTGGGACTTGGGTTGGCTGCAATCGGGTTAGTTGTGTATGCTGACGCAAGGATCGGCCTTGGCTTTGGCTTCGCCGATTACGCTCTCTCGCTACTTCTTCTCGCCGATATCGCCGCTGCTTGGTTGGCGCGTGAGAGAATCAAAGGACTAATCGAGAAGCAATGGCACCCGCTCGACATGCCTGCTTATGGGTGATAACTTGGCGAAGACAACAAATCCATTCCGTAGAGAAGAAGATCCGACTCTTGAGTATGAAATGGACGTCTTCATCGATCAGATGGACGAGGCGAGTGGGGTCGGTGGAGGAGTCGCAAACTTCCTGACAGGTTATACTATCTACAAGGGTGAAAAATACGCGTTCGAAGCCGTTGCTTACGGACGCATCGGCGGTCAGAACGTGATGCCAACGCTGACGCCCGACTCTGTCCAGAGACTTGAGAGACTCCATGTGGATATGGATCTCTTCACGGCGCGGCTTCAGCGAAAACTTGTCGAGGGCGAGTTGACTGTTAACATACCTGAGGGAGCTACTCCTCCAGAATAAATTACCTCGGCTAGTGTCTCACTCCAAGGACCCTATTGGGACGAGTTGCTCTCCATCATAGTACCCCTTCAGGTTACAGTGCTCGCACCAGGCGCCGACACGACTGTCAGCTTTGTCGGAGTAGTAGACGTTCAGCTGGGGCTGATCGCATCTGGGACATGGGTAGTTAGGAACCTTCTCCAGCGCGATCTCCCCTAGAATTCGATTGGCACGTGGCCCCTCATAGCCAGGAGACCATCCCAAACTAAGCAACATTCTCGTCCTGTTTAGAACCGATCGGGACCTCGACTGAATTCTTAGCTTGTAAATGATCTATGTTGGAATTTGCCTCGCGCTGTCTCTATCGTATTTAAAGCGGCTGTAACCCTATTGTTTCGGGATGAGTAACAGGTAGGGGATAGATTCTCGGACCCCACTTTGGTTCTTGACGGTCAAGACGAATGAGCCAGTGCATCGTTGTCTGTGGGGACTGCGGTCAAGAGATACTCGCGGTGGACCACATTCAACGAACACCTCACGGGAGATTGATCTGTGACGATTGCGCGCAGGAGAGCTACACCGACATACCGCTGAGTTAGGAGATGATTAGCTTGGAGAACATGGCGATACAGATTCTTTACGGACTCGTCGGGGTGACTATCGCTTTCGTTGCCATTGTACGCCAAGTGGGCGTCAGGCCGGTGTCTTATCAGATAACCAGTTCTCTCAGACTTTCAGCAAAGCCTAGAAGATCTCGGACCCCGGTCGGGACTGGAAGAACTCGCGCAAAGTCGCGATCTAAGTCGGGTGGAAGATCAGTTGTACAATCTTCTAAGTCTAGGAAGGCCCGAAGAAGATCTGGGTCAAGACGGCGAGGAAACCCGATAGTGCTACCGGTTACGGTGACAAGCGAGCCCCAGATGTTGGTTGCTGTGGTCAGGGAAGCTGTTCCTTCCTGTCCGACGTGCGGTCTCCAGGCGCCTCAGGAGCTACTGATGGAGCACTTTCAGGCAAGCCCTTCTCACGAGCTGGGAACATCTGAGCCACAGCCGACGATTATGGATGGCGACATCCAGGCGGAGTCGGCTCTCATGTCGTCTGAGGAAGATTCCAGAAACTCAATGAGGAATCTCTTGCAGATGCTCGTCCCGCCTCGAGCTTTTGGCCGTCGACATCAACATAGGACTGTTAATCCGCTCTCCAATGTGATCCAGACTCTTGAAGAATCGCGGAGTGGCCTAATTCACCCGTTGAAGTAACAAGAGGAGGGTCTACTATTCGGTCGGGGCTTCTAGAGCGATGAGCTTCGGCTCAGGCCGAGCGAAAGCGGAAGAGTGTCGGATATAGGCGGATGGATCTCGCAATCTCTTTCTCTCACAGAGGGTCTCTAGAAACTTTATCGCCTTTCCAGCAGGGTCAAGTTTCTTCATTTCTAGATATCCAGACTCCACTGCGCCATTGAGAATGTCTTCTCCTCTAGGAGTGCGGGTCAATACCGTGCTCCAACCCGCCACTGATCCTATAGCCCCGACCGCAATGTCCGCCAGCTCGGCAGAATAGTCGACGCAGATGTTGCATTCCTCGCGAGCCGCGTGAGCGAGAACCTCGACCGGTTCATCGATTGCTAGTCTGTCACCAGTATAGACGAGCAGCCGGTTTTTCTTGATATTGACCTTCGTGACAGTTCCAAGATCGATTCCCCTCGTCCCCTGAACATAGTCGACCATCATCTTTTGATAGTCGAACACCTTAGAACAGAATAATCCGATAGTGAATACAAGATTACGGCCGAGCTTCGGAGCGGCGATCCAGTGGGTATTCATTCGCCAGAAACCCTGCAGTTCGCAAGGCAGACCGACTAATGCCAACCTTTCCTCTTGGAAGTTTACCACTGACCGGTTCGGGACAGCAATCTCCGCCATTCCACCAATCTGACCGCCTGGCGTATACTGAGAACCAGCATTTTCGATCAGCTCTTGTCTGGTGCGAGCTACTTTCGGAGCTGGCTTCCAAGGCTCGCGAGATGTGAAGCCCGATACTAGCGCATAGTCGATGATCTTCTTCTCTAGCGCGTAGAGCATCAGCGCGCTGACCGCCCCGCCATCTTGCGCGTTCGCTACAATTTCAGGGTCCTTGGCTCGGACCGAGTACGACCCAATGTGTACTCCAAGAATCGCTTCGTCAGCTGTACGTTCTCTTCCAAAGATCCGCTGCTCGATCTCTGCGACGGGAAGTTCGATTCGAGGACAACTGTAGTAGCAGACTTGGCAGGCGGCACAGGTCCCACGCATTATCGGTTCCTCGTTGTCGCTGTGAAAGAGAATGTCGATGGGACATGAGGCGATGCAGGCGCCGCAGTACATGCAGATCCCTTTGTGAACAACCTCTGCGATCAGATTGCCGAAGATCTTCAGTCTGATCGGGCGAGCCTTCCAACCTTCTCCCTCAGCACTCGGCTTCAATGTCTGAGGAGGCGTAGCAACTTGCGTCATACCAGTCTAGTGCTCCTGCTCCGAGACTTGCGAAGCTCCCCTGCGGCCCTCAACACTGAAGACATACTTGTCATCTTTCTTCAAGGGCGGCTTGGCCAACCTCTCGGGCGACCATACAAGCCGGTCTCTGGTGTACTCCGCGATATCATACTCGACAGTTTCTTCCAACGCAAACTCCGGACAGTAATCGGTGCAAAAGTGACAGAAACAGCAGCGCCCATAGAAGTATTCGGGAAACCACCGGTCTCCTCGCTGGACTATTGTGATGCATTTTTCGGGACATATCCATGCACATATCCCACAGCCCGTACATCTATCCAGATGGAGAAGGTGTCTGCCGCGGAACCCTTTCTCTACCGCGTATCGCTGCTGTGGAAACTTTAGCGTGTAGGGTTTGTGGAATAGGTGTCGGAGCCCTGTTGTGTAGGCAAGGAGACTGTTGGCAGCATCTCGGACCTTTCCCACTATCGGCGCCATTGTCTACCTGTCAGCCTCCACCGGCCAATAGTCTATGCTCCACCAGGAGGTTGGCATGTCTGCCAGTCGGACTCCTTGTAGTACTGCGGAGATCGCTGCCATGTTTCGATATGAGCCGGTGATGTAGCGGGCACGGTAGGGCTTGTCGCCTCCTTCGCCGATCATGTAGAAGCTACATTCTCCTCGCGCTGATTCTACGCGGCTGTACGCTTCGCCTCGCGGGACAACGATTGGAGCTTTTCGCCTGACGGGTCCTGAGGGCAGTTTCTTCAGCATCTGCCGGATTAGCTGGCTACTCTCTCGCATCTCATCGACATGAACCATGACTCGAGAGTATGAGTCGCCGTCGGGCCGAGTGTGGACCTTGAAGTCGAGCTCTCCGTATGCTGCGTAGGGTTCGTCTTTGCGGAGGTCAGCCTCGACCCCTGAGCCTCGTAGGGTCGGGCCTGTTGCCCCTAACTCGATGGCTCTCTGTCGAGAGAGCACTCCGACGCCTTTGGCGCGGGACGTGAAGAGTGGATTCTTGAAGAATATGTTTTCGTATTCGTCGAGACGTTTCTCGAAGTATTCTGTCCGTTTGATAGCTTCTTCTGCGAAGCCCTGGGGTAGGTCTCTTCTGACCCCGCCTGGAACTAGGTAGGAGTATGTGATTCGGGCACCGGTGAGGCTCTCGGCGAGATCTATGAATAACTCCCGATCTCCCAGTGGCCACATGAACATCGTTGTATGACCAAGGAATACGCCGTAGATGGAGAGCCAGTAGAGGTGGCTCATGATCCGATTCATCTCGTTTAGCAGACATCGAAGGTACTGGCCGCGGGCTGGAGGCTCGACCCCTTGCAGTTCTTCAATTGCCCTTACCCAGGCATGGTTCAGATTGGAGGCGTCAATGATCGAAGGCCGCTCGATAACTGGTATGCTGCGGATGATGTTTCGCAGTTCGATTATCTTCTCGATTCCACGGTGGACGTATCCTGGGTCCGGCTCGGCGTTGAGGATGATGTCTCCGTCGAGTTCAACGATTAGCCTCATGTGGCCTGAGCCTGAATGTTGCGGACCGACACTGAGAGTAAGTGTCTGAGCCCCCGGCTCGTCCGGGCTAGGCGATCCTAGCGTATTTTCCTGTGTCGGCTTGTCCGTGGTTGTCAAGTCTTTTCAGTCTGTTGGGAATCTGACTTCCTTGCGCATGGGTGGGGGTCCGTCCCAGTTGTCGTTGAGGAATAGTTTCTCAGGTTTCGGGTGACCTTCAAATTGGAGTCCGAACATTTCTATGGATTCGCGTTCAAAGTTTTCTACTCCTGGCCAGACTTTGACGAGAGATGTGGTTTTTGGAGTGTTTCGGGGGACAGATTCCTTGAGGTTGAGAAGTATATCCCGCTGATCAGATTTCGCGATGGAGGTCAGATGGTAGACTATTTCGAAGCGCGATTCCCTGTTATAGTCTACCGCGGATACGCCTGTGGGATGGTCAAAGCCAAGTTTGTCTCGGATGAAGAGCGCTACGTTGACGATTTTGTCGGGGGAGACTGTGATGTTTATTCTTGATCGACGAACTGTCGTTGCGTCTTTGATGTCGGTAGGGAAGTTTTCCCTCAATGATTTTATGAGATTATCTTCTCTCTCGTGCGAGAGGCTCAACTCTGAGGGTACACCTTTGAGCTTCGTATTTTTTCTTGAAGCATGATGATTCCATGTTCGAGGGCTTCTGGTCGGGGTGGGCATCCTGGGACGAAGACGTCTACTGGCAGGAATTCGTGGGCCCCGTTGACGATGCTGTATGAGTCATGGAATAGTCCTCCTGAGATGGCGCAGTCGCCCATCGCAATCACGTAGCGAGGGATGGCCATCTGGTCGTAGATCATGCGGAGCCTCTTTGCCATTTTCTTCGTGATGGTTCCTTCTATGACGATGAGATCGGATTGTCGAAGAGACCCGTAGGGGAGAACGCCAAACCGTTCGAGATCGTGTCGAGCTCCGCTCGCGGCTCCAAACTCTGCGCTACAACAAGCGGTTGTAATATTAACGGGCCAGAGAGAGTACATCCGCGCCCAGTTGATTACGTTCCTAATGGGTTCAGTGTCTACTACTTTATGGACGAGGTCGCTGAGCTTTCCGACCCAGACGTTCATAGAATCTGCGAGCAGTTCTATTGGGTCGTCGGATTGCGCAGGCTTCTGAGCCGACATTCGCGTTCATCCACTAGTAATTCTGGGTCTGTCCCTATTTATCGGCATCTTCGGACTCGAGCTAGTTGAACAAACTGACCGGTTTCTCAGCCTTGATGATAAGGACGTTGGCTAGATTATCTGTATTCGAGCTTGTTGAATCCTTCTGGATAAGGGTCCTATGCGAATCTTGACTATGCTACTTCGACGATGCGGCCGGTCTGAGCTTGGTACTGGTACCGTATGATCCTCTTCACGCAGTCACCGTTGAGGCATTGGTAGACTCTGTCGCCGTTGGCGAAGAGCTCGCGCATCACCATCGGCTTGCTGCACCCGACGCATCTGAAGGCCCCGCTTCGTCTCTCATCGATGAGGAGTCGTAGGTCGATGGCTCGAGTGTCTGCTTCCTTTTTCATGTACTGCCGATATGCCAAGCTTAGGGTCTGCCAGTAGTCAGCGTTCTCGGGGCTGGTTTCATATTCGAAACTTCGCCCAACGACCACTGGAGGCTTGTATCCTTCTGCGACGAAGACTGGGTTCTTCGAGTAGGGCACTTTGATTCTCGGCTGTCCGGGATGAATGTCTGAATGGCCGGTGCGGGTGGCAGCGTGAGCGGCCATAGTGCTTCGGTGATGTCGATCTGTTTTGGGCTACTTCTTTCTGCTGGTACGCGGCTTCTCGGTCGAGAGGACTGGGACGGGAAGGGGTACTTCGGTTACTCCTTTTGATGTGACTGAGAATGTTACCCAGTAGGTTTCGTGGGGTGCGCCTTTCATTTTTCGGACTCTGAACTGTTTGACGAGTAGTCCTCTGTCGGCGAATCCTGGGTTGAATCGTATGTCGAGGATACCGTCTACGACGTAGAAGAGTAGATCGTCGAGTTCCGCGTAGGCGCGTAGGGGTGTGTGGTGGGAGCAGAAGAATGGAACGAGTTTCTCTTTGGGTCCCTTAGCTCTCCATGACTTTACGCCGTCCAGCATGTTGAATATGAGAGGGCGATCCTCTTGGACGAGGGTGAACATTTCGGTCAGGGAGTCGACGAAGACTGCTCCTCGACCGTTCATCTTCATCTCCTCCATCATGTTGAATAGTGCGCTTGTTACTGAGTGAAGATCTCGTGGATCTTTGACAAGATGGACGTAGGCTGGAACCTCTGTGGGTTCCATCCTGAAGGAGAAGCAGTCTAGAAATTTCAGCTGTCCCGATTCTAGAAACGGCGTTAGGTCCCAGCCGAAGGCGTCCATGTCCTGTTCGACTGCTATTGGGGGTCCTTCGAAGTTCACGTAGATACAGGGCTCTTTCTGTTTTCTCAGAATATTGTAGAAGAGTTCGCCCATTAGGACGGATTTGCCGGTGCCTAGTTCGCCTGCGAGGATCATCATGGTGTTCCTGGGAATCCCTTTTGGCAGAACCCTGTCGAGTGCTTCGATCCCTGTCTCTAGCAATCTGTGCAGACTCGAGTCATTCTCCTTGATACGGAGCCTTGGTTCAATAGGAGATAAGCTGTGTTTAACCCGGTCCTACCGTTCGCACTTCTGCCGAAATAGCTACTCTTCGCGGACCTACGAGATCGTCAATCTCAGTCCCACCAATATCCGATTGTAAAGTGTGAAGGAGTTTTTTTGTTTAGGCATACCCCCGGGGGGGTCGAGAAAAGATAACAGAAAGAAATAGTTAGCAGAAAAGAAAGATAAGAGAAAAACAAAGATAAGATCTGGAGAGCATGGTTTCGCAACCGATGGAGAACAAAGATTTCTGCGTGGCGACTAGCGAGAAAACGATGACCCCGGGAGGGTCTAGAATAGTTAAGAAAAATGTAAAACTAATTTCCGATGAGTTTCAGACGGAGGCTGGTTATTACTGAATTCTTGCCGCGATGGTCCGGATAAACGAGCGATCCAGCGCACCTGCCTCGTAAAGGTTGACCATCGTGTTCGTGCTCGCCTCGCCCGATAGACGGCCCTGATCTCCACGTATGTGCCGCCATTTCATCTCCGTATGGCCGCTCTTCGAGTTGTAGATTATTCCGAGCACGTAGTTGACCTTGACAAAGCTGATGTCGTTGACTCTTCCTAGGGTAACCTTGTCTTCAGCTTCAACATACATCGTTCCAAGATCTCTCGACCTTTCCGGAAAGACTTGGATGTCCAGCTGGTAGTCGTTGGGAATGAACGACCTACAAGTGCTCGTGATCATGAATCTTCGAAAAGCCTCAAGTGAACACGTAGTCTCGAGCTTGGGCAATATTCACCACACCCCTAACGGGCTGGTCTCCACTCTAGCCCGGCAGTTGAAACTAATAACCTCATGCCTCAGAAAACGTGGTTCCCCGAAAATCCGCCTGAAAAGCCGGGTTAGAGCAGGCTAATACAGTCCCCCTTCCTACCGTCGACTCTATCGAGAGGGCCGGCCACGTCACACAGATTCGCGAGGTACTCCTAGCAATGGCTATCCTTGTCAAGGTTCCACCCCAGATCCTAGAAGACCTCGTCGGAGCCGCCATCTCGAAACAAGGCAACATCTACAGAGGAGAGCTTGCAAAACTCATCGGAGCCTCCAAAGAATCCTTGGACGGAAAGACCTCCCTCTACCTCATCAGCCTCATGAAACTCTGTGGCTTCGCGGAAGCAGACATGGCCAAGGTCTTGAAGAAATCCCGAATCGTAAACCAACGCGGAGCAGTCACCCGAGACATCTCGGCAGGGGAAGAATTGAAGGGAGTCATCGACAATGCCCTTGAAGGATTCCAGACCCTCATATCAGAAAGCTTCAAGCCTATCGGCTCTGAAAACCGGACTGTTCCAGATCAGCAATCGAACAAACGACGAACAGATAGCTTGAGAAATCGAGAGAGTGACTAGACGAGATTCTGCTCTAATGTGAGAGCCAAGGACTTACGACCGACCATCTACGATAGGTAGAAGATAGTTGCTGAAGATCTGACTGTCCTAGCTGATGACGCGGGTGGGTTCGATCTTTAGTATTACTCGTTGTTCACCGGGCTTTCGATTGGGATACTTGTCAATGCCCCGGTACTTCTTCGACATTTTATCGATGTGATCCTCGGCTATTCGGCCAGTTAGCTGTTCGACCACCTTGCCTCGAATCACAACCAAATTGTACGGATTGTCGTGATCTGTAATGGCGAGGGCCACATGTGGATTCATCTTCACATTGCGATGCTTAACGCGGCCGATCGCCGTGTTTACTAGCACAAACTTGCCGTCGGTGTCAACCCAGGTGGGAGTCACTTGCGGGGTCCCGTCAGGATTCACAGTGGCCAAATATACGAAATTCTTACCCTCTAACATCTTTCTAGCACTCTCTGTCAGACTTGTCAAATTCCGCGATCTCTGAAAGGTTTCGTAGAGTCCGGGGGTTCTTATCGATTTCTCCTAGTAGAAATCTGAGAATCTCTAGTGAAACCTCGTTGGCAATATGTTGAGCATTTCTGACAGTCAGTTATGTGACTCTTCGAATTGAACTGGATACCTTGTCATTGAACGGGAAGTTACGCGACCCTTTAGTCCCGTTCTAGACGGTCCGTGCTTCACAGTTCTGGTCACGGGGAGGCATATCGTGCGACACAAGAGAGCAACACGCTACGTCTTACTCATCGCCTTCACGTTTCTTGCTCCGGCCATGCTTGCCGGGATGGTCCCTAGGGCTCACGCTGCACCAAGCTACAGTCTAGGCACGATACCTTTTCTGGGCCAAGAAGGAACGACGTTTACCGTCGTCCTTACCGTCAGCGGAGCTACTGGCGGCACTCAGTATCAGTTCAGGTTCTCGGTGAAAGATCCAGCTGCTAATCTACACTTATCGGGTCTCCAAAACTACACGACTGCCTCGGGACAGACGCAGTTTACCCTTCCAGTCTTCTTCTATCCAACCTCGAGCTTCTCTGGCCCAAACAATTTGGTTGGGCAATACTTCCTCAACGCAACTCAAACTCGTCCGCTCACCATAAATCCAAATGTAGCGCAGACCTACTTCCTAATCTTCCTCACAGATAATTATCAGTATCAGAGGACAGAGACGGTCAAAGTCCGAGCAACCGGGTATACTCCTGGGGAACCTGCTTCCGTGAAGATAGCTACCGCGTCAACGCCTTCAACGACTGTCTTCTCGTTGAATACAACCGCCTCGCTTAGCGGGGTTGTAAGTGCGAATTGGCACATTCCCCCAGACGCCATTCTTGATCCAAAAGGGTACATTGCAACTGTGACTGGCACTACTACGGTGAAGACTCCTGCTGACGTGTCTGGTTTCAATGTGAACCCTGCTTCGATGACGATCTCGGCTCTGAACTCTCTGAAGAGCACCTATCAGAGAACCGAGACCATGAACTTTGATTTCCAGCCTGTCTATCCGGATGGGTCAATCGCGTCCACGGGTGTCGCGCTGCTGACTCTGGCTAGGCCTGGGGGTGGAAACGTAAGTTTGACCACGGTTTATTCTGCGTCCAGCCAGACGTTCAATGCCACATACAAGACGTCGGTCACTAATGTGACTGGGACGTGGACAGCGTCTCTAGGTGCTAACGCCTATGCTGATGCTTGGGGAAACTCAGGTCCAAACGCTAGGGTGACGAATACTCCTCTGCTGGTTCCAGCGACTCTTGCGATCAACATTGCAGCGACCAGCTATGTTCCAATAGGACAACAAGTAAAACTCAACGCGACAGTAACGTATCCAGACGGGACCACGCTCACCACCGGAACAGGAGTAAAATCATTCCTGATCTATACCGGAACTCCTTCAGTCACCCATACCGTTCCGCTTACCTTCGACACGGGACTCCAACATTGGTTCGGATCGTACACTCCGCAAGCGTCAGACCCTGGAGGTCTCTGGTCACTCATAGTCAACGCGACTGACTCTCCCACTCCTCCAAACACGGGCTCGTCATCTACGGCTGTTACGCTACAAGATCGTCCTCCAGTTGCTAGCTTCACGTCGACTCCTACCTCTGCCCCCACGGGCACCGGTATCACGTTCGATGGAACGGCTAGCTACGATCTCGACGGTACAGTGGTCTCCTATTCCTGGGCTTTTGGGGATGGGGCGACCGGCACCGGGGCCGTCGTAACCCACTCCTATGCTCTCGCCAAAACCTACAGCGTCATCCTTACAGTCACTGATAATGGTGGAGTCACGGGTTCAACCTCCTCACAAGTCACGATCACAGACAGACCTCCGGTCGTAAGTTTCACGCTTTCTCCTTCAACAGCAAACACGGGCCAAAGCATCTCGCTGACGATCAGTGTCTCGGATCCAGATGGATCGATCGTGTCTAGCACCGTTGACTGGGGAGACAGCAATGTCCAGTTCTTCCCGGGGGCGATAACAAGTGCGTCTCACAGCTACGCTTCAACTGGTTCGTCTACTTTCGAGATCTTCACGATCATCGTCACCGGGACGGACAACAATGCGTCCTATACCTCGGCCACCTCTCAAGTAACCATCAGCGATAGGCCTCCCGCTCCAAGCTTCAATCCATCCTCGACCGCGCTGAGCACTGGCCAGAATGTCACTCTCACCATTTCTGCTGCAGATCCTGATGGGATTGTTACGGCGCTCAAGGTCGACTGGGGAGACGGGACAATACACACGTTGCCGGGGACTGCGACTAGCGACATACACAGTTACAGTTCAACTGGCACAGCGACATCAAACATTTTCACCATAACGGTTAACGCGACGGACAACAGCGGTTCGACGGGAAAATCCTCCTCGCAGGTCACAGTCTCTGACCGACCCCCGATTATCACCTTCACAGTATCCCCCGCTTCCGCTTCGACAGGCCAGACAGTCACAGTATCAATAACCTCGTCCGACCCTGACGGAACAATAAGCTCGACCAGAGTTGACTGGGGAGACGGTACAGTGGACACTATTCCGGGCGCGCCACAAACGGATACGCACCAGTATTCTTCGACGGGATCTGCGAGCTCAAAGGCGTTTCCCATATCGATTAGTGTGACTGACAATAGCGGATCGTCGAGTGCTCCGAGGACTGCCACGGTGAGTGTCCAGTCTAGTTCGCAGTCGCCTTCGGGAACCCTGTCACTCCCTCTCTACTATTTCGCTATCTTGGCGGCATTGGTAGCAGCATTGTTAGTAGGCGGATTTCTCGCGTTTAGAAGACACAAGGTCACGCATGCTAGACTCAAGATCGACCTGGAAGCGGTCAAGTCGGAAGCGGGACGGATTGAGAACCAAGAATTCTTCCAGTCGGTAAAGGACCAGTTGAAGAAGGATAAAGAATGACTAAGGTAATAGCTGTCCACTCGTTCAAGGGCGGGACTGGGAAGACTACTCTTACTGCTAACTTGGCGGCGACTCTTGCTCTGCATCACCGGGTCGGAGTGATGGATCTTGACCTTTCTGGTCCGGGGCTTCACGTTTTGTTTGGTCTCAAGAAGGGCGAGGTCAAGGCGACGATGACTGATATCTTCCTCGGCGACGCGACCCCTAGTGATGTCATAATCGATCTTACACCCCGGTTTCCGAAGATGAAGGGACTCTACTTCTGCCCAGCCAGCAACAAGGTCGAGGACATGCTTCGACTGTTGAAAGCGGGTCTTGAGGTGTCCCTGTTCCAAGATACTCTGCAGAAAGTCGGTGAACAGTGCAACCTCGACTACATCATCGTAGATACTCACCCGGGAGTCGAGAACGATACGGTTCTAGCGATGGGATGCTGCGACGTCCTAGTCCTCGTCTCTAGAGTCGATCAACAGGATCTTTTCGGTACGGCGGTCATGGTCTTGCTTGCTGAGACTTTCGAGAAGCCTACGTTCTTGACGTTGAACATGGTTCCTCCGGGTGTACGGATCAAGGATGCGATGAAAGTCGGCAAGGAACTCGCAACCCTGTTCAAGTCTCAGTTCCTACAAGCGTTCGAGTTCCAGATGGACGTGATCAACAACCTCAGCAGATCCGTCTTCGTTATCGACAATCCCGACTCATCGTTCGCTCACAAGGTGACCGAGGCCGCTGAGATGTTGACAAGTCAGTTAAGGGAGGCGCCGACTAGTGCAAACTAGTCCGAAGGGTAAGCCGAACGCGTGGGACCTGCGGAGGCTAGTAGGATCAGTAAACCAGTTACGATTCAACGATAGTAAGGGTGAGCTCTCGTTCTTCGGACAGAAGATGATCATTCTACGACGCGATGTCATACGAGTTATGAGAGATGGCCTTGAGCGTTTGGTCGCTGACCAAGCTGCGCCATTCCTCTCATATCTTGCTAGTGGTATCGGTATTCATGAAGGCAGCATATTCCGCGACAGCATCACGTCCACGGGAGAGGATCAGAGAGCAGCCCTCGAGAGTCTTGTACACTCAGCCTTCGAAGACACTAACCTCGGCTTGGGAAAGGTGAAGATTCGCAAGATAGACTTTGACCGGGCAAACGCGAACGTTGTGATCAGTAACTGTTTCGAGGCGATGGAGAACGGCTCGTCCGAGGAGCCTAACTGCATGTTCACAAGCGGCTTCCTAGCCGGACTATTCGCAGAGGTCCTTGACAAGACAGTCCAAGCAAAAGAGACCCGGTGCATCTCGCAAGGCCAGCCTGAATGCGAATTCGAAATAACCACTACGGAACCGATAGCGGAACCGGTTTCTGAGATGAAGGAGCCACCCAAGGAACCGATAAAGGAGATAGTCAAGGAGCCGGCAAAAGAACCGGAGATTCAACCGAAGAAAGAGACACCAGCTATTCCGACAAAACCTCCTGTCGAAGAGCCGAAGCCTGCCAAGATTGCGCCTCCAGCGAACGAGCCTAAACCCGCACCGAAGGCGATGAGTCCGGTAAAGGATCAGCCCTCACAGACCCAGCCCTCCAAGACGAACCAGAGCGAGGTCGATGCGGGTGTTGAGCGAGCGTCGAGAATCGCGAAGAGAAAGCAAGGTTTCTGGGAAAAACACTTCAAGAAGAACGAATGAGAACCCCTAGCTTAGGGAGTTCAGCCCAAACAGCACTTTTGTGTCGCGAGGAGCAACTACTTTTGAGAATTTTCAGAGAAGCGTCCTCAGACTCAAGCTTTTCTGCTTCAGTTTTCCCTTATAGGGCGGATAATCGAACAATCGGCCAATTTCGTGGGCGCAAAATATCGGCATGATTCAGCGTGAGAATCTGGCAGATTCAAAATCGACCTCCCCGATTCCGGATCAGGGCTTGTTCGGCAATGGTTTCTTTCCAAACAGAACACTGTGCGGCCATTCAGAGAGGTTGCGTTTTGTTAATTCCCTCCCAACTGCTTTTTCGTGTCGCGAGCGTCAACTGCACTGAGATTTTGAACAGATCAATCCCAGGCTAACGCGTTTTCTGCGGGAGACGAGCAGTTCAGGGCTTAGAATCGGCGAGTCCGGCGTTTTAGAAAGTGCTGGTTTCTAGCAGGGAAAGAGCGTGAAAACTGCTCTGCCCTCGACAGATTCCGAATCAAGGCTTGATCCGCGCTTGTCGAGTTCGAAACAGAACAGTCTGTGCCAGTTCTGCCTAAGACGGCCATGGGACTCTTTCAAAAGTCACGGATAAACGGAGAGAATGGAACCCTTTCCTTAGAACCCGTAGCCACCCAATTACCTAGAAAGAGTCCGCGACCGTTGAATACGCAGCAAACCTCGGGGTTGAGTGAATAAGCAATGTCATCGAACCCTAATTATCCGGATACGGCAGAATCGGGCGAGACCTACGACGTGGAAATGCAGTTCTCTCCCTAGAGCCCTGCTCTGAAGCACCCGACAAATCGGGCTACCTCCCACATCACTTCACGCTCCGATACGAAATTAAGCGTGTCATCGGGAAACGAGCTATGAGGCCCGAATCCCTTTGCCTCTCATTTGGGACGAACTCGGTAGACCTGTCAAGATATCGTCGATTCTCGGGCTTTTCAGCGGGACCGGTTCGTTCATCATTCTTGTGTGGTTGGCCTCGGTGTCAATTTCCTTGCCTCCAGAGAGTATTGCGGGGGCGATCGTATTCTTTGCGTTATTCGGGAGTTATGGCCTTCTTCAGCTAGCTTCCGGTCTCGTCATTCTTGCTTATCCGCTGAGCATGGAAACCAGAGGAATACTCGGATTCCTTGTTTTCATAACCTCGATTCCTGGAATCGCCGCGATTCTTCTCGCAAGCCTAATCCTTGGCGGAGGTATTCGGTCTTAGTTTATCACGGGTAGAAATCTTTCTTCTGATACGGCTGAGCTGAGCCCGCCTGTGATCGGCAGTTGATGGCCGCAGGTTTTGCACCTGTTGTTCTCGTCTAGATTCCATCCGGTAATATCGAATCCGTAGCGTTTGATTGCCACCGATTTGCACTCGGGACAGTACGTGTGCTCCAACGGGTGGCCTGGAACATTTCCCACATAGACGTATCGCAGTCCCTCCTCTCTAGCAACTCTGCAATGCTCCTCCAATGTCTTTACTGGCGTATGGGGCAGATTCATCATCTTGTAGTCAGGATGGAAGCGCAGAAAATGGATCGGATAGTCAGGACCCAGATTGTCATACAACCAACGGCTGAGCTTCCGAGCATCCTCCAGCTTGTCTCCCACTTCTGGGATTACTAGATCTGTGAACTCCATGTGGACCTTTGTCTTGTCACGGATCTCAAGTATCGTCTGGAAGATGGGTTCGGCGTTTGCAATCCCGATGTACTTTCGGACAAACTCTGTCTCAGCGTTCCCCTTGAAGTCAATGGTGATGCAGTCGAGAAAATCGTTCATCATCCCGACGGTGTCAGGAGTATCATATCCGTTCGAGACGAAGATGTTGATCATCCCATTCTTCCGCGCTTCGACGCCGACATCGTGCGCGAACTCCATGAATATTGTAGGCTGATTATACGTGTATGCAAGACCTTGACAACCATGGCTCACAGCCAAGGCTGCAACCTCGGGCGGCATCATGTCTGTCCCCTCCACTTTTCGGCGCTGACTTACGTCGAAGTTCTGGCAGTAAGAGCAGAGCCAGTTACAACCAGTCGTGGCGATCGAGAAGACCTTCGAGCCAGGCATGAAATGCGTGACGGGTTTCTTCTCAATAGGATCAATATGTCCCGTAATCACTTTTCCGTAGACCAAGAGGTTGAGCTTGCCGCCGATATTCTGGCGGACCCCACACAGCCCGACCTTTCCTTCGGGAATGTTGCAGTATCGAGCGCATGCTGTACATCGCACCCTTGAATCGGCAAGTGGTTGGTAGAGTTGGGCTTCTTTGATCATGGTCTACTGGGCCGGGACACAACTTTTCAAACACGGCGGCCCAATTTCATCCTAGGTCAATCAGCTTGAAATCCCTTTCCTTACCTGCTGTCCGGTCACGTGGGTTGATGGTTTGAAGGCGTACTCTGGAACCGGCGATAAGGGTGAGACGAGTCTCTACGGCGGGACCCGGGTTGAGAAGGCGGACCCGAGAGTAGAGGCGTACGGGGCTGTCGACGAGCTCAATTCTCAGTTAGGGGTCGCCCGAGCGCACATCAAATCGAAGAAACTGGACCAGATTCTGAAGAGCGTTCAGAGGGATCTCTGGATCCTTGGAGGAGACTTGGCAAGCGAACTTGTTAGCGCAAGTGTCCCCCGCATCAGCAAGACACAGCTTGACACACTAGAAAGTGTTACTGATGAGTTGAACTCTGGGCTGCCACAGCTACGACGGTTCATTCTTCCCGGAGGAAGTGTTCCCGGAGCTGAGCTTCACGTGGCTAGAGCGGTGTGCAGAAGAGCTGAGAGGAGAATCGTGGCTCTCTCGAAAGTAGAGTCGATTAACCCCGAGATCTTTCCATACATCAACAGACTGTCTAGTCTTCTGTTCGTTCTTGCACGGACGGTGAACAAGGCTCAACGGGTCCCTGAAGAGGAATTTGTCCGAGACAAGTGATGGAAGGATCTCAATGAAGGAAGACTGTATTTTCTGCAAGATTGCTGGAAAGGAGGCTGACGCGACGGTTGTGTACGAGGATCCTCACACCCTTGCATTCTTGGATATTCATCCGTTGAATCCTGGACACACATTGGTCATCCCAAAGAAACACTACACCGACATGCTGGAGATGCCTAGCGAGGAAGCAGCGCGGGTCTTCGCCTCAGTCCACAAGGTCATGAAGGGAGTCCAGAAAGCCTCCGGCGCAGATGGGATCAGTGTAGGACAATCAAACGGTCGAGCAGCTTCTCAGGAAGTGTTCCACATGCACGTTCACATCATACCACGGTTCAACCATGAGATGATGAGCGGATTCCCAAACCGGAAACAGACGCATCGCGCAGAACTGGACGAGATTGGAAAGAAGATCAAAGCAGCTTTCGCAGGAAAGACCTAAGATTCTTCTCCCCGAAACATATCGATTGCCAACATTCTCGGCCTACGATATATTTTCAATTGTGTACGTGACGCATAAGTCTACAGATATCACGCAGTAGCCGTTCGAAGATATATGCGCAGAATCAAGAAACTATCCACAGCAATCGCGCTCGTAGCTCTCTCAATGGCCATCGGCGTGGCATCCGTTAGAGCTTCACCAGAAACACCTCAACTCGGAACGATGACAATAACACCACTTCTCTCCAGCATCCTCAACAACGTCAACACCATCGGCGACGACACGTTTTCCACTGTTGACCCCAGCACGCTATCACCTCCACCAACACAGCACTACGGGCCCTATGCCAGCTCTTCAACAGACTCTGGTTCGTGCGGACCCGATTGGGCTAATGACGCATTCGACCGACACTTCTCAATATTCAGCCAGAACGGCGCCATCGTTGTAGTCGAACAATTCAAGAGTGGAACCTTTTTGACACCAGCCTCTGACAGTCCAAACCCTCTTGGGCCTAACCCAAGCCCAGGAGCGTGCGATAACGGGCAGGTATACAACGGTGGGCTTGTAAACAATGGAGTAACAGGCAGCTTCCATGGCTATTTCATCATACCAATACCTCCAACCGAGACCCAGATCTCAAATGATCCCTCATGCGTGGCTGGCAGTCCGAGCACCCCATGCACGACCACGGGCTTCATAGACAGTCACTTCAGTCCTGCTTGCTACCTCGGCGGGTCAGGAACTTGCCCAGTGACAACGTTCTTCTTCCACTACTCTGGCGGGCTCGGGCAGGGCCTCATCGCTAACTCATGGATAGACTCCTCGACGGACCGTGCAGGCGAAATCGGCGACATCGAAAGCACGACCGTCTAGGGACCAGGAAGACCTAGGACAGCAGAACCCCCCTCTTTTTCAACAGAAGCGTGAGTCTTGAAGATGGACGACTCCAGTGGTGCCTAGTTTTTGTCTCTGTAGTTTTCTCGGTACCACTGGCATCTATCGTTGAGTGGGCAGACCGAGCATTTGGGTCCGATGGGTTTGCAGATTAGTTGGCCGTATTTGACGAAGACTTCGTTTAGCGGGAGCCAGTCTTTCCGGTCTACTATCTTGGTCAGTTCCTGCTCTGTCTCGTCAGGAGTTTTTGTTTTGACTACGCCTAGCCGGTTGAAGATACGGTGCACGTGCGTGTCGACGGGGATCGCCGGTCGTTTGAATCCGTAGACTAGCACGCAGTTTGCGGTTTTTCGACCGACAGAAGGAAGTGTCAGCAGCTCTTCCATATCGTCCGGGACTTTGCCTTTGTATTTCTCAAGGATTATGCGGGTTACTCGCTTGACGGTCTTGGCTTTGGTATTGTAGAAGCCGACGGGCTTGATCAGTCGGGCGATTGTGCGTGTGTCTGCCTTGGCGAGTTGGGTTGGCTTTGGATACTTAGCGAAGAGGCGCGAGGACGCAAGCGCTGTGACGGGGTCCTTTGTTCTGTGGGATAGGATAGTAGCGATCAGGACCCGGAACGGATCGCCATCAGTTGAGTCGCTGATCTCTTGTAGCGCTGTGGGGTCCTCTTTCCTGGCTTTCTCGATTGCATGAGCCGCATCCTGTATTATCCTGTGTAACTCGCGAGGAGAATATCTGCTAACGCTTACTTGCAATTATTTTGCCAGCTTCCTTACGGTTTCTAGATTCCCCGCGTTTCCTCGCCTCTCGTCGATCGGTGTTTCAAGTATCAGCGGCTTGTCCCGGATAGCCTTGTGGTGCAGTATTGCTTTGAACCCGCTGGTCCCAATGTAACCGAGTCCAACGTGCTGATGCCGGTCATGTCCAGACCCAAGGCCATCCTCAGAATCGTTCAAATGAACAACCTTGAGATTCTCGAAACCGATAGTCTCGTCGAACTTTGCTAGAGTCCTTTCGACAGCCTTCTCGACATGTAGATCGTAGCCGGCGGCGTAGGCATGGCAAGTATCGAGACAGACGGCGACACGTTCCTTCTGTTTGACACTGTCATAGATCTCCCGGACTTCTTCGAACTTGGAGCCCATGCTGTTGCTCGTGCCTGCCATGTTCTCTAGGCAGATCTGAAAGTCGCCCTTCGCATGCTTTGTTGCCTGGTTGAGAGCGCTGCTGATTCTCTTCAACCCGATCTCCCTGCCCATTCCGAGATGACTTCCCAAATGGGTAACCAGGTATGGAATCCCGAGTTCTACACACCGGTCGACTTCGGCGACGAGAGAGTCGACAGACTTCTTGTAGAGCTCATCCTCGGGACAAGAAAGATTCGGAAGATACGGCATGTGATCAACTACCGGATTCAAACCGGTCTTTGCGAGTTTCTCTCGGAAGCCCTTCACTTCGTCGGGATCTAGGTTGCTGAACTTCCAGCCTCTAGGGTTTCGAGTGAAGACTTGGAACGTGTCACACTTTTCCGCTATCGCCGTGTCTACTGCAGTGTCAAAGGATTTGGCGATGGAGACGTGAACCCCGACCTTGACCGTAAAGTGTCACTAGTCTAGGTTGCGGTTGTTCTACAATAGATAGCTTTGGCTAGGTCAGAAGAGCTCTTGAGTCATGCGATGGGTTGGGTTAGGATTCTTTGCGGGACTCGAGGCGTTTCTCGGACCATTCGTGGCCGCAGTGTTTGCATTTGTAGGCATACTGGAACTCTTCGATGTCAATGATTATCGGCTTGCCCTCCTGAACAGCGATAGGAGTAACGGAGGGTGAAAGGAACGCGCCTGAACCCGTTCTACCGCTTCGGAGGACCGCGGATCTAAGCACCTTCCTTCCCGGTATCGACTCCCGATGTTCACTGACAAGCTTCTTGCTCTCGACTTTGATGTGGAATCGTCGCCCGCATTCTGGGCAGTGTCTGAAAAACTCCATCTCTCGAGAATCCCTCTCCGGACTAGCTTACGAGGTTGAAAATATCAAGTTTCCACTAGTGCAATTCCGACGCGAAAAATATTCAGTGCTTGCCTTTCAGCGCGTTGAGGATCTCTTGCGTATGTTCGGCCGGTTTTACCGGATCGAACGTCTTGAGAATCTTGCCATGCTCGTCGATGAGAAACGTGACTCTGCGGGACGTTCCTTTCTCGTTTAGTACTCCGTAGGACTTGCTGACCGTCTTCTCCGTGTCCGCAAGCAGCGGGAAGGGCAGATGGAATTTCTCGGTAAACTTCTGGTGGGACGAGGTGCTGTCAACGCTGACCCCTAGGACTTCGGCTCCTTGTTCGCGAATCTTCTGGTACTCGTCCCGGAGTCCACAAGCCTCTACCGTGCAGCCTGGAGTGTCGTCTTTCGGGTAAAAGTAGAGTACGAGCTTCTTTCCTTGAAAGTCGCGTAAATGAACTGTCTTGCCTGATGTGGTCTGAGCAGTAAAGCTAGGGGCGGCTGTTCCTGCTTGAGGAACGGTTACGGTCTCCATTGTGATAATATGAGGGGTGATTGGCGGATTTATGGCCATCGCTCTTGAGGAGATGGCCGACAGTTACGCCAGTATTTCGCTAGCTCTAGCAGTCAAGTAGAATGACTCAGTCATAGTGTAAGCATGTTTGTCGATCCCAGAAGAGTAAGGGAGAGAGACAGGTGGCAGATCTGGATTCTCCAGTTTCTGCGAAGAATCGCCTAGATGCTCTCACATCGGAGGAGCCTAAGACGCTCCCTCCTCGTTTTCTTTCGATGACTAAGCTCGGTTCGACTAATCTTCTTTTCTACCTTTTCTCGGATTAAAAGTACTATTATTGTGGATTGCACATACTACAATCGGATCCAGTCCGCAAGCACCGAACTGGGGACGAGTTTCTCGCAGAATACTGACGAATTCAGTGTCATCTGGAATGATTTCGCGGAATTTCGTACACTAGCTTAAAATATTCAACAACCCGAGAATAGCCTGTTTTAGGAGCAAGAACTCGACAAATCTTGCCTGATGATGGAGAGCGCACGTGATTGACTAGGATTGTCCTTACTGCTGATTCCACCCAGATGAGCGAATACTGGGGGATACCGCTACTACCGTTCTTCAGCTGTGCTCCTGCTGAGAAGGTTCCGAGATTTGTCTTCGACTTTCTAGCTCCATCAGTTCGCCACCATAATGGTGTGGCCGAGAAGGCTCCTTATGGGCTGCGAAAGCTAGAGTCTGCACTCCTCAAGAAGTATGGCGCCGACGAGATCGTTGTCGCGCATCCCGACCATGTCTCAAAGTTCGTAGACGATAAGACCAGCATCATTGGAATCTCAACAATGGACCCTATGGGTCTGGGACCGGTGAGCATGATGTTCACCGACGGCGGAAAACTCACAGCATACACGAAGAGAAAGTTCTTGGAGCTTGTCGGCGAGATCAACCGGACCCGGAAAAAGTACCCGAAAGCCAAACTGGTGTTGGGCGGCTCTGGCGGCTGGCAGATGGAGGTTCGCGATCGGGATACCAAGGCGCTGGGAGTAGACCATGTTGTGATAGGAGAGTGCGACCACGTTATCGGTGATATTTACAATGACATCGAGGCGGGCAATAGTCCCGAGTTCGTTCATGTTCCTCGCGGGCCGAAGCTGGAGGATATTCCGGACATTCAAGGTCCCTCAACTCACGGTCTTGTTGAGGTGATGAGGGGTTGTGGCCGCAATTGTCAGTTCTGCGAGCCGAATCTTAGGATCGCCAAGTATTATCCTCGAGACAAGGTCGAGCGGGAGATTGCTGTCAACCGGAAGATAGGGAATCCTAACGTCTGGGTCCACAGCGAGGACATCTTCCTCTACAAACTAGAGGATAAACGGGGCTTCATGCCCAACCACGACGCAGTTGTTGATCTATTCAACACTGTAATGTCCCAGAAAGGGATTGGTTACGCGAATCCGACTCACGGGACCGCGGCGCCGGCCTGGGCTGATCCGGATCTAATCAAGGACATTTCCGAGACTGTCTTGAAGGGGTCGAAGAGGCATATTGGTATCCAGTCGGGCTTGGAGACTGGTTCTAGTGCGCTGATCAAGAAGTACATGCCTTTGAAGGTGAAGCCTTTCAGCCCTGACGAGTGGCAAGACGTCATCTACAACGGGACGAGGATCTTCAACGAGTACTACTGGTTCCCGGCGTATACTATCATCATAGGATTGCCGGGGGAGACGTCTGAGGACGCGGTCGAGACTGTACGTTTGATCGATAGGATGGAGCATGGGCTGAAGAAGGAGGTCGGAGTCAAGGCACACTTCACCGTTACTCCGCTCAGCTTCGTCCCGTTAGGGGTTTTGAAGAAGAGCGGCTTCTACAATATCGACGACCAGGTCGACGAAGCACGATTCTGGGTCATATACCGAAGCTGGAGGCACACGGTGCTGGAATTGCACACGATGCCGCCTACCTTGCTGCAGTTGAATCCGGTGCTGAAAGGGGTCTTCACGACGCTCTGCTGGTTCGGCTCGAAGAAGATCCTTGACGGGATCAAGGCGTGGGGCCGAAGACGAGGATTCGACGCCGACAAAAGCCTACGACTAAACTAGGAACGTAACCGGGAAAAGCAGTTCTGCGTCGCGAAACTCAACTACAATTGAGAATTCTTGATTGGTAACGGGTTTGGTAACCGTAAATGGTACCAGGAATTGAAATTGGAAACGTCGATCGATACCAGTTTGAATAGGAATGGTACCGGGAAATGGAAGCTATTGGGGGAGCGGGGCCAGTTTTTCGTGTGAACGTGGGTTTCGAAGAGATCGGAAGCTTCTTGGGCGTTAAGTGTGCTGGCTTGTCGCAGGGATTGTTTGGATGAGGAGTATTCACCTGTTTGTGATGCTGAGCCTTGACGGCTACTTTGAGGGTCCGAACCATGATCTATCGTGGCACAATGTTGATGACGAGTTCAACAAGTATGCGATAGAACAGCTCAAGGAGACGGGGCTGATCCTGTTCGGGCGTAGAACCTATGAGCTGATGGAAGGCTTCTGGCCGAAGGCAGCGGTTGATCCTAAAACGTCGCCGGACGACCGGGAGATTGCCCACCTGATGAACGGTACCGAGAAGATCGTATTCTCGAGAACACTGGACAGTGTCCGGGAGACCGTGAACTGGAGAAATGTGAAGCTTCGCCACAGCGTCGATCCGGCTGAGATAAGACGTCTCAAAATGATGCCTGGGAAAGACATCTGGGTAGGCATGTCGGACCTGGCAGTGTCGTTCATCAAGGAAGACTTGATCGACGAGTTCCGGTTCATGATAAACCCGGTGATCATCGGTGGAGGCACACGAATATTCCAAGGACTGGACAAGAGACTGGACCTGGAACTCAAGAAGACCCAAGGATTCCGGTCCGGTAACATGCTAATGTACTATAGACCTCGGCTCAAGTGAGTCAAGGTCGAATACGAGGGAACCATAACGGTACGGCAGAATCCTCGCGGGGGTTAGAAGCCATTTGGTTGGTTCAAACCTTGAAGATGTGTCTGAGGCTGTTTTCCTCGCTTTCTATCCCATAGATTATCCAGCATGATCAGAGCCATTACAGAGATCAAGATTCCTATCGTAACCAGAAATTGTGTTTGGATTACCGGTCCTGGAGGAGTTGCTGTCGACTGGGGCCAAGCTGACACGTGATATACCAACTGATGGTACTTTGAAGGCCCGGAAGCTGTTATAGTGACGTTGTAGTCTCCCAACTGGACCCCAGCGGTATCAACGGTCAGCAACACTGGAGCAAACTTGAAGGGGGTAACGGACACGTGTGTCGTGTTGAGGTATGCTCTCAGCCCCGGCGCGGAAACGGTTGTTGCCAAGGTAATGTTCCCGTAGTAGCCCCATTCACTAGTCACCTGGAAAGTATCATTCCGCGAGGACCCCAGAGGCACAGGTAAGTTCGTTGTACCCCTCAGCTGAAAATCTGCTACAAAGACGAACGTCGTAAGACTCGCGGTCTGGGACCCTGTACCATCAGAACCCGTCAGTGTGACATTGTACCTGCCTTCTGAGGTAGAAGGGCCAGCGGTCAAGTTGAGGAGGACGGTCCCGGGCATTGATGGGCTCACTGACACAGTCGACTTTGAGAGAGTCGCTGTAATTCCTGCAGTTGGGTTCGGTGGTGAGAGGGTCACTGTGCCAGAAAAGCCGTTGACGCTCGACACCGTGATTGTATTAGAGCTCGTCTGGGAACCATGGACTATGACGGCCAGCCACCAGTTCGGGGTGATGGCAAAGTTCGACCCAGGCGGTGGCAGCACGATGAATGTGCCGTGCATGGTCGCAGGGTAGTTTACGTCGTAGTAAGTATACGTCCCGGGCGCAACATAGCCCAGCGTAGTCGTCGAGGTTGGCGGGGCCGAGTCTGCCATTAAGTCTAGGGGATAGTCTCGTATACCGTTGCCGTCCACATCCACGTAGAATTGATGCAGTTTGCCATCTCCGCTAGAAGCTGTTATGTTCAACAGTTCTCCATGCGGTATGGTTATTGTCGGATTAACTGTGCCGTCAACGCTCATCCACCCAGTATTTGCGTATCCTACAAGTGAAACAGTTGCCACTGTTGCATTTACCTTCTGAATGATAGAAATTTTCGATAGCCCAATAGGGAATAGCATTACCAGAAGGAGAAGGATGATCGGTAGACTCCATGGTCTCAATTTGTCAGAAAGCTAACTCCCTCTCCATGAAAAGCAGTCTCATCAATAAAAAGTAGGCTCCTCCATTAGAAAATCTGCCCGTCTTATTCCTCTATATCGCCAAGCCCAGCTCGAATACTCCACATACCTAATTTGCTAGAGGGTTTGTGACGCTGGTGTTTCCTTGAAGTGTCACTTCCTTTCCTGTAGCTAGGTTGGACTCGACCATTATTCCAGATAACACTATCTTGATCACTGGCAGACTAGATGAATCAAAGAATCCTGAAGATTCTGACGGTTGCAGCTATCTCCGGGACAATCGCAGTAGCCGCAGGGCTATTTCTAACAGGCTACGGCCAGTCTATTCTCATCCACAATCCCGGAGGGCCACACGAAACACTATGCCTTGAGTCCAGTCAGCTCAACTCACCCACAAACATGAGCCTGAACCTGGTGAATTGTGGTAACTATCCGGCCACGCCTCTCTCATACTATGTCCAAGACTCTACTGGTAACACATATGCTGACCCGAACTGGAGCGTACCAACCATTCCTCTAAACACTCACATAATGCTCAGCATTCTCATCGACGGCAAGGCTTTCACCTTCCAGCACGGAAGCGTTTACACAATAGAACTGAATACGTCACGGGCCCACTACACCTACACAGTCACAGCCTAGGTCTTATCTGGAGCCAGAATCCTTTTTTGAGAACAGAGCTTGGGATCCTCTTCGGCACCGCCAGATATCTGCTGCCGTTTCTTGGAATTCTCTTCCTGGTCTATGGATACGAACTCAATTCGACTTCCTGTCTAGCCCCATACATACAAGGAATCCTTCCTCCCTGCCCAGTGTTCTTCTGGCCTTATGTCTTGAGCGCGACCATGATCCTCCTCGGAGTCCTGTCATGGGCACTACCCAACCAGAAATCGTCAAGAAAACGGCAGTCGCCAACCGTAGGGGCATCCTCCCGGTCGCTGACGGGTCACAAGAAAACGAAACACTATGCAGGCCCCCAAACGCCTGTTAACAGACGGTCGGCTTCACCATACTCGCCATCCCCCCCATCTGTCCTAAGTTCCTGAAGGGTGAGATGTAGTTGTCGTGATGATCTCCGTGTCCCAGAACAGATAGCGCGGCGAGAAGTGGAAGGTCTTGGACCGGGGACTCAAATACGCCTCGTATGAATATGACACACGCAATCCACAGCTATCAATAAAAGTCAGAGCCGAGAAATTTTTGTTAGAGAAGAGTTTGTCGGTGTCAATGTGGAGACAGGAAAAACGGCCCTTCCCCAAGTAGCAACACCTAGATCGTTGAAACTGTCACGACGGTTCTTTCTGATAATCCTCATCGCAATTATTGCCAGTGTTGGAATCGTCGCGGGCCTAGTCTTAGTACCCGGTTCTCCGGGACTCCCGTACCTGAGCCCAACCTATCAAGCGGAGAAGGCCACGTTCCAGTCGCAGTCACAGAACAGTCTCGGGACAATCTATGGAGTCTGGTACATCCAACCCAACGCCGGAGAAATGAATAGTACGCTAATCGTAGTTTTGTCAGCCAACTCTGCTAACACACACTTTTACGCAGCTTCGACAGTAGGAGTCAATTCGCCTTACGGTAACTTCAGCGCAACGATCGGCACAAGCAGGACCTGGCTTGTGCTTCCAGCAGCCTCTTGTCCCGTAACGCCTGACCCAACTTTTACAGACCTGGTTGTTTTACATGCGGACTCGCCAGTCGGCGACATTGTCTTCTCCTTCCTCTGCACGCAGGCGTCTGGGACAGTCGTGCTTGGAAACCCGCACATCATCATTCCACAACTCGCACACTCTACGACATGCGCGTACAACTTGTCCATAGGCCCCGTCACCTATGCCAACGGCAGCAACGCGACGATATGGGTCGATAACATGGGCGGATGCAGTATCACACTGACCCACTACTATGTCATGGACATGCAAGGCGACGTCTACTCAAAACTCAACTGGACGGCTCTAACTATCATTCCAGGTCCGGGGGTCAGATTGACGGTTCTGATAGGACCATCATGCTCATCGTGTGTTCTCACTGGCAACTCATTCTCTTTCCAGTACGTCAACCGGTATGTCATCCTCTTCGTAACGGCAAATAATGTACAGTTCCATCAGACCACGGGCACGCCGTCAGGCAGTGAATCCCTGGCCACTATCAACTGGGCTATCGTGTCCAGTACGAACGTAACGCTCTCGTTGCAAAACCTTGGCTCATCTCCGATCACCTTCCTCTCCTACAGTATCAATGATACGAGCGGAAACGTCTGGCAGAACTCGGCGTGGAACGCTGGACCCATCGTTCCCGGAGCAATGTACAGTGCGAACATCGCCATCGGATACGGTCCTGGCGGTTGCGGCAGCGCATGTACCTATACTGGTACACCCGGCGCATTCAATACCATAGCACAGGGCACCTGGTACAATGTGAAGCTCGTCACAGCACTCGGCACCGTCTTCACCATTGGATTCTAAGAGAAAACGGGAGACCTCCTAAGACCATACGAGATTGCTAGTGTGCGAGAACTTTGGTGGTGCAGTTCTGGAAATCGCCGGGGTCCGGGACAGCGTGCCAAGACTGTTGACAAGTCTCGAGCAATTTGGCTACTAGCCCTACGCGAACGCCCCACCGAGAGCCATAGAAGAAACTGGGAGAGGCCATCATCGGGACAAAGTAGGCTGATTGACGAAGGTGTGACCGCCCGTCGTCGAGGAGCTTTGGGCAGTTCTATGATCTTTGTTCCTAATCGACGGGGATGAGCGTAATCACCGGG
>Ga0070707_100000441_pt1 | contig 41190 bp, 40 predicted proteins | sample KBSK5502metaG_FD_65468 | JGI IMG/M metagenome (GOLD analysis project Ga0070707, IMG submission 65468) | Corn, switchgrass and miscanthus rhizosphere microbial communities from Kellogg Biological Station, Michigan, USA - KBS K5-50-2 metaG | ecosystem: Host-associated > Plants > Roots >... | reverse complement strand
AAGCTGGACGTACTCCTGCCGCTCGCGCGCCGCGCGCTTCTTGTAGTTCTCGAAGTCGGCAGCGAGCCGCAGCAGCCGGTCGTCGACCTCCGGCTCCGGCTGCTGCTCCTCGAGGCTGGAAGCGTCGGCAGCAGAGCCGCCGGCGCCCGGCTGGGACATCGGGGCCGCCTCCGGCGTCCCCGGCTCGACCTGGTCGGTCTCCTGCTGCTCGACCTGCTCCTCGTTCACGAGGTAGGCGCCTCCTCGTCGACGACCTCGTACTCGCCTTCCTCGACGACCTCGTCGCCGGAGTCGGCAGTCGCCTCGCCGTTGCCGCCGCCCGCGGACGCCTGCGCCTGCTGGGCCGCCTCGGCGTAGAGCACCTCGGCGAGCTTGTGCGAGGACTCCTGCAGCGCGTCCATCTTGGCTCGGATCTCGGCGAGATCGTCGCCCTCGAGCGCCTGGCGAAGCTCCATGACCCGGCCCTCGATCGTCGAGGCCTCGGACTCGTCGAGCTTGTCGCGGTGCTCCTTGAGCGAGCGCTCGGTCTGGTACGCGAGCGTCTCGGCCATGTTCTTCGTATCCGCCTCCTCGCGGAGCCGGTGCGCCTCGTCGGCGTGCGACTCGGCGTTGCGGATCATCTCCTGCACCTCGTCCTCGTTGAGGCCCGAGCCGCCCTGGATCTGGATCTGCTGGACGTTCCCGGTCCCCATGTCCTTGGCGGACACGTTGATGATCCCGTTTGCGTCGATGTCGAACGTGACCTCGATCTGCGGCATGCCGCGCGGCGCCGCTGGGATCCCGACGAGCTGGAACTTGCCGAGCGTCTTGTTGTAGGTGGCCATCTCCGACTCGCCCTGGAGGACGTGAACCTCGACCGAGGGCTGGTTGTCCTCTGCGGTCGTGAAGACCTCGGACTTCTTGGTGGGGATGGTCGTGTTGCGCTCGATCAGCTTCGTCATCACGCCGCCCCTCGTCTCGATGCCGAGCGAGAGCGGGGTGACGTCGAGCAGGAGGATGTCCTTGACCTCACCCTTGAGCACGCCGCCCTGGAGTGCGGCGCCGACAGCGACGACCTCATCGGGGTTGACGCCCTTGTGCGGCTCCTTGCCGATCAGCTCCTTGACCTTCTCCTGCACCGCCGGCATACGGGTCATGCCGCCGACGAGGACGACGTGGTCGATCTTCGAGGAGTCGAGACCGGCATCCGCGAGCGCCTGCTTAGTCGGCTCTACCGTCCGCCCCAGCAGGTCGGCCGTGATCTCCTCGAGCTTCGCCCGCGTGAGCTGTAGGTCGAGGTGCTTCGGGCCCTCGGAGGTCGCCGTGATGAACGGCAGGTTGATCTGCGTCGTCATCGTCGACGACAGCTCGATCTTCGCCTTCTCTGCAGCCTCGTAGAGGCGCTGGAGCGCCATCTTGTCCTGCGTCAGGTCGATGCCCTGGTCCTTCTTGAACTCCGCGGCCATCCAGTCGACGACCGCCTTGTCGAAGTTGTCGCCGCCGAGATGGTTGTCGCCGGCGGTCGACTTGACCTCGAACACTCCGTCGCCGAGCTCGAGCACCGACACGTCGAACGTGCCGCCGCCGAGGTCGAAGACCAGGATCGTCTGGTCGGACCCTTCCTTGTCGAGCCCGTACGCGAGTGCTGCCGCGGTCGGCTCGTTGATGATGCGGAGAACGTTGAGGCCGGCGATTTTGCCGGCATCCTTCGTCGCCTCGCGCTGCGCGTTGTTGAAGTACGCGGGGACGGTGACGACAGCGTCGGTGACGGTCTCGCCGAGGTACGACTCCGCGTCCTGCTTGAGCTTCTGGAGGATCATCGCGCTGATCTCCGGCGGCGCGTACTCCTTGCTCTCTGCCTCGACGCGCACATCGTCGTTCGGTCCCTTGACGACCTCGTACGGGACGATGGTCATCTCCTCCGTCACCTCGTCGAACTTGCGCCCCATGAAGCGCTTGATGGAGAAGATCGTGTTCTGCGGGTTGGTGACCTGCTGCCGGCGTGCCGGAGCGCCGACGAGCCGCTGACCGTCCTTCGTGAACGCGACGACGGACGGGGTCGTGCGCCCGCCCTCGGCGTTCGGGATGACGGTCGGCTCGCCGCCCTCGAGCACGGCCATGCACGAGTTCGTCGTGCCCAGGTCGATGCCGATGGTCTTGGCCATATGGTGTTCTGCCTCCTGTGGTGAGAAAATCTAAGCGTGTTTATAGCAGATATGGGATCTCACCGGTAGGCGCCGATGAGTGCGCCGCCCGCGACGATCAGGGCGGCACCCAGAAGCAGCCGCTTCCCGATGTGCTCGGAGTCGCGGAGGAACAGAGCCGAGAGCCCGACGCCGACCAGCGACTCGACCGCGACGAGCGGCGCCACGACGGTCACCCAGCCGCGGTAGTACGCCTCGAAGAGCGAGACGTACGACGCCCCGAAGAGCACGCCTGCGGGCAGGAAGCGCAGCCAGCGGTGACCAATCCCCCGCCGCGCCCACACCGCGACCAACGCGGTCCCGCCGAGCAGCGCAGCAGCTGCGGCTACCGCGGGCGGCACTGCCATCGTTCCGACCGCAAGATGGCGCACGAGGTTGTCGCGGATCGCGAAGAGCGTCGCGCCGGCGAACGCGTACGCGAGCCCCAGGCGGTTGAGGTGCGCCGGGCGCTCGCGTTCTCGAGCGAGCTCCACCCCACCGGCCACGATCAGGATCGCTCCCACGATCAGCGGCGCACTGGCCGGCTCGCCGAGGAAGACGAGCGCGATCGTCACCGAGACGAGCGGCGCCGTCCCGAAGACCATCGAGACGCGTGAGGCCCCCGCGTCTCGGATCGCGACGGTGACGAAGATCTGTGCCGCACCGGGCGAGAGCAGGCCGACGAGCACGAACGGCCACGCCGACGAGAGATGGAGACCGCGCGAGGGCGTCTCGGCCGCTGCGGCGACGACCGCGACGACGAGCGCAGTGCCGGCAGTCGCCAGCGTCGCCAGAGCGACGTCGGGATCACGGTCGAGCGCCATCCGGAGCGCCACGCTCATCGCGCCGAAGAGGACCGCAGAGAGAAGCGCGAGCCCGACGGCGGCTATACGGCCTCCAGAGCGCCCTCGGGGGTCGGCCTGCCGTGCGAGAAGAGCGGGATGAAGACGTGCGCGAGCGGCCCGATCGACAGTGCGTAGACAGCGGTGCCGACTCCGACCTTGCCACCGAGGAGCCAGCCCGTGACGAGCACCGCGACCTCGAGCCCGGTGCGGACGACTCGGATCGAGTGGCCACGCGCGGCGAGCCCGGTCATCAGGCCGTCGCGCGGCCCAGGGCCGAGCCCGGCGCCGATGTACGCGCCCGTCGCAACGCCGTTCAGAAACACGCCGCAGACGAGACACGCGACGCGTGCCACCATCGCGTGCGGTGCGTGCACGTGCCCAAGGACGACGTTCATCGTCAGGCCGACGAGGACGACGTTGCTCGCCGTGCCGATCCCGGGCCGCTGGTGGAGCGGGATCCAGAGCAGCAGCACGACAACGCCGACGATGATCGCCCAGGTCCCGATCGCGAGACCGAACGTCCGTGAGAGCCCCTGGTGGAAGACGTCCCATGGATCGAGCCCGAGATTCGCGAGGACGAGCAGCGACGAGCTGATGCCGTAGAGGACGAGACCGGCGTACAGCTGAACGAGACGCACGCGCATTCCCCGAACGTACACTCGCGCGATGTCTACGGAGACCACCCTCGCGACCCGGCTCGCAGAGGACGCGGCCGAGCGCCTACTCCGCTACGTCCGTATCGACACCCGCTCCGACGAAGAGTCGGACACGTACCCCAGCACCGACGGCCAGCTCGATCTGCTCCGACTGCTCCGCGGCGAGCTCCAGCAGGTCGGACTCTCCGACGTGGCAATGGACGAGCACGGCTATGTCACGGGAACCCTCCCGGCAACCGTGGAGCACGAGGTTCCGACCATCGCCTTGTTCGCCCACGTCGATACCGCGCGCGAGGTGAGTGGCGCCGGCGTCTCGCCGCAGCGCGTGCGCTACGAGGGTGGCGAGATCGTGCTCGGCGACTCCGGACAGTCGATCCACCCGGAGCAGTCCCCGGAGCTCGAGAACCACGTCGGTCACGAGCTGATCACAACCGACGGGACGACGCTGCTCGGGGCCGACGACAAGGCCGGCATTGCCGAGATCATGGCCGCCGTCGCCTATCTCGTCGCACAGCCGGACGTCCCGCACGGGACGGTGAAGGTCGCCTTCAACCCCGACGAGGAGATCGGCCGCGGCGTCGTCCACTTCCCGGTCGATAGCTTCGGCGCCGTAGCTTCGTACACCGTCGACGGCTCGACCGCCGGAGAGCTGCAGAGCGAGACGTTCTCGGGCGCGCAGGTGCGCATGCGGATCCACGGCCGCGCGATCCATCCCGGCTGGGCGAAGGACGAGCTCGTCAACGCAATCAAGATCGCCGGCGAGATCCTCCGTCGTCTCCCTCAGGACAGCCTCTCGCCCGAGACGACCGAAGGACGCGACGGATACGTCCACCCGGTGCTCGTGGAGGGAGACTCCTCCGAGGTCGAGCTGCGCTTCATCGTCCGCGACTTCGACGATGACCGCCTCGCCGAGCACATCGCGTTCCTGTCCGGCCTCGCGTCCGAGGTATGCGCCGCCGAGCCGCGCTGCACCGTCGAGGTGGCGCACCGCATCCAGTACCGCAACCCTCGCGTCGCACTCGAACGACACCCGGAGATCCTCGCCAACCTCGAGAAGGCCATCCGCCGAGTCGGCCTCGAACCGAGGCAGACGGCCATCCGCGGCGGCACCGACGGATCGGCGCTCACCGAGATGGGCCTCCCCTCGGCGAACATCTTCACGGGCGGCCACGATGCGCACAGCGAGCGCGAGTGGATCTGCGTCGAGGACATGGGCCTCGCGGCGATTACGCTCGTGGAGCTCGCCCGCGTGTGGGCCGAGTAACCAGCGCGCATACTGAGGAGATGGAACCGCTCCTCGACCGGCTCGGGCGTCCGCTCGAGACCCTTCGGATCTCGATCACCGACCGCTGTAACTTCCGCTGCGTCTACTGCATGCCGAAGGAAGTGTTCGGCCGCGACTACGCCTTTCTCGAGCGCCGCGAGCTGCTCACGCTGGAGGAGTTGGCCCGAGTCGCCGAGATCTTCACGGGCCTCGGCGTCAAGACGGTCCGCATCACGGGCGGCGAGCCCCTCGTCCGCCGCAACGTCGAGCACCTCGTGGAGCTCCTCGCAGCAATCGAGCGACCCGACGGCGGCCGGCTAGAGCTCGCGCTGACGACGAACGGCTCCGCACTGGCGCAGAAGGCCGAGGCTCTCGCCGCCGCGGGTCTGAGCCGTGTCACGGTCAGCCTCGACTCGCTCGACGACGGCGCGTTCCGCGCCATGAACGACGTCGACTTCCCGGTGCAGCGGGTGCTGGACGGAATCGACGCGGCCGCGGCCGCCGGGCTTCCGGTGAAGGTCAACGCGGTCGTCAAGCGCGGCGCGAACGACGGCGACATCCTCGCGCTGGCCGAGCATTTCCGCGGCAGCGGCCACGTCCTGCGCTTCATCGAGTACATGGATGTCGGCTCGACGAACGGCTGGCGGCTCGAGGACGTCGTCAGCGCCGAGGAGATCGTCCGACGAATCTCCGAGCGCTGGCCGCTCGAACCCGCGGCAACAGAGCGGCCGGACGCCACGGCGCGCCGCTGGCGCTACGTCGACGGCGCCGGCGAGATCGGGGTAGTCGCGTCCGTCACGCAGCCCTTCTGCGGCGGCTGCTCGCGGGCTCGACTTTCGGCCGAGGGACGGCTCTACACATGCCTCTTCGCGCAGCGAGGCCACGACCTCCGCGCACCGCTGCGCCTCGGCGCGTCCGACGAGGAACTCGTCGAGCAACTGCGAGGGATCTGGACGCGCCGAACCGACAGGTACTCCGAGCTGCGGACGGCAGAGACGGCCTCGCTTCCGAAGGTCGAGATGTCCTACATCGGCGGCTAGCCGAGCGTCCCGCCGAGCCTTTAGAGTGTTCGCATGGAGCGGGTCGTGGCTCTGGGGAGCAGGGTCCTTCCGCGCGGTTGGCGCGACTTTGGCCTCCAGCTAAGTATCTGGTTCGGCTTCTATTTCACGTACCTCGTCGTCCGGCACCTGACCGACCAAAACCCCGGCAAGGCATTCGTGAACGGGCTGCGCGTGATCTCCTTCGAGCAGCACCTGACCCATCACCTCTTCGAGCTGACCGTGGAGCGCATCGCCGACTCCTCCTCGACGCTCCTGACCGCGACGGCCTGGACGTACTGGAACTCGGAGTTCACAGTGATCGGGCTGACGCTCCTCTGGGTCTATCTCCGCCGGCACGACGGATTCATTCACTTCCGCAACACGATCCTGCTCGCGAACGTGGTCGGGCTGCTCGGCTTCTGGTTGATGCCGACTGCTCCGCCGTGGATGTTCCCGGACAAGGGATTCGTCGCAGGCGTCAACCACTCGAGCGCCCTGCTCCAGACATTCGGAAACTCGTATGCGGCGATGCCGAGCCTGCACGCAGCGGACGCGCTGATCGTCGCGTGGTTCATGGTGTCGACCTCTCGCACAATCTGGGCGAAGGCACTCTGGGTGCTTTGGCCGCTCTGGGTCTGGTTCTGCGTCATCGCGACGGCGAACCACTTTGTCCTCGACGTGCTCGCGGGAATCGGGGTGGCGGTCGCCGCACTGCTCGCCACGACGTGGACGCCGCGGCTCTTCGGACGGCTACGCGCGGCCGGTCCGATTATCGCAAACCTGCTATAGTCAGGCATAGCAGGATTGCGATGGTGGAGATGAATTCGACTCCAGTACTCAGCCGCGTCAAGCATGGCTACACGACCGGGGCCCGCTCCCTCGCGAGCCGCTCGGTCACGCGCTTGGCCCGCACCGGCGTCACGCCCAACGTCCTCACGACGACCGGCGTGTCGCTCTGTGTCCTGGCAGCGATCCTCGTTCCGTTCGAGAACCGGGCGGACCCGCTGCTCGTCTACTGGCTGGCGGCGGCCGTCTTCGTCGTCGGTTCGCTGCTCGACATCCTCGACGGCGCACTCGCCCGCGTGGGCGGCAAGTCGACCCCATTCGGCGCGTTCATCGACTCCACGACCGACCGGGTAGGCGAGGGCGCGATGCTCGCCGCGATCGCGCTTGTGTTCTCGCGTAACGGCGAGGACTGGGCAGTCGTGGTCGCGGTCGCGGCCGTCGTCGGCTCGTTCCTCGTCTCGTACACGCGCGCTCGTGCCGAGGCGCTCGGACTGAAGGGCGACGTCGGGCTGGGCTCGCGTGCCGAGCGTGTCGTACTCATCACGGCCGGGCTCGTGTTCGCGCCGTGGGGCGGCCTTCCGTGGGCGATTCTCGTGCTCGCCGTGACGGCCTGGCTCACGGTGGTCCAGCGCGTCCTGCATGTTCGCAAGCAACTTTCCGGAGGAACCAGTGGCAACGACCAACGGTAGGGCACGCCTCGACGACGGCAAGGTTCGCGTCGCGATCATCGGCGTGGGGAACTGCGCGAACTCGCTGCTCCAGGGCGTCCAGTACTACAAGGACGCACCGGACGACCAGTTCGTGCCCGGCCTCATGCACGTCAACCTCGGCGGCTACCACGTCCGGGACGTGGAGTTCACCGCCGCCTTCGACGTCGTCAAGGGCAAGGTCGGCGAGGATCTGGCCGACGCGATCTGGGCGCACCCGAACGACACGATCAAGTTCGCGGACGTCCCGCAGAGCGGCATCAAGGTCTCGCGCGGGATGACCCACGACGGCCTCGGCAAGTACCTCTCGCAGGTCGTCGAGAAGGCTCACGGCAAGACCGACGACGTCGTCGGGATCCTCAAGGAGACCAAGACCGACGTGGTGGTCAACTACCTGCCGGTCGGCTCCGAAGCAGCGACGAAGTGGTACGCCGAGCAGATCCTGGAGGCCGGCTGCGCGATGGTGAACTGCATGCCCGTCTTCATCGCCCGCGAGGACTACTGGGGCCAGCGCTTCCAGGAGAAGGGCCTGCCGATCATCGGCGACGACATCAAGTCGCAGGTCGGCGCCACGATCACGCACCGCGTGCTCACCTCGCTCTTCCGCGAGCGCGGCGTCCACCTCGACAAGACGATGCAGCTCAACGTCGGCGGCAACTCCGACTTCCTCAACATGCTCGAGCGCGAGCGCCTCGAGTCGAAGAAGATCTCGAAGACGAACGCCGTCACGTCGATGCTCGACTACGACCTCGGCGCGGGGAACGTCCACGTCGGCCCGTCCGACTACGTGCCGTGGCTGACGGACCGCAAGTGGGCGTACATCCGCATGGAGGGCTCCTCATTCGGCGACGTGCCGCTCAACGTCGAGCTCAAGCTCGAGGTCTGGGACTCGCCCAACTCGGCGGGAATCGTGATCGACGCCGTCCGGCTGGCGAAGCTCGCGCTCAACAACAATGTCGCCGGCGCCCTCATCGGGCCGAGCTCCTACCTCATGAAGTCGCCCCCACAGCAGATCGTCGACGACGAGGCGTACGAGCTCACCGAGGAGTTCATCCGGGAGAACGCGCGCGTCGCCGCGCCGCACGAGGCTCCAGCAGAGGTCTAACCACTGATGGTCGCGCGGGCGGTGTCGTCGAGGGATTGGCTGACACCGCTCGCGCTCCTCATCCCGATCGGCGCGACACCGCCTCTCGCGCTTTGGGCCCTCTCCATCGATCCGTTCACCACCGGTCCGGTGTTCGCTCTGCTCGTGATCGCCGCCGGGCTCGCGGCAATCCTGGTCGCGGGTCACCACAGCTACGGCACCGCCTACTCGCTCGGCACGGCGGTCTTCACGTGGGTCGTCCTGGTGATGGCGCTCCCCTTCTGGTACGCGGCCAGCATCAACAGCTCGGTGTGCAGCAAGGACGTTGCCGCCGCGTGGGAATGGCTCCCGCCGACCGGCGCCGCCCTCGCGTTCCTCGCGCTCGGCAGCTTCGGGCTGCGTACGGGGCGGGGAATCATGCTGGTGCCCCTGGCGTGCGTGCTCGGCTTGATCGTGGGATTCCTGCTGGTCGCCGCTGTCCCGGGAGCGCAGGGTGTCTGTGAGACCTAGCGTGAGCGGCCTCGAGCTCCGGTCGGCACGCTCGCTCTCACCGGGCGAACGTGCCGCGCTTTTCAACGCCGGATACGAGGGCTATCTCCTCCCGTTCCATGTCGACGAGGAGCAACTTGCGCTCATGGACGACGCGTTCGACCTCGATCTCGATGCGTCGCGGATCGCCTATCGCGACGGTGAGCCGGTCGGCCTCGCGAATCTCGGCCTTCGCGGCGAGGACGCTTGGATCGGCGGCGTCGGCGTCGTGACGAGCGCGCACCGCTCGGGCGTCGGCGAGACACTCATGCGCGCGCTACACGAAGAGGCGCGGGAACGCGGCGTGCGACGGGTCTGGCTCGAGGTGATCGTCGAGAACACGGGCGCCTTCGCCCTCTACGAGAAGCTCGGCTACGAGCTGATGCGGGACGTCGAGGTCTGGACGCTTCCCGCCACCGAGGGCGAACACTCGGGGCGCGAGGTTCCAGTGCCCGAGGCGAAGGCGCAGCTGCCCGAGAGGCACGAGCCCTGGCAGCGCGCCGACGGCACGCTCTCCCACTACACCGACGTTCGCGGTCTGGTCACCGACAGCGGCGCGATGCTCTTCTGCGTGCGCACCACGGCACAGCTCCAGCAGTACGCCGGAGAGCCGGAGCCCCTGCTGCACGCGCTCCGCACGTACGGGGACGCCTACGTACTCAACCTGCCCGCGGACGATCCGGCCGCGACGGTCCTCCGTGAGCTCGGCGGCTCGGTCGTCGTCCGCCAGCACGAGATGCTCCTCGAGCTCTAGCGAGCACTAGACTCGATCGACGTGCGGATCGCGCTTGTAACGCCGTTCGCTTGGTCGCAGCCGCACGACGTGAACGAACACGTGGACGGGCTCGCGCGAGAGCTGCGGCACCGCGGCCACTCGGTCACCGTCCTTGCTCCCTCGAACCGCGCGCGCGACCTGGCCGCGGGACGGCGTGCGCTGCTCGGTTCCTTCGACCACCCGCCGGAGCTGATCGCGATCGGCCCGGCCGTCCCGATCTCTCGACGGAGCCGAATGGGAGTGCCTGTCGGCGTGCGCGCGAGTCTCTCGCTCGCACTTGCGCGCGGCCGCTTCGACGTCGTGCACGGCTTCGAGCCGGGACTCCCGAGCCTCTCGTACCTCGCGCTCCGGGACTCGGCAGCGCTCACGGTCGCCACGTTCTTCTCGCGCGAGCGCCTTGGCTATCCGCCCAGCCGCGCGCAGCGGGAGCGATTGCTGGGGCGCGTCGACGCACTGCTCGCGACAAGCCAAGAGGTCGCGGACGCCGCAAATGTCCGCTTCCCCGGCCGCTACGAGCTCGTGCCACACGGGATCGATCCCGAGCTCTTCGGCCCGACCGAGAAGAAGCAACTCGTGGTGATGGAGTGGCGACAGACCGAGCGGCCGCTCCTGCGCGCACTCGTCCGCGAGCTCGCGCAGCAGCCCAACTGGGAGCTCGTGCTCCTGCGCACCCGCATCCCGGCGTCCCGGCCGGCCGTCTCGCCGCGGCTGCGCGGAAGGATGCGAGTTCGCACCGCGCGCACCGGAGCGGCGCGTGCCGAGCTGCTCCGGGCCGCTTCGATCTTCGTCCCCGCCGCCGAAGGGTTACCCCGCCTGGTGGCCGAGGCCCAGGCAGCAGGGGTCGCGATCGCGGCGCCGCCGGGTCGCGCAGCGCAGCCCGAGCTCGCCGCCGCCGAGACGGCACGTATGATCGAGGACGAAGCCTTCCGCGCGCGCCGCGCCACGGAGAGCCTCGAGGCTGCACAGCCGGAGACGACAGAGGCTCTGGTCGACCGGGTGGAGGAGGTCTACGAGCGCGTCGCCTCACGCCGGCGCAGCCACACGGCCCGCCCGCCCTTCGAGGAGCGCGACTGGATCGTCGCCGACCTCCACCTGCATACCAGCTGGTCGCACGACTGCTCGATCGACGTCGACGACTTGCTCGACCACGCCGAAGCCCAGGGTCTCGGCGCGATCGCGGTCACCGACCACAACGTGTTCGGCGGCGCGCAGGAGGCGGTCGAGCGTGCCCGCGGCCGTCGGCTCGTCGTGATTCCCGGCGAGGAGGTGAAGACGGCGGACCAGGGCGAGGTCATCGGGCTCTTCCTGCGCGAGGAGATCCCGCGAGGGATGTCCTTCGGCGAGACGGTCGCGGCGATCCGGGCCCAAGGCGGACTCGTCTACCTGCCGCATCCGTTCGACCGGATGCACGCGATCCCCGAACCCGCGACCCTGCATCGGCACCTCGCGGAGATCGATGTGTTCGAGGTCTACAACGCGCGACTCTTGTTCGAGGCGTACAACGAGGAGGCGCTCCGCTTCGCGCGCAAGTACAACCTCACGCCCGGCGCCGGATCGGATGCGCACGTCCTCGCCGGCGTCGGTACAGGCGCAGTCCGGATGCGGCGCTTCAGCGGTCCGGAGGAGTTCCTCGTCTCGCTGCACGACGCGGAGGTGCTACGCCGCCCGAAGTCGCTCGTCTATCTGCAAGGGCTGAAGTGGGTGGCGCAAGCGAAAGAGCGCGTGCGCTAGCAGCAGCCGGGCAAGGGGGCGCGCACGAGGGTGTCTGACCCCTCGAACCTCAACTCGAGACGGCCGAGCACGCCACGGAGGAGGGCCAGCGCGGCCGAGTTGTCGCCCCGCATGAGGGCCGTGACCTCCTCGACTCCGGCTGCCAGCGCGTCGGCGACGAGCAGCCGGGTAAGCGCCGAGCCGATTCCGCGCCCCTGGTAGGCATCCGCGACCTCGAGCGCGACCTCCGCGCTGTCACCGAGGCGGACGAGCCTTGCGGTCGCCACCGGCTCTGGATCGCCGTCCACCCAGGCGACGAGAACCTGGTTGTCGGGCCCAACAGTGGCGAGCCAGCCCAGCTCGTCGGGCGCAAGCTTCGGCTTCGGGCCGTTGAACCGAGCCCGCCGCGAAGCCTCGCCGAGCCGATCGAAGACGGTTTCGATCGTAGCGGTGTCGCCATGCCGAAGCGGACGGATCACGATCTCGGGGCCGAGCGGGAGCTTGAAGATTCGCGTATGCACTCGTCGTGTCTACGGTGGGGAGTCGTCGATCGGATTGCCGTGCCCTACGCCAGGCAAGGAACGGGTGCGCTGATCCCGAAATTCCATTCCGGGGCATCCAGTGACTGTGGCTAACGACGAGATCTACGAGAAGTACCTGCAAAAGGCGATCACCGAGAGCAACGCTCTCGGTGACGAGCTCGCGCAGGCCGCCGGAGGAGCGCGAGTCCCGGTACTCGGGTCCGGCCATCCGCTGGCCGACGTGTTCCTGCTCAAGTACTCGCCCCAGGCGTCGGAGCTGCAGGAGGGAGTCGCGTTCTACGGAAGAGCCGGCAACGCACTCCTCAAGTCGCTCCAGCGCCTGCACGTCGATCCGATGGCGATCTACGGGACGAACTGCCTCAAGTTCGCCGGCGGTGACGAGGAGGAGTCGCGGCCCTTCCTCCTGCGCGAGCTGCACATCGTCCAGCCCAAGCTCGTGGTCGTGATGGGCGAGCCCGCAGTCGCCTTCCTCAACGCCGCTCGCTTCCCGCTCGCCCGCGAACTCGAGCCGGTCGAGGGCGAGCTCCAGGAGCTCACGCCGACGATCCAGGGGCTCGTCACACCGGACATCGACGAGTCGCTCGACGAGCAGCCGGGGAAGACGGCGTTCTGGAACGCCTTCAAGGTGCTCGGCGAGTGGTGGAGCCAGACTCCGCCGTACTAGGCACGGGCCGGCTCTCGCGCCGCCGCGCCGCTACGTTCATCCTCGTTCTCGTCGGGGTCGTGACGTGGGATGCCGTCGCGCCGCACCTGGACAGAGTCCCCGGCTGGCCGGAGGTCGTGATCATCGCAGCGGGCGTGCTCCCGGCAACGCTCCTGCTGATCTACCTCGCACTGCCGCTCTGGTCGCGCCGCCGGCTGGTCGCAGTGGCCTTCGTCGTGTTTCTGGTCGGCGCCGTCGTGACCTGGGCGGCAGGCTCTCACCTCGCCTCGAACTTCCTGAAGCTCGGCGCCTACACCTGCGGAGGCTGGATCTTCCTCTGGCTGTTCGAGGAGCTCGCGTGGGTGGTGCTCATCGCTCTGATCATCCCCTTCGTCGACGCGATCTCGGTCGCCGCAGGGCCGACGCACACAATCGTCAAGCATCACTTCGAGGTGTATTCGGCCGTCGCGGTCGCGTTCGTCGCGCCGAGCGGCGTGGCCGCGGGCCTCGGCCCACCCGACGTCCTCTTCTTCGCCCTGTTTCTTGCGGCGACGGTGCGCTGGGGGCTCAGGCCCGGCTGGACGTGGCTGGCGATGACCGGCATGTACTCCCTCACGCTCGTGATCGCGTACGCCACGAATGCGAGCGGCCTGCCGGCGCTGCCGTTCCTCTCCGTCGGATTCCTGCTTGCGAACGGGGACCTGCTCTGGCACCGACTCAGGTCACGGCGGGCCTAGCTCTTCTCGTTGGCGCGCTCGAGCAACGCGACGCACTCGACGTGCGGAGTGTGCGGAAACATGTCGACCGGCGTGACGCGTCGCAGCTCGTAGCCGTACTCGTCGCGTAGCGCCTTCACGTCGCCGGCGAGCGTCGTCGGGTTGCAGGAGACGTAGACGAGCCGCGGCGCTCCGATGCGGCCGAGCCTCCGCAGCGCCTTTCCCGCGAGCCCTGCCCGCGGCGGATCGACCACGACGACGCCCGGCGGGCCGGAGCGCTCGAGCAGCTCCTCCACGACCTCACCGACGTTGCCGGCGAAGAAGGCCGCATTCGTGATCGTGTTCAGCTCGGCGTTCTCGAGCGCGCAGGCGACCGACTCCTCCGAAACCTCGATCCCCCACACCGTCAAAGCGTCGGGTGCAAGCGACAGCCCGATCGTCCCGATGCCGCAGTAGAGATCCCAGACCGTCTCGCCGCCGGTGAGCCCGGCGGCCTCGCGCGCGAGTGCGTAGAGCCGCTCGGCCATCGCCGTGTTCGTCTGAAGGAAGGCATTCGGGCGGACGCGGAAGCGCAGCCCGCAGAGCTCCTCCTCGATCCACTCGTCTCCCCAGAGCAGCCGGGTGGGCAGGTTCGTCACCTCGGCGGGAGTGTCGTTCTCGGACCAGTGGATCGACCGCACCTCGGGGAAGCGGCGCAGGACGTCGACGAGGTAGCCGGTCTCGAACCGCTCGCCGGGCGCGGTCACGAGCTGAACAAGCACCTGCCTCGTGTTGCGGCCATGTCGGACGACGAGATGGCGGAGGTACCCGCTCCCGTCGACCTGCGAGTACGCCTCGAGTCCCTCTTCGCGCGCCCACGCGCGGACGGCGTCGCGGATCCCGTTCCCGAGGTCGTCGGTGAGCCAGCAACGCTCGATCTCGAGCACCTCGTCCCAGCGGCCCGCCCGGTGGAAGCCGAGCGCCGGCCCTTCAGGCGTCGTGGTGAACGAGTACTCGAGCTTGTTCCGGTAGTGGAAGATCTCCGGCTCGCACGGAACAATCGATTCGAGCGGCGGCTCGACGATACCCGCGAGCCGCTGCAGGGCGTCGCGCACCTGAAGGTGCTTCTGCTCGAGCTGCGCCTCGTACGCAAGATCCTGGAAGCGGCAGCCGCCGCAGGCGGGGAAGTGGGCACAGGGTGCGTCGACTCGCTGTGGCCCGGGCCTGAGCACCTCGGTCGCGAGCGCTTCGGCGTGACTGCGCTTGACCTTCGTGACCCGCGCCCGCACGCGGTCGCCGGGCAGCCCTCGCCGGACGAAGACGACGAAGCCGTCGAGCCGCGCGACTCCGTTCCCGCCGAAGGCGAGGGAATCGACGTCGAGCTCTAGCTCGTCGCCCTTGGCAACGGGCGCGGCCATCGCTAACTCAGCGTCGTCACGTAGATCTTGCGCTCGCGCGGGCCGTCGAACTCGCAGAAGAAGACGCCCTGGTACGTACCCAGGGCGAGCCCCCCGTCGCGTAGTGGGATCAGCACCTGCGGGCTCGAGGCGAGCGAGGCGCGCGCATGAGACGGCGCGTTCGGCCCGTCTTCGTCGTCGTGCCGCCACTCCCAGTCGTCGCCGACGACTCGGGTGAACGCGTTCTCGAGGTCGGTTACGAGCTCGGGGTCGATCCGCTCGTTGATCGCGACGCCTGCCGTCGTGTGCGGGACGTAGACGAGAGCCGCCGTGGCGCCGTTCGTTCCACCGAGCGCGTCGCGGACGAGTTCGGTGATCTCGATCAGCTGCGTCTTGCGTTCCGTCTTCAGGGAGATCTCGTGCACGTGTCTATCCTACGAACCCGCATGGCGGAGCCGCTTCAGCAAGGGGAGATCGACGCGCTGAGCGCGGACGCCGATCGCTTCGTCGCAGAGCTCGACGAGGAGTCCTACCTCCACTTCGCGGGTCTCAAGGAGACGCTGGACCTCGCGCCGATCTACGAACGGCACGAGCGCCTGACACAGCTCGACACAGCGCTCGGGCTCGGAGCCTCGGTCGCCGGCAACCGCCGCCGCCGCGAGCTCTGGAAGTTCGCATGCGGGGGCTACCTCGGCAACTTCGTGAGCGAGGAGGCGGAGCGCGTCGCCGAGCTCGAGGCGACGTTGACGGCGACCGTCGACGGCGAGGAGATCCCTTTCCGAATGCTTCGGCCGCGGCTGATGAACGAGGAGGACCGTGACGTCCGCGAGCGGGTCGAGGCAGCGCGGAACGAGCTCACGGACGAGCACCTGAACACGCTCGAGTTGCAGGCGGCTCAGGTCGTCCAGCGCGAGACGCGCCGGCTCGGTGCCGACAACTACGCCGACCTCTACCGAAGCTTCGGCTTTCAGCTCGACGACCTCGCAGAGCAATGCCGGCGTTTGCTCGCGGACACGGAAGGTCTGTGGGAGGAAGCCGCCGACCACTTCTTCCGCTCGCGTGTCGGCATCGGGCTCGGCGAGCTCAAGCGCTGGGACGTCGGTCGCGCCTGGCGTGGCGCTCGGTGGGACACCGCGTTCCCGGGCGACATGATGCTGCCGGCCCTCGAGGGGACCCTCGCCGACCTCGGCATCGACCTGCGCTCGCAGGCGAACGTCGAGCTCGATCTCGAGGAGCGCCCGAACAAGGATCCGCGGGCGTTCTGCTCGCCGATCGAGGTGCCGGGCCGTGTCGTGCTCGTGATGAAACCCCAGGGCGGCCCCGACGACTGGCGAGCCCTGTTCCACGAGGCCGGCCACACCGAGCACTTCGCCCATACCGACGCTTCCCTGTCACCTGAGGAGAGGCGACTCGGCGACAACGCCGTCACCGAAGGCTGGGCGATGCTGCTCGAGTACTTGACCACCGATCCGGTCTGGCTCGAGCGGCGACTCGACTTCCCGCGCCCGTATGAGTTCGCAGCCGAAGGGGCGGTCTCACTTCTCTGGATCGTCCGGCGCTACAGCGCGAAGCTCCTCTACGAACTCGAGTTCCACACGGCCGAGGATCTGCCCGAACTGCAGCCGCGTTACGTGGAGCTGCTCTCCGATGCGACCAAGGTCGAGCCTGCCGCGACCGACTACCTCGGTGACATGGACGACGGCTTCTACGCCTCGGAATACCTCCGTGCATGGGCCTTCGAGGCGCAGCTGCGCGCCTATCTTCGGGAGCGGTTCGGCAACGCCTGGTTCTCACGTCGCGAAGCCGGCTCCCTGCTGCGCGAGCTGTGGGCGGAGGGCCAGAAGCCCACGGCCGATGAGCTGCTCCGCGAGGTGACGGGCGAGAAGCTCGAGCTCGCCTCCGTCGGCGATCGGGTTCGCGAGGCGCTGGCCGCAGCCTGAGAAACCGGCCGATCTTCCTCCGGTAACGCTGAGGATTCGCCTGGAATGTCGCGGGCATGCCGTCCGTTGAAGCCATCATGCGAACCCTCAAAGAGATCCATACCGAGATCGAGGGCCTGAGCGAGGAGCGAACGGAGCTCTGGCACCGGCTCTCCGACGAGCACGACCCCGAGGTGCGGGCCGAGATTCATGCGATCGACGCAAAGCTCGATCGCCTCTGGGACGAGCATCGGGCCGTCCGCGCCCGTCTACGCTTCGGCGACCGCGAGTCGATCGTCGCGCGCGCGCGGGTCGAAGAGCGGCTCGAGCGCGCGGCCTGAGCACCGGCCGAATCGGCCTCGACCGATTGCCCTCTACACTGGGCTCTCTCGGGGCGTTAGCTCAGCTGGGAGAGCGCCGGCTTTGCAAGCCGGAGGTCACCGGTTCGATCCCGGTACGCTCCATCGTCGCCGTCGATCGACGTTTCAGGTTTGGCTCAGGACACACGCCGGTTGCGACCAGCCGAAAAGGAAGCCACACTTCCAGTGTGAGCGAAGCGATGGACATGCGAGGCCGGTACGAAGCGGCGCTCGCCGAGGTCGAGGAGATGAAGCGGACACTCCGCGAACACGCGCAGCGCGTCGCAGCGCGCGAGCGCGAGCTCGAGCAGCTCCGTCTCGACGTCGCCGGCCGGCAAGGCCGGCGCCGCGCGACGGCACCCGTCGCACCCGCCGGACCCGACCGCTCGGAAGAACTCGCACGCAAGATCGCGGAGGCCGAGAAGCGCGAGCGCGAGGCCGTGCAGGAGCTCGCCCTCGCCAAAGCCGAGCGGGAGCGGCTCGACGAACGCGAGCAGTCGATCCGCAAGGTCGAGCGAGAGCTCGCCGGCGCGCGCATGAAACTCCAGGAAGAGCGGGCACGCACGACCGGCTCGGTACGGAGCAAGCCGGAGCCCGCCCGCGATCCGGAGCCCGAGGGCGAGCCGCCGCCACCGACCCCGCTCCCGCAGCCTCCGAACGATCCGGATCTCGAGCCGGCCGCCCGCGCAGAGCTCAGAAAACAGCGTTAGATCCCCGCCTGCGGCGCTGCTATCGTCGGCGTTTGCTCGTCGCGAGGCCGGGGGGCCTGCTGCGTGCGGGCGTTTCGCCATGTCTAACCATGTGAGCTCAGTCGATCCGCCCGACCTCGGCCTGCTGCCGACCTTCCAGCGCCTGCTCGGCCTTTGGCGTGAGCACTGGAAGCTCGGTGCGTTCGCGCTCTCGTGCTCGCTCGTGTACACGCTGATCTCGGTCGCGATCCCGATCCTCATCCAGCAGGCGATCGACAACGCGATTGTCCCCCACAAGGAGAGCAAACTGCCGCCCTACCTCGCGGCCATCGGCGGGCTCGCTCTTCTCCGCTTCGTCATCAACTTCAACCGCCGCTACGCAACCGCCCGGATCGGAATCCGGATCGAGGCGCGGATGCGGGAGCTCCTCTACCAGGCGTACCTCCGCTACCCGCGCGCGTTCTACGACCGTCATGCAACGGGCCAGGTGCTCTCGCGGGCGACGAACGACCTGTATCCGATCCGCTACTTCATCGGCTGGGGGCTCGTGCAGGGGATACAGAGCGTGATGATGATCATCGCGGCCGGCATCGTTCTCGCACTCGTCGATCCGCAGTTGACCGTCTACGCGGCCGTGTCGTTGCCGCTGATCGGGTTCGTCGCCTACCGCTTCGGGCATCGCGTCTCGCCCATCTCCCGCCGCGTGCAGGCGCGGAAGGGAGACGTAACCGAGTCGGCCGACGAGGCTGTCGTGGGAATCGAGATGGTGCAGGCCTTCGGCCGCGAGAACGACATCCGAGAGCGCTTCGGCGACAGGGCAGAGGACGTTCGCTCCGCCGCGCTCGAACAGGCCGGCGTCGAGGCGACGTACGTACCGGGCCTCTACTACCTGCCCGGACTCTCGATCGCCGCCGTCGTGTTCTTCGGCGGCCGCGCCGTCATCGACCACCAGATCACGATCGGCCAGTTCGTCCTCTTCGAGACGCTGCTGCTTCAGCTCGTGTGGCCGCTCGAAGCGATCGGCTGGATCCTCGACCTGGCACAGCGGGCGCTCGCCTCGGCCGGGCGCAGCTTCGGCTGGCTCGAGGGCGTCGAGCCTCTGCCCGAGCCGAGGAGTCCGCGGACCCTTCCGAACGGTCAGCTCGGCCTTCGCTTCGAGGCGTTGAGCTTCGCGTACGGCGGCGAGGTGGACGTGCTGCACGACCTCGACCTCGTGGTCGAGCCGGGCGAGATCCTCGCCGTGTGCGGGTCTACGGGCTCCGGCAAGACGTCACTGCTCAACCTTCTGCCTCGGTTCTACGACCCGACCGGCGGGAGGGTGCTCGTCGGAGGCGTCGACACACGTGACCTCCCGATCGCGGCGCTACGCGAGGACGTCGCACTCGTCACCCAACGGCCCGTGCTCTTCTCGGTCCCGCTGCGCGAGAACCTCACCGCCGGTCGCGAGGATGCGGACTGGGACGAGGTGCTCGCGGCGTGTGAGGCGGCGGGCGTCGACTCGTTCGGGCCGAACCTCCCCGAGGGGTACGACACTCTTATCGGCGAGCGGGGCATCAACCTCTCCGGCGGTCAGCGGCAGCGGGTCGCGCTCGCGCGCGCTCTCGTCACCCGGGCGAGGGTCGTCGTGCTCGACGACCCCCTCTCGGCGGTGGACACCCTCACCGAGCGGCGGCTTGTTGCCCGCCTACGGCCTGCGCTCGCCGGCCGGACTGTCCTCGTCGCGACGCAGCGCCTCTCGACGGTCGCCATCGCCGACCGTGCAGTTGTCCTCCGCGACGGAGAGATCGTCGAATCGGGCAAGCCGGCCGACCTGCTGCGCACCGGCGGGGAGTTCGCAACACTCTTCGGAGACGAGGTGATCGCCGCGTGAGACGCCTCTGGAAGTACATGGAGGGCCGCAAGGCGTTCGGCGCGCTGATGGTGCTCGTCTGCGTCGGCAATGCGATCTGCCTGACGGGCGGCTGGCTGCTCGTCCGGAACGCGATCGACAAGGGGATCAACGTCAAGAACAAGGACGGGGTCCTCGTCGGCAACGAGCACCACCTGACGGTCATCGTCCTCGTCTACCTCGGAGTCGCCGCGGTCGGCTGGGTCCTGCAGGCACACCTCATCCGCGGCCTCGCGACGATCGGCCAGGCGGTCGTGATCGGCCTGCGGCGCGACCTCTTCGACCACCTCACAGGTCTCTCGCTCCGCTACTTCTCGCAGCAGAAGGCAGGGTGGATCATCGCGCGCCTGACGAGCGACGTCGACGCGGTCTCGGACGTGCTCTCGCAGGGGATGCCGACCCTCATCTCGAATCTCATCCTCCTGCCGGCAGCGGTCATCGCGCTCCTGATCGCCGACTGGCGCCTGGGGCTCATCGCATTCGTGGTCCTCCCACCGACCGTCGTCCTCTCGCGGTGGTTCCAGCGCACCTCACACACGGCAAACGTCGAGCAGCGGAACCGGATCGCCGCCGTCACGGCGCAGATCGCCGAGTCGGTGTCGGGAATGGCGGTCATCCAGGCCTTCAACCGTGAGCGGCGCTTCCAGGCCGAGTTCGACGAGCTGAACTACGCGAACCGGGAGCAGTCGACGTACGTCCAGCGGATCTTCTCGGTCTTCTTCCCCTCGATCGAGTTCCTCGGCGTGCTCGCGATGGGGACGGTCCTCTACTTCGGGTCGAACCTCTACGAGAACCACACCCTCACGATTGGGACGCTGATCACCGCCATGTACCTGCTGCAGCTCGTCTTCCAGCCGTTGCAGGAGCTCTCCGACGTCTATGGCCAGCTGCAGTCGGCCGGTGCAGCAATGGTGAAGATCGCTAGCGTCCTCGACGAGGAGTCGGAGATCCACGACCGTCCCGGTGCCCAGCCGCTCCCGCGCCTCGAGGGCGACCTCGACATCGACTCCGTGGTCTTCGCCTACGGCAAGGACCCGGTCTTGCACGGGATCTCCTTCCACCTCGCGCCCGGCGCCTGCTTCGCGCTCGTCGGCGAGTCGGGTCACGGCAAGTCGACGCTCGCGCGGCTGATCGGCCGCCACTACGACCCCGACGAGGGCGCTGTCCGCGTCGACGGGCACGACCTGCGCGACGTCCAGCTTCGCTCCTACCGGCGACAGCTAGGCGTGGTGCTGCAGGATCCGTTCCTCTTCAGCGGGACGATTGCGTCGAACATCCGCTTCGCGAAACCCGACGCGACGGACGAGGAGGTTCGGGCGGCGGCCGCCGCGGTGGGCGTCGACCGAGTGGCGGCACGGCTCTCGGACGGCCTCGACCACACGGTGCGCGAGGGCGGTGCGGGTCTGTCGGCCGGCGAGCGCCAGCTCATCTCGATCGCGCGGGCGTTGCTCGCCGATCCACGCATCCTCGTCCTCGACGAAGCCACCTCGAACATCGACCGCCCCACGGAGGTGCTGATCGAACAGGCCCTTGACCGGCTCCTCAAGGGCCGCACTTCGATCATCATCGCGCACCGTCTGTCGACGGTCCGGCGCGCCGACGAGATCCTCGTCGTGGAGAACGGACAGGTCATTCAACGCGGCAGCGAACGCGAGCTGCTCGCCGTCGACGGCCCGTTCCGCCGTCTTGCCGAGACGCTCGAGGGCGGCGAGCCGGAGCTCGCGGCCGCCGGCTAGCTCTCGTCGCGCTGCTGCTCCAGAACGCGCAGGGCGACTTCGACCACGTGCGGGTCGAACTGGCTCCCGGCGCCTTCCGAAAGCCGGCGCACGGCCTCGCGGTGGCTGAGGCGGTGACGGTACGGCCGGTCGGTCGTCATCGCGTGGTACGCGTCACAGACGAAGATGATGCGCGACTCGAGCGGAATGTCCTCGCCCGCGAGGCCGTCGGGATACCCCGCGCCGTCCCAGCGCTCGTGGCAGTGGCGGACGATCGGCCGCACGGTCTGGAGCCGGTCGATCGGAGCGATGATCCGCTCGCCGAGCTCGGGGTGCGTCTGGACGATCTTCCGCTCGGCGGCGGTCAGACGCCCGGGCTTGGCGAGCATGTCGCTCGGGATGCCGATCTTGCCGATGTCGTGCAGCAGCGCCCCGAGCTCGAGTTGCTTCAACGTGCGTTCGTCGAGACCGAGCTCGCGGCCGACGCGCAGGGAGAGGTCGGTGATCCAGCGAGCGTGCGTGGACGTGTACTCGTCGTTCGCCTCGAGTGCGTTGGCGAGCGCCTCGACGGTGGAGACGAATGTCCGCTCGAGGCCTTCGTAGCTCGAGGCATTGGCGATCGCGAGCTTCGCCTGCTGCGCAAGCCCGCCGAGCAGCGCGAGCTCGCGCTCTCCGAAGTCATCGCGCTCGACTAGCGCAACGAGGCAGCCGGCGCGACCGTCGACGTCGAACGGAGCAACTGCGTAACGGCCGCCCGGAACCGGTGCCTCCCGACCGATCGCGGGTTCGTACTCCTCGGGCTCGGCGATGTAGGGGTCGCGTTCGACTTCGAGGGCGGAGAGCGGTAAGGGCTTCGAGGCGAGCTCCGCGGCCGTCTCCGGTGAATGTCCGTGCTCGGCGTAGAGGCGGAGCAGCCCCTCCGTCTCGAGATAGAACGACGTGTTGCTGCTGCCGATGATCTCGGCGGAGAGCTCGGTGACCCGCCCCGCGATGTCGTCGAGGGCGACCAGGGTCGCAAGCTCGCGACCGAACTCGAGCAGCGAGGTCGCGCTCTCGGCCTCACGGCGCGCCGATTCGTACAGGCTGGCGTTCTCGACAGCTACGGCCGCATGGCCGGCGAGCACTTCGAGCAGCCTCACATCGTCCTCGTCGAACTGGTTCAGCCCGAGCTTCGAGACGACGATCACGCCGACGACGCGGCTCCCGTAGCGAAGCGGCACGGCGAGTAGCGACTCCTCGATGGGGTCCGTCCCCTCGATCAGCTTGCCGAACTCGCAGTTCGCCGCATCGCCGACGACGATCGACTCGCCGAGCTCCGCGCAGCGACCGGTGATCCCCAGGCCGACGCGGGTTCGGAGAAGGTCGAGCGAGAGGGACTCCGCCGTCGAGGTCAACTCGCCGAGGAAGGCGACCGGGATGAGCTCGTCGCCGTCGGAAACGAAAACGCGGCAGTTGTGGTAATCGACGAGCGACCGGAGCTCAGCGGCGATCGCGTCGCCGATCTCGCGCACGTCGTTCAGCCGGTTCAGCCTGCCGGTCAGGCTCTGCAGCATCTTCAGGTGCGCGATCGACCGCACGTCCCGCTCGATGCCCGGCGCGTCGGGCCGCCTCGCCCCGCCCTCGTCGTAGAGAACCACCTGGTTTTTGCCCTGCGCCTTCGCGGTCATCATCGCCGCCTCCGCGCAGGCTGCAAGCTCGCGGGGGTTCATGGCGTGCTCGGGCCCGAGCGAGAGCCCGACCGAGACGGTCATCCGGCCGATGCCGGGGAAGTCGACCTCGGCCAGCCGGCTCTGCACCCGCTCGGCCACGCGGACGGCGTCCTCACCTCCACAGTCGTCCATGACGACGGCGAACTCCTCGCCGCCGAGCCGGCAGATGATGTCCTCCGGCCTGACGATCGCCCGCAAGGCTTCGGCGAGGAAACGCAGGAGCTCGTCGCCGACCGCATGGCCGTGGACGTCGTTGACGTGCTTGAAGTCGTCGATGTCCAGCATGAGCACGGCGAGCGGCAAGTGCGTGCGGCTCGACTCCTGCAGCGATTGCAGCAACCGTTCATAGAAGACGCTGTGGTTGAAGAGCCCGGTGAGGGAGTCGGTGCGGGCCTGATGCTCGAGCCGCGCGCGGATCTCGGCGTTGTCGAGGGCGAGCGCCGCCGCATCGCCGAAGCGCTTCGCGATCTCGAACTCCGTCTCGCTGAAGGCGACTGCGTCACCCTCGCGGTAGATGTTGAGCGCCCCCTTGATCTGGTCGCGCGCGATGAGCGGGACGCAGATCAGGGCTTCGGGCTCCATCGGCGTGCCGGGGACGGTGCGCACGCGCGGGTCGAGGTGCGCCTGGTTGCAGAGCACGGCTTCGCGATGCCGTGTCGCCCAGCCGGTGATGCCTTCCGAGAAGCTGATCGTCGTGCTCATGATCTCGTCGGCGTACACGTCGCGGACGAGCACCGGTTTGAGCACGCGCTTCGTCTCGTCGGCCTCGTAGATCGTCAGCGTGTCGAGCGACGGGATCAGGTCGCCGACGGTGTCGGCGATCCGCACGAGCAGAGCGTCGAGGCTCTGTTCCGCGAGGACTTCGTGGAAGACGTCGGCAAGCCGCCGATAGGACTCGACGAGGGTGGGATCGCCACGCTGTCCGTCGTCGTCGAGCAGCCGGAGATGGCTGGGCCGGACTACCACCGATCCCCCGATGGATCGCAGTTCTTATGCACGTTCGAGGCTCCCGGAAGTGGACCGCAGCGGACGGACGAAGCATCGGTGCGATGCCCCCTGCGCGAATCCCTCTAGCGGGTGAACAGGCCGAAGGCCAAGCCTCGCGCAGCGGCTTAGCCGAGGGTCTCCCGCTTCCGGGCGCGCGCCGCAGGGCGCCCGCGCCGGCGAGCGAGCTAGCTCAGTCGCCCCAGTCGAAGTCGCGCGCGCCGCCGTTGCCCCAGAACGCGGACTCCTCGATTGCGGGCACGGTCGCCTCGCGGGTCTCGGCCGTGACCTCCTCGAACGACTCCTCGCCCGGCCAAACGCCGACGTTCTCGAGACTCGCGTCACTGAAGTCCGGCTCGACGCCGTCCATCGTCTCTTCGATTCGCGCCTGTTCCTCGCTCTTGAACAGCGGGTGGTTGTCGAACGGATCCTCGTCCTTGTAGTGCTCGATCGGCATCGCGCCACCGAGCCGCGCGTTCCGCTCCTTCAGGTCGAGGTGTTCCTTGATGACCTGCGCGAAAATAGACGGTGTCTCTACCGGCATAAAGTTTCCTCCCGTGGGGTCACGCTCGTCGTCCGCGGGCATGATAACCGGCCCTGCCGCGGTATTTCGTTTCGAAAGTGTCAAAACGTGGTCTGCGCGGCCGATGCGACACGATCCTTCCCACCGCGCTTGGCGCGGTAGAGCGCGCTGTCAGCGGCCGCGACCAGCTGTTCTGTGTTCGTCTCTCCCGCGTACTGGGCCACGCCGAAGCTCGCGGTCACCCGGAGACCCGGAACCCCAGGGATGCTGCGGGCAGCGAGCGCACTGCGCACGCGATCGGCGAGCTGCATCGCCCCTTCCTCGTCGGCGCCCGGCAGGAGGAGCAGGAACTCCTCCCCGCCCCAGCGTCCCGCCACGTCCGATTCACGGAGCGTCTCGCGCAGCACCTCGGCGAAGACCCGCAGGACCTCGTCTCCGACCGCGTGGCCGTGCACGTCGTTCACGTTCTTGAACCCGTCGAGATCGGCGAGGACGACCGAGAGCGGTGTCTCGAGACGCTCGGCGCGAGCCGCCTCCGCGTGGAGAGCGTCGGAAACCGCTCGCCGGTTCGCGAGCCCGGTGAGCCCGTCGACTAGCGCCTGCCGCTCGACCATGCCGTGGAGACGAGCATTCTCGAGAGCGACAACTGCGTGCGCCGCGAGCGATGCTGCATTCATCCGCTGCTCCTTGCTGAACGAGTCGCTCACGAGCTCGAGGGTTCCGAACTGCTCGGCGGAGGCGGTCAGCGGAACGATCAGCCGCTCGCCTTCGCCGTCGGCGTCGCCGCTGGAGACGACTGAACCGTCGGCCGAAACGATTCGACTCCCGCGCGCCGACGTCGCCTCGACGGCCGTCGCCGCGACGATGCGGCGCAGCTCCTTCTCGTCGTGCGTCGCCACGAGAGCCTCCCCGAAGCGAACGAGCGCCTCGCGTCCGCGTCCGCGTTCGGCCTCGAGTTCGGCGAGCCGCGCCTCGAGCTGAGCGGCCATCTCGTTGAGCGCGGTGCCGAGCTCGGCGAACTCGTCCCGCCCTCGAACGGGTACGCGCTCGTGAAGGCTTCCACGCGCGATCTCGCGGGCGGCCGTCGCGAACCGACCGAGATTGCGGACGATCGCCCGTCCTTGCAGATATCCGACGACGCCGACGAGCGCCAGGCAGGCGAGCAGCCCTGCAAGAAGCCGTTCACGCGTTTGCGCCGAGGCCGCGTCGATCAGTGCCGCCGGGGTCAGGACTGCGAGCCGCGCCGACGGCGCTCTCTGCAGCGCGGGCGCGACGAAGGCGCGATAGCGCGTGCCCCCGACGTCGACGGTCGCGCTCTGCCCTGCCTCGACGGGGACGCGCCCGCGAAGTGACGGGGACGACGCCATGATCTGCGATCCCTCGAGCAAAGCGAGGACGTCGGTGGAGGCGAACGCAGCCCCGTTGCGAAGATCCTCGACGAGATTGCCGTCGAGCGGGATCGTTGCGACGACCTCCCCGAGGCGGTGTGTACCCGCGACGACCTCGACCGGGAGTCGAGCGGCGAGCGGCGGCGGAGAACCTACGCGAAGACCGCCGGGGGCAACGACGTACACCGATGGCTCACCGACGAGGATCCGCCGCAGCTTGCGACGGTCTCGGTGGCCGAGCGCACGCTGCAACGGCCCCGAGCGCGCGAGCCGTTCCGCCTGCGCCTGCGCCCGATCGGCGCGCTCTCCGTAGAGCGCGAGTGCCGCGCGGAGTCCTGTCTCCTGCCGGGCCGTGACCTGACGCGACTGGCCGGCGCCGGCAACGGTGCTGAACCCCCAGTACGTCGCCGCCAACGGGAGGAGTGAGAGCAGAACGAAGTAAGCCACGAGCTTGAGCTTGAAGCTGCTCAGCTAGCCCCCCTTGGTCTCAAGCGAAAGAACCCTCCTGCCGATAGAGCCTTCAGAGAAGTTGTCGGCGGAAGGGGGGAGGAACATGAGCCGCAAGGAGCGCGTGATCGCCGGGCTCTTGCTCGCGGTCGCCGTCGTGGGCGGAGCATTGATCCCTCGGCTGCTCGCAGCTCCCGCGACGTCCCTCGGGATCGCGCTCGGACCGGGCCCCGCTCCGAGCGTCGTTCAGGCGCCCACCAGCCCGAAGGCGGAGCACGGCGCCTCCGGGCCCACGACCTCTCTGTCGCCCGGAGCCGCTACGGCCCCGGGCGTCCCCGTGACGCCCGTCGTCCTGCAGCCGGCCCAGGCCGTGAACGCGGGCCACACGAAGCAGGCCTCCGGCTCGTCGACAGTGCCGCCCGCAGTGACGGTTCCGCTGAGCCCGGCGCCTCCGCTAACCCAGTCTCCGGCCGCGGCGAACCATCAGCCGGTCGTCTCGGTCACGTCGTCTGGGCAGGCGAAGACGCCGCCCGGACAGGCAAAGAAGTTCTTCGGACTGAAAATGACACCTCCGGGACTCGCGAAGACGGCGCCGGGGCAGGCGAAGAAGCTCTCCGGGCTCGCGAAGACGCCGCCCGGACAAGCGAAGAAGCTGAACGCACCCGGACCGCCCGCACCCGCCAAGCCGGCAGCCAAGACGGGACGGCGCAACGCCCGCCCCGATCTGCCAGGATCAGGGCATGGCCGGAAAGATCCGCAAGCTCCGCCCCACCCCGTGGGCGCTCACCATCGCGGCGTGGGACATCTGGCGCCGCCTGCCTCCAGCCCAGCGCCGGCAGCTCGTAAGGGCCGTTCGCAAGCACGGCCCGAGGATCGCGGCCGGGGCAGCACGGGCAGCCACGGACCGCCGCCGGCGGCGCCGCCGGTAGCGCACGGCCACGGTCACAACGGAAACGGCAAGGGCGGCGGCGACTAGACCCCGAGCGCGGCGCGGACGATGCGGTCTTGCTCGCGAAGGTGCGCCGTCGGATAGCCCTCGCTAGGGCTCGCGCGCCACGGCCGACCGATGTAGAGCAGTGGAACGCCTTCCGGCTTCGTCTCTTCCAGCCGGTGCCGGGTCGCGCGCCAGGCGCCCATGTTCTGCGGCTCCTCCTGCGCCCAGACGACCTCGCGCAGGTTGGGATAGCCGGCGAGCACGGCACGCACGCGCTCGGTCGGGAACGGATAGAGCTGCTCGAGCCGGGCGACCGCCACACCGGGCGCACTTGCACGCTGCTCATGGCCGACGATGTCGTAGTAGATCTTGCCTTGGCACAGCACGAGCCGTTCGACGCGCTCGCGATCAGGACTGGGGTCGTCCAGCACGGGACGGAACTCGCCGCCGGCCAGATCCTCGAGCGTCGAACCTGCCTGCTTCAGCCGGAGTAGCCCCTTGGGCGTCATGACGATCAGGGGACGCGCCGTTGCGTCGAGCGCCTGCCGTCGCAGGAGGTGGAAGTACTGAGCCGACGTCGTGCAGTTCGCGATTCGCAGGTTCTCCTGCGCCGCGAGTTGGAGGAAGCGCTCGAGCCGGGCGCTCGAGTGCTCCGGCCCGTTGCCCTCGTAGCCGTGCGGCAGGAGGAGCGTCAGACGGGTCGACTCACGCCACTTCGACAGCCCCGCCGCGATGAACTGGTCGATGATGATCTGCGCGCCGTTGACGAAGTCGCCGAACTGCGCTTCCCAGAGCACGAGCGCCTCGGGCGCCGCGACCGCGTAGCCGTATTCGAACCCGACACAGGCGTATTCCGAGAGCGGTGAGTTGTAGATCTCGAAGGCAGCGCCGGCGTCGTCGAGATGCTGGAGCGGCGTGTACGTCGCCCCCGTGCTCGGGTCGTGGAAGACGTCGTGCCGATGGGAAAAGGTCCCGCGCTCGGTGTCCTGTCCGGTGAGCCTGATCGGGATCCCCTCGACGAGGAGCGACGCGAACGCGAGCGCCTCGGCTTCCCCCCAGTCGATCCCGCCTTCCTCGAGCGCCTCGCGGCGCCGCTCGAGCTGGCGCATGAGCTTCTCGTTCGGGGTGAAGCCCTCGGGCACGCGGAGCAGCTGCTCGTTGAGTGCGCGCAGCCGGTCGGCGGCGACGGCCGTGACGACCTCGTCGCCCGTTGATGCCGGGATGTGAGTGTCGGCGGGCGGCTGCGGGTCGGCCTGTCCGAACGTCTCCTTCAGAGCCTCGTGGGCCTGGCGGAGCGCGGACGTGACATCCTCGTCGAGCTCATCCGCCTGCTCCTGGGTGAGGTCGCCCTCTGCGACGAGGCGGGCGGCGAACTGCTCGCGCGCGGTGGGGTGATCCGCGATTGCGGCCGCCATGAGAGGCTGGGTGTACGCCGCCTCGTCCTGCTCGTTGTGGCCGTGTCGGCGGTAGCCCACGAGGTCGACGACGAAGTCGTGACCGAAGCGACGCCGGTACGCGAGCGCGAGTCGCATCGAGGCCAGCGCCGCCTCGGGGTCGTCGGCATTGACGTGGACGATCGGGATGTCGAAGCCCTTGGCGAGGTCGCTCGAGTAGCGCGTCGACCGTCCACTCTCCGGGTCGGTGGTGAAGCCGACCTGGTTGTTCGCAATCAGGTGGAGGGTCCCGCCGGTCGAGTAGCCCGCAAGCGCCTCGAGGTTGAGTGTCTCCGCAACGCTCCCCTGGCCCGCAAACGACGCGTCGCCGTGGATGAGAACGGGAAGGGCAACGCTCGGATCGTGATACCCCTGGCGCGAGGAGCGGTCTGTCTGCTCCGCGCGCGCCCGTCCCTCGACGACCGGATCGACGGCCTCGAGGTGGCTCGGGTTGGAGACGAGCGTGATGGTGATGTCGCCGGTCGGCGTCGAGCGGGTTCCCTGCGCGCCGAGGTGGTACTTGACGTCCCCGCTGCCTCCCTCCTCGCTCGAGACGACAGCCTCGATCGTCCGCTCGCCCTCGAACTCGCGCAGGATCGTTTCGTAGGGCCGCCCGACGACATGCGCGAGCACGTTGAGTCGTCCGCGGTGCGCCATCCCCACCACGACCTCGTGCGCGCCGTCCCCCGCGGCGAGCTCGATCGCCTCGTCGAGCATCGGGATCATCACGTCGAGACCCTCGACTGAGAACTGCTTTTGCCCGAGGAAGGCGCGGCGCAGGTAGCGCTCCATCCCCTCCACCTGGCTGAGCCGCCTGAGCAGCCGCACGCGCTCGTCGCGGGAGAGCGTGCGGCGGTAGCGACCCGACTCGATCGCCTGCCGCAACCAGACGCGCTCCTCGTGGTCCGAGATGTGTTCGATCTCGTACGCGATCGGGCCGGTGTAGGTCTCGAGCAGCCGCGGCAACGCGTCGGCGAGCGTCTCGCCCTCGACGTGGAGGCGGAGGAGCGAGGAGGGGATGCGCGCCTGCAGCTCGGGCGTCAGCTTCGGGATCAGGCGCTCGGGCTCGAGGGCCGGGTCCCCCGGCGGCTCGGAGCCGAGCGGATCGAGTCGCGCCGCGAGATGCCCGTGCATCCGGATCGCCTTGACGAGCGCCATCGCCGCAGCGACACCGCCGAGGAGCTCCTCGTCCGCAGGCGCGGCGACCGGTGCGGGTGCAGGCGGCGGAGCCGGGGCGACCGGCGCGGCATGGCCGTCCCCGTCGGCGGCAGCGAGCTCGAGCAGGCGCGCGAGTCCGGGCTGGCGCTGGAGAAGCACCTCCGGCTCGCTCTCGAACAGGTCACGCCACTCCTCCGGCACGGCGCCGGGGTTGTCGAGGTACTGCTCGAGGAGCAGCGCGGCGTAGCCCGTGTTCAGCCCGTCAACGTCGGGACGTCCCATGTCCAGGCTCGTTGTAGCAGCGAGTCGCTACCAGAGCGGCTTGCTGAGGGCCACCGCGATCGTCATTCCGAAGAAGAGACAGAGGGCACAGATGAGGACTGCGGCGAACTGAAGGCGCCCCTTCCCGCGACCCATGCCCGACGCGACGAGCGCGATCGCCAGCGAGGGCAGGATCAAACGGAGCGGATGCCACGCGAGCCCAACGAGGCTGACGAAGATGGCAATCGCGGACAGGAAGCCGGCGACCGTCTCCGACGACCTGCGACCCGCGTTCTCGTGGAGAATCTCGCCCTCGGCGTTCACCGGTCGGCGATCCTATCGGCGCGCGCAGCAGCCGCGCGCGCAGTGCGCGCGTAGACGCGAGCCGGGCCTCCGTGCGGCCGCGGCGGCCTGGGGCGCGTGCGCCGGCGACGGCGGTCGTAACTCGGCGGCGGCGAATCCGGGGTCACGCGCACTCCAGCGGGGCCCCCACGTCCCCTGGGCTGAGCCTTGATCGCGTACCAAACCACGTAGCAGAGATACACGATGGGGATCTTGAGGATCACCATGAGGAAGACGAGCTCCCACAGCGTGTCCGGCGGTTTCACCGTTTCTGAGTCTACCCAGGGATGCGGCTCCGAACCCGGACGCGTTACCGAACCGCGACGCGAGGAAATAGCAGGGCCATGAGCCACGATCAGCTTCGCGCGCTGATGGAGCACGCCGAGGAGGCGGGCTGCGTCAACCTCTCCGCGTTCACCCAGGCCGTGACCGAGCTCGAGCTCGAAGACGAGGAGGTCGCGACGCTCTACGAGCAGTTCGAGGAGCGCGGGATCGAACTCAGCGACGACTGCAGCCTGCCCGACGTCACCGAGACGCACTTCTCGAACGAGACGGTCGCCGCGATGACGACGGACTCGCTCCAGCTGTTCCTCAACGAGGCCGGGCGCTACGCGCTGCTGACCGCGGCCGAGGAGGTCGAGCTCGCCAAGCTGATCGAGCGCGGCGACCAGCGGGCGAAGGACAGGATGATCAACGCGAACCTCCGCCTCGTCGTCTCGATCGCCAAGAAGTACCAGGGGCACGGGCTCTCGCTGCTCGACCTGATCCAGGAGGGGATCATCGGCCTCATCCGGGCCGTCGAGAAGTTCGACTGGCGCCGCGGCTACAAGTTCTCGACCTATGCGACCTGGTGGATCCGCCAGGCGGTGCAGCGTGGGGTCGCGAACAAGTCGCGCACGATCCGGATCCCCGTCCACATCGTCGAGCGGGAGCAGAAGATCGCGCGCGCCGAGCGGGAGCTGACGCTCAGCCTCGAGCGGCAGCCCACGGAAGAGGAAGTGTCGAGGACCGCAAAGATCTCCCTCAAGCACGTGCGCGAGACGCGGGCCGCCGCGCGGGCGGTGGCGAGCCTCGACAAGCCGCTCGGCGACGAAGGCGACGCGGCTTTCGGCGACATCGTCGCGACTGACAAGAGCGACGTCGAGGAGGAGGTCGTCGTCGGTCTCAGCGAGCAACTGCTGCGCGCGGCGGTCTCGAAGCTGCCGGACCGCGAGCAGCGGGTGATCAAGCTCCGCTACGGGATGAACGGCGACCAGGACCCGAAGTCCCTGGAACTGATCGGCCGCGAGATAGGCCTGACGCGCGAGCGTGTGCGCCAGATCGAGATGCAGGCCCTCGAGCGGCTCGCACGCGAGCGCGAGATCGCGGCGTTGGCTCCGGCCTAGGCCGAGGTCGCGAAGGCGTTCAGCGCCTCGACCACGTAGCGGAGCCTCCGCCCCGCCTCCGTGAGCCGGTACTCGACCCGCGGCGGGCGCGAGTCGAAGACGCGGCGCTCGAGCACTCCCGCCTCCTCGAGCTCGACGAGGCGCGCTGCGAGAGTGCGCGGCGGGATCCCTTCGAGCGTCTGCTTGAACTCGTTGAAGCGGACGGCGCCCGCCTCGGCTGCGGCCCACAGGACCGCGAGCGCCCAGCGCCGCCCGAGGAGATCCGCCGCGCGGGCTACCTCCTCAGGCAGCGGGCGGCACTGGTTACACCGCATGGAGGCTCGGCTTCGCCTTCGGGTCGAGGGCGAGCTCGAGCACCTCTCCGAGCGTCATCACTGGATGGAAGCGCATGGCCTCACGCACGTCCTCTGGCACGTCATCGAGGTCGGCGCGGTTTCGCTCGGGGAGGATCACGTCGGTGAGCCCCGCGGCGTGCGCGGCGAGCACCTTTTGCTTCAGCCCGCCGATCGGCAGCACGCGACCCTGCAGCGTAACCTCGCCGGTCATCCCGACCGTGTGCTTCACCGGCCGTTCCGAGAGAAGCGACGCCAGCGCGGTGGTCATCGTAATTCCGGCGCTCGGCCCGTCCTTCGGAATCGCTCCCGCCGGGACGTGCACGTGGAACGAGCGGTCCTTGAAGGCGTCCGACTCGATGCCGAGCTCGTCTGCATGCGACTGGATGTAGGAGAGCGCGATTCGCGCCGACTCCTTCATCACGTCCCCGAGCTGGCCCGTGAGGACAAGCTCGCCGTTCGCGCCGTCCATCGACGTCGCCTCGACGAAGAGAACGTCGCCGCCGGTGCCGGTCACGGCGAGGCCGGTCGCCACCCCGGGAACCGCCGTCCGGTCTGCGGCCTCCTGGAAGAACTTCTGGCGGCCCAGCGCATCCCGCACGACCTCCACGCCGACCTCGACCGGCGCCTCTGCCTGCCCGGCGGCAATACGCGTGGCGGTCTTGCGCAACACCTTCCCGAGCTCGCGCTCGAGCTGCCGTACACCCGCTTCGCGCGTGTACTCGGAGACGACCAGCTGGAACGTGTCGTCCGCGATCGAGACCTCATCCTCACGCAGACCGTTGCGCTCGACTTGCCGCGGCCAGAGGTAGCCGCGCGCGATCGCCGTCTTCTCGTCCACCGTGTAGCCGTCGAAACGGATGACCTCCATCCGGTCCAGCAGCGGGCCGGGGATCGTGTCGGCAACGTTCGCCGTCGCGATGAAGAAGACCTCGGAGAGATCGAGCTCGACATCGAGGTAGTGGTCGCGGAACGAGTGGTTCTGCGCCGGGTCCAGCACCTCCAGCAGCGCAGCGGACGGGTCGCCGCGCCAGTCGGCGCCGACCTTGTCCACCTCGTCGAGGAGGATGACCGGGTTCATGGTGCCGGCGTCGCGCAGCGCGCGAACGAGGCGGCCCGGCAGCGAGCCGATGTAGGTGCGCCGGTGACCCCGGATCTCCGCCTCGTCGCGGATGCCGCCCAGCGACATGCGAACGAACTCGCGATTGAGCGCCCGGGCGACCGACTCGCCGATCGAGGTCTTGCCGGTGCCGGGAGGACCGATCAGGGTGAGGATCGCGCCTGACCGCTTGTCATTCGGGATCCCTCGGTCTTGGCGGAGCTTGCGCACCGCGAGGTACTCCACGATCCGGTCCTTGACGTCGTCGAGGCCCGCATGGTCCGCGTCGAGCACCTCGCGCGCACCCTTGGGGTCGAGCGTCTCGTCGCTCCGCTGCGACCACGGCACGGCAATGAGCCAGTCGAGGTACGTGCGAATCATCGACGCTTCGCCGCTCGCGTCGCCCATCGTCTCGAGACGCCGCAACTCGCGCTCGGCCTGCGCGCGCACGTCTTCGGGCATCTCGGCTTCCTCGATCTTCGTGCGGTACTCGTCGACGACGGAGCCCTCGTCTTCGCCGAGCTCCTTGCGGATCGAGTTCATCTGCTGGCGGAGGAACCACTCGCGCTGCTGCTTCTGCGCGCCCTCCTCGACGTCGTCGCGGATGCGCCGTCGCACCTGCAGCTCGGCGAGCCGCTCGCGTTGGAGCTCCAGAGCAAGCTTCAGCCGCTCGACGACGTCGACCGTCTCGAGAAGCTCGACGCGTTGCGCGAAGCTGATGTCGGGCGCATATGCGCACGTGTCTGCGAGCGCACCGGCCTCGCTGATTGCGCGCAGGAACTCGCGTACGCGGTCGTCGGCGCCGCGTAGGTCGAGGATCTCCTCCACGACAGCGCGGTACTCGCGCTCGAGCTCGCGCGTCTGCACTGGCGGCGGGTTCTCGTCGGCCCGCTCCTCGACCTCGGCGCGAAGCCGGCCCAGCGCGTCACTGTGGGCTGCGCCGATTACTCCGCGGTGCAGGCCCTCGAGGCTGACGGCGCGACCGCCGCCGCGGATGGTCACACGGTCGGTGACCTCGGCCACAGTGCCGACGGCGGCGTACTCGCTCTCGTGCCGTGGGACGAGCACGACGCGGTCCTCGTCGCCCACGTCGACGGTGAGGGTGACATTCATGCCCGGGAAGACGACGGTGTCTTCGAGCGGGACGAGCAGCAGATCGGTCACGGCAGTTCACACTCCAAGCTGTAGTAGGTATCGAAATTGTAGCTACTCAGCTTCGAGTCCCGCAGCCTCGAGAGCGGCCTCGAGATGCGGGTGCTCCTCGACGCGCACGACCCGGCCGTCGCGCATGTAGACGACGGCGGCCCAACGGCCGAGGAGATACGAGCGCCGGCTCTGTAGCGGCCGCACGTCGGAGGGGTCGAGCTCGATCCGCGAGAAGCGCATGCTGACCACCACACGATCGGCGAGCCCGATCGCGCGATCGACGACGACGTGGTAGTTCTCCGCCGCGCGGTCCGCGACCACCTCGAGCACACGGTCGCGGCTGACGACGATCGCGTCCGACTCGCCGGCCGGCACCCATTCCACGTCGGGATCGAGCATCGTCTCGATCGCCTCGAGATCCCCGTCGACAAAGGCGTGGTAGCCGCGCAGCAGGAGCTCGGCGCTCTCGTGGCTCATCACCGCCGAGTCTAGGCGGCCAGCTGTGTCGCTAAACTGGGTCGTCCCAGGGGCCCATAGCTCAGCTGGGAGAGCGTCGCGCTGGCAGCGCGAAGGTCGCCGGTTCGAGCCCGGCTGGGTCCATTCGCGGTGGGTGTTGAACCAGAAGAGTGGCGGACGCCCTCGCGGCAGCTGCTGATGTTGCGCCGGCTGGAGGTTGCGGTGCCGGTCGTGCTGGCCGCCGTCGGGTTCGCCGTCGCGGGTGCGGTGTCGGGATCGACCGTTGCGTACGGCCTCGCAGCGGCTGCCCTCGTGCTCGGAGCGATCTCCTGGCCAATTGTCGGGCGGCGCTTCGGCTCGTGGGGCTATGCGGAGCGGGAAGACGACCTGCTCGTGCGGCGCGGCGTGATGTTCGCCCGCCTCTCGGTCGTGCCATACGGTCGGATGCAGTTCATCGACGTGACGGCCGGCCCGCTCGAGCGCTCGTTCGGCCTGGCGACCGTCCGGTTGCACACGGCAGCTGCAGCCACGGACGCGCGGATCCCCGGGCTGGAGCGCGAGGAAGCCGCGCGTCTGCGTGACAGCCTGGCGGAGCTCGGTGAGGCGCAGGCGGCCGGACTGTGAGCACCGGAGCGCCCGAGGGCTGGCACCGCTTACATCCGCTCTCACCCGTGGTGCGTGGTGGGCGCCTGACGTACGGCATCTTCATCCTCCTGTTCCTGGTCGCACTCGGCGGCGACAAGCTGAGCAACGCCGTTCCCCAACTGGCAGTCACCATCGTCCTCGTCCTCGGCGGCCTCGTCTCCTGGCTCGTGACCCGCTGGCGGATCGAGGACGACGACCTGCGGATCGAGACCGGCTTGCTACGGCGACAGTCGCTGCGGTTCCCGCTTGGGCAGGTTCAGGCGATCGACGTCGTCCGGCCCGGGCTGGGTCGGGTGTTTCGCGTCGCCGAGCTGCGATTGCGAATGGCGGGGGCGAGCGGCGGGACAGCGCGACTCGCCTACGTCGCCGAGCACGAGGTCGAGCCGCTGCGCGATCAGCTGCTCGCGCTGGCGCGCGGCGCCCGTCACCACGAGACAGCTCAGCAACCGGCGGCTGAGCTGGAACGGCCCGTCGCTGAGGAGCACCTCCTGACGACGGTCCGGACAGGCCAGCTCGCTGTCTCGATCGTGCTCGAGAACTGGTGGCTCGTCCTGATCCTGGTGGGCATAGTCGCCGGATTCGCGGTCTCGCCGCACACTGCCGCCCGAGCCCTGCGTGGAGTCGGCTTCGTCTGGGCGATCAGCATGGCGACCTTCATCTGGCGCCGGTTCAACCAGCAGTATCGGCTGACCGTGGCGGAAGGGCCGGACGGCCTACATCTGCGCGGCGGGCTCGTCGCATTGACGGCCGAGGTCATCCGCCCGGGTCGTGTGCAGGCTGTGAGGCTGGTCGAGCCGTTCCTTTGGCGGCCACTCGGCTGGTGCCGGGTGGAGGTCGACGTCGCCGGCCGGCAGCACAGAAAGGGCGAGGGCGAGGCGCAGAGAGGCCAGCTGCGGACACTGGTGCCCGTCGCGAGCCGCCCGCTCGCGGTCGAGCTGATCGACCGGCTGGTGCCGGACCGCCCCCGGGAGCTGTTGCCCCCGCCACGCCGGGTGTTCTGGAAGAGCCCACTCCGCTATCGAACGCTGAGCTGGGGCCGGACCGAGACCTGGGTCGTGACGACGAGCGGCCGGCTGCGGCGCGTCGTCAGCTGGGTTCCCCTGGAGAAGGTGCAGAGCCTCCGCCATGTGCAAGGCCCGCTCCAGCGGCGGCTACGGCTCGCGAGCGTCCATGTGGACACCGCGGGTAGGGGAGTCCACGCGACTCTGCGCGATCGCGACGCCGCCGAAGCCGGCCGCGCGCTCGCCGAGCTCACCGATCTCGCGCGCGCAGCAAGGAGGCGTCCGGCACTCTCCTGAACGGCATTGGCGGGTCCGGCCGAGGTCCGTGACAATGCGGCATGTTCGAGATCGGTGGGAGCCTGCGAGAGGCACGCCTGAAGCGGAACCTCACGCCTGCCGACGTCCAGAAGGCGATCCGGATTCGCGACCGCTATCTCCAGGCGCTCGAGGAAGAGCGTTGGGAGCTCCTTCCGGGCGACGCGTATGTCAAGGGATTCCTGCGCACGTACGCCGACTACCTCGGCCTCGACGGGAACCTCTACGTCGAGGAGTACAACAGCCGTTTCGCGCGCCCGGACGAGTTTCAACTCGTCCCCGAGCGATTCGAGCGCCGCAGCACGCCGCTTGGCGTCGGCTTCCTGCGGCCACTCGTCGTGATCGGTGCGATCGTCGCGATAGTGGCGGCTGTGGCGGCCTGGCAGCTCAGCAGCTCCTCGGGCGGCAAGCAGGGCGCGCAGCCCCCACCGACGACAACTCCGACCACGACGGCCGCGCACACGCCGCCGAAGAAGAAGCCCCCGAAGCACGTCGCAGTCGCACTCCCGACCCGGGCCGTGGTCGTGGCATCGCGCGGCAACTCGTGGCTCTGGGTTCGCTCGGGCAGCGCCACCGGCCCGACCGTCTATCAGGGCACGTTGCTTCAGGGGAAGACGCTGCCGGTCAACCTGAAGAACGGGCCCGTCTGGATTCGTATCGGCGCACCCACCGTCGACATTCGGCTCGGCGGCAGGCTCGTGCACGGCCTGCCGACCCAGGTCGGCAACGTGCTCCTCACCCGGCGCGGAATTCAGCCGGCCTAGACGGCGGCAGCGCCCAAATCGACCGCCGGCACGTCGTTCCACAGCTCCTCGAGCCGGTAGAACTGGCGCGCGTCGGGCGTGAAGACATGCAGGACGACGTCGAGGTAGTCGGCGACGATCCAGGCTCCCTCGCGCGCACCGTCGACGCTTTGCGGGAGCAGCCGCTCGTCCTGCTTCAACCGGGCGTGGACCTCGTCCCAGATCGACGCGGTCTGCCGCGAGTTGCGGCCGGTCGCGATCACGAAGTAGTCCGTGAAGGAGCACTCGGGCCGCATGTCGAGGATCACGACGTCCTCCGCCAGCTTCTCGAGCGCGAGAGCGGCGATGCGGCGGGCCTGTTCGAGGGAGTTCAGAGTCTGCGGTGTCCTTGGTTCGCTTTTCTTTCTGCAGTGTATCCCCGGTTCACGGACAGTAGGCCCCGCGCTCGACAATGAGCCGCGCCACGGCTGCCGGAACCAGCCCGTCAAGGGGCTCTCCGGCGGCGATGCGGGCCCGGACGTCCGTCGAGGCGGCCGGATTCGGCTCGATCTCGAAGAAGAAAACGCGCTCCGGCCGGTCGAGCTGATCGAGCACAGCCTCCAGCTCGCTGCGCGGGAATCCCGGCCGCGTGGCCACCGCGAGCCGGGTGCGCTCGAGCACTTCAGCGGGCCGGCTCCAGGCGTGAAACGACCTGAACTGGTCGGCGCCGATCACGAACACCGGGTCGTCGAAGCTCTCCGCTCGGAGCAGTTCGACCGTGCGCAGGTAGGGGTCGAGACGGACGTCGTCGGCCGGGAAGGCCGCGGCCGCAAGGGCGAGACGATCGTCGGCGGAGGCGTGGACCGCGCGATGCCCCGGGCGTTCGCTCACGAGAACGACGAGCTGCTCGACCCCAAAACGCTCTCTTGCGGCGTCGGCAACGGCGACGTGGCCGAGATGGGGCGGATCGAACGCGCCGCCGTAGAGCACTACTCCCACTCGAGCACCTCCTCCCCCACCTCGACCTCGTCGCCCACGCGGGCGCCGGCGGCGCGCAGGATCGCCTCGAGCTCGTCCTCCGCCGGAGGCGTGCCTGTAACGCGGAAGCCACGCTCGGTGCGGTAGACGCGGAACGCACGCCGGGCCGGTTGGGGGCGGTAGACAAGGAAGTCGACGATCTCGTCGCCGGCTTCAGCGGGCTCTTCCTCCACCTGCTGCGGGATGAGCTCGAACAGCGCGCGGCGTAGCTCGTCGAGGCCGGCGCCCGTGGCGGCGGAAAGGCGAAGGACGCGGAGGATGCGCTCGTCCTCGATGCCGAACGCCGGCGGTTCGGGGCGGAGATCGATCTTGTTGAGAACCACGACCTGTGGCCGTTCGCCAAGGCCTGCGCCGTAGGCCGCGAGCTCGGCGTCGATGGTGCTCCAGCGCTCGTGCGCGTCGTCCTCGGCCGAGTCGATCACGTGGACGAGCAGGCGGGCGCGCTCGAGATGAGCGAGGAACTCGTGGCCGAGCCCGACGCCCTCGCTCGCGCCTTCGATCAGCCCGGGGACATCGGCGACGACGAGCTGCCGACCGTCGGCCGCTTCCACGGTCCCGAGCACCGGCGAAAGCGTCGTGAAGGGATACTCCGCGACCTTCGGCCGCGCGTTCGAGATCCGCGTCAGCAGCGACGACTTGCCGGCGTTGGGGAGTCCGACGAGCGCGGCGTCGGCCAGGAGCTTCAGGCGGAGCTCCATCTCTCGCTCTTCGCCCGGCAAGCCGATCTCGGCGAAGCGCGGCGTCTGCCGGCTAGGGCCGGCGAAATGCTTGTTGCCACGGCCGCCCGTCCCGCCCTTCGCCACGACCACACGCGCGCCCGCCTGCGCGAGGTCGGCTGCGAGCTCGTCTCCCTCGAAGACCTGTGTGCCAACGGGAACGGAGAGCTCGGCGTCGTCCCCGCGCGCGCCGTTCGAGCCACGGCCGCCGCCGGCACCGCCGCGACCCGCGCGCAGCTTCTGGTTCGGCCGGAAGCCCGAGAGGTCGCGCCGACGAGGATCGGCGACGAGCACGACATCCCCTCCGTCACCGCCGTCTCCCCCATCAGGCCCACCACGCGGGACGTACTTTTCCCGGCGAAAGTGGATCGAGCCGTCGCCGCCGCGGCCGGCGACAACCGTCAGTCGTGCGCGATCGTGGAACATCGGGGGAAGCGTAGAGTGGTCGGATGGACGACGAAGTCGCCGTCACCGTCGTCGGCAGCCAGCCCGAGGCGGAACTCGCCTGTGAGCTGCTCCGCACCGAGAACATCGCCTGCTATCACCGCCCGACGAGCTTCGCAGCCGGGGCAGGAGACGGCCTGGTCTCGTTGGGGTCGCCGCGCGAGATCGTCGTCCTCGCAGCGGACGCAGGCAAGGCGCGCGAGCTTCTCGCGGACGCCTAGGCCTGCTCGACCGAGATAAAGCGGCGCTCGCCGCTCGTCCGGAACGCGACCTTGCCGTCGCGCATCGCAAAGATCGTGTCGTCCTTGCCGATGCCGGCTCCCGGGCCCGGGCGGAAGCGCGTGCCGCGCTGGCGGACGAGGATCATCCCCGCTGTCACGTCCTGGCCGGCGAAGAGCTTCACGCCGAGCATCTTCGGATTCGAGTCGCGGCCGTTCCGCGACGAGCCGAGTCCCTTCTTGTGCGCCATTACTTCTTCTCCTCGAGTGCCGATTCCAATGCCGCGAGCGCACCCTTGCGAGCCTTGCCGGAGTGCTCGTGCTCGAGCGCCGCCTCGACCTGCTCGCGGCTCCAGCCGCCAGTTTCCTCCGTGAGCTGCGCGATCGTCATCGATGCGTAGCCCTCGGGGAGCTGCCCAGCCGTCTGCTGCTGCTCTGTCTTCGCCGCCGGCTTCTCCTCCGTCTGCTCGGCCTTCGGCTTCGCAGCGGACTTGGCAGCACGCTTGGCGGCACCGATCGACTCGATCTCGATCCGCGTCAGCTTGCTCCGGTGGCCCGTGTGCTTCTTGTAGCCGGTGCGGCGGCGGTACTTGCCGATGCGGATCTTCTTGCCGAGCTCGTGGCCGACGACGCGAGCCGTCACCGTTGCCGACGGCGAGAGATCCGGCGCGCCGTCGCCGCCGACCAGCAGGACGCGCGGCTCGAGGGTCGAGCCCTCGTCCACCCGCAGGCGGTCGACGAGCAACCGCTCCCCTTCGGAGACGCGGTACTGCTTGCCGCCCAGACTGATAATCGCGTAGGAGCTCATGGCGTGGAAACGCGGGCCTGGCGCCCGCGACTCGGCAGTGTAGCTAACGATTCGTCTCCAGCTCGTCGGCCCACTCGGACATCGGGACGTACTCGAATTCGCCGTTCGACGAGGCGGGCTCGGCCTCTGGAGCAGCCACATCACTCTCTGGAGCATCCCCGTCTTCAGCCCTCTCGGCGCCGTTCTGAGTCGCGGTCGTCGGCTTCTTCTTCCGGTTCTTACCCCCGCGCGAGCCACGCCGCGTCTTCTTCTTGGGTTTCGGCGTCTCCTCGGCCTCGGCGG
>Ga0070707_100000440_pt1 | contig 41280 bp, 47 predicted proteins | sample KBSK5502metaG_FD_65468 | JGI IMG/M metagenome (GOLD analysis project Ga0070707, IMG submission 65468) | Corn, switchgrass and miscanthus rhizosphere microbial communities from Kellogg Biological Station, Michigan, USA - KBS K5-50-2 metaG | ecosystem: Host-associated > Plants > Roots >... | reverse complement strand
GGGGTGGAATTGAGCAGCTCGCGCAGAGCATCTTCGAAGTGACTGCTTACTTCGTTGATGCGAGCGATGCTTTGAATCGCGCTCTTCGGCGCGTTCAATTTTGTCATCGCTGCATCGCAGGCCGCTTTGATTTCTTTTAAGACGCGTTGATCAACTTCGTTCTTTGGTTCGAACGGCAAAACTTTTTTGCCGGTAACATCGCCGATGAGCTCACCAAACGGAATTCCACGAAGCTGCGCTTGTTCGTCGAGCAGCCACGGGATCAATTGGTCGACCGGAGCCTTCGGACTGGCTGGCGGATTTTCTTGCGCGAAAATTTGCGCGATCAGGAACGTCGCAATGAAATAGACGCAAGCGCGTTGGCGCATTCGCCAATTGAAAATGCGCGTTTGAGTGTCAGCAAGATCAAACGCGCAATTTTAACGGCCACTCCGCCTGGAGCTGAAGATTTTCCTCGAACTTCGCCGGCCAGATCACGTAATAGACTGCAGAGGCCGTGCACATTTACTCCCGGAGCTTTCTGTCGTCGAAGGCGTGGTTCGTTCCAATCGCCAGCGCATTTCTCACTCTGTCCGGCTGCAGCCTGATCTCGCATTACGATCAAGTTGCTTACGAACACGCGACCAGTGCAAAAGTGGATGCCCTCGCGTTGATGGACAAAGCCACTGGCAGCTACGATGACCATCAGAAAGATATCGAAGCGCTCGTGATCGAATTAAACAAGGCTTACGAGTACGATCGCGGCCGCGCGCTCAACAAACTCACGGTCGCGCAATGGGACATTCTGCGGGACCCGAACGGAAACCTTGTTGGTGGTTTTTTAAAAATCTGGAAAGCAAAAGGCTCCCTGAGCACGACTTTTATCAGCGAGAAGAAACTGCAGATCGGCAAAGCATTCGATCAAATCATCGCGCTCGAAAGCGGAAAGCAGAAGCCGGCGGAGGCAACGCAATAGCTTATGGCAAAGATCGACATCAACGGCATTCTCAAAAACATCGAAGACCAGACCAAGGCGCTCGCTGAGCAACAGTTCAAACAGTACACCCAACAAGCTCTCACCGATGTGAAGAACTCGTTGGAGGATGCGAAGACTGATCTCGAACGCTGGACGGAAGAACTCGTTCGCGGCGACATCGACAAAGATGAATTCGAAAGCCTGGTTCAGGGTCAACTCGACGTCGCTAAGATGCAGGCTTTGAAACAAGCTGGCCTCGCCGAAGTCCAGATTCAATCCTTCGTTGATGGTGTCATCGACATCGTCGTCAACGCTGCCTTTGCGGCAATTCCGTAGGACCAACATGTCCTAATTCAAAACCCCTATGCTCGATAGCCTCGATACCCTAATCGCCTTCGTTCTGATCATGCTCGTGGTCAGTCTCCTAATCACGATTCTCGTTCAGATGTTCGGCGCGTTGCTGAATCTGCGCGGCTGGAATCTGCTCATGGGATTGAAAAAAACTTTTGCCGTCATCGTGCCTGACACCGGGAAGATTGGTTTCAGTCGCTATTCTCTTATCAATCGTCAGGACTACGAAGGCAGGAAGGAACTGGCGAAGTATGTTCTGAAGGGCGGATTGATCTCGGATAGTTTCCTGCCTTGGATCTTTACCATTTGGCGTCATGCGAGCGCGGTGCGTCCTGACGAAATCTTCGACGCCATTCATCGCATTGCCATTGGCAGAGAGCCCGCTACCGAGGGCCTCAAAGCCAACGCGCGCAAAATTCTTCTCGGCCTGGGCGTAACCGAAGCGACGATCGACGATGCCGCTGCCCAGATTAACAGCGCCACTGCGACGACGAAAAAATTAACGGATGCCGTCACCGAGGTTTCGGGAGGATTGCCGGATGACGCAAAAGCGAAATTACAGGCGGCGCGCGATGACTTAGCGTCACAACTAAAGGCCGCTGGAGATGCTGTCGCCTCACAAGTTATCGGCGTTGCCGGAGAGATCGACTCTGCCTACCAACGATTTCATTATTGGAGCTGCATTGCTCAGGAGCGCGCGCAGCAATGGCTCACCATGCACACGCGCATCCTCACTGTTCTCTTCGCGGTTGTTGCCGCTTTCGCCCTTCAGCTCGACGCGGTCGAAATTTTTAAATTGGTTTCTTCCAACAAAACAGTGCGTGACAAATTGGTGGCGCAGGCGGCAACCGTCGAAGCTCAAGCCGCTCGGATCCTCGTCGATACCAACGTGCTCAGGAAAGCGCTCAAAGATTGGGCCGACCGGCAAACTGATGCCGCGATAAAAGATCCGTTATTGACAATTACTGTTGCCGACATCGACACGCGTGAAGATGTGCAGAAGAAAGTTGCCGACGCGCTCAACACTGAGGCACTCAAGAATAAAAAGCCAATTGGCAGCTTTAACGCTGCGGTCACTGCAGCAACGAAAAAGCAAGTGGAAGACGATTCCGCTGAGCTGCGGACTTTGAAGAATGATTTGGATAGCGCGGGCTTTGCTCTCATCGCAAAAGATGGATTGGGGCGTCGCTGGACTGAAGGTTGGACTTACCCGCACGTCTTGGGCGTTCTGTTTTCGGTCGCTCTCCTAAGCCTTGGTGCGCCGTTTTGGTACACGACATTAAAGAACCTCGTCGACTTGCGTTCACAAGTGGCGCAAAACATTTCGAAGGAACAAGAGCAGGCAGGGAAGAAGGAGACGCCGCCTAAACCCGAACCGCCGCCGACAGTGAAATGAAGTTCGCCAAACCAAAATCGGTTTCAAATTGAGATATGAGTACAACCCTTGCAGTCGTCAAAGGCATCACCGTTTTGCAAGATGAAGACGGCCGCGTCTATTGGCAGAGCGGTGCCGCGGTTGATGCCGACGGCGCCAACGGACAGAACGGCAAACCGTTTGCGTATCGAAGAGATGACAAGGGACTCGATGCGCTGGCCAACGCCGGTTATCCGAACCAGAGCTGGCGCGATGTGCTCGTTGTCGAAAACGATAAGCCGAAGGACGATGGCCGCGGCAATTGGTATTCGATGACAACTTACGCGTGGAAGGACCGACCGGTCGAGACGCGTTATGTCGATTCAACGACCGTTCCCTACGTCGTGGTCAATCCGCACGTACGCATGAAAGCGAAAGGCGTCGTCATCGGCTGCAAAGCGTGCGTTACTTACAAAAGTGGAAAGAACAATGCGATAAAAATCGATGCCGTTGTCGCTGACGTCAGCGGCGGCGCTGACATTGGCGAACTCTCAATCGCTGCCGCGGAAAAACTTGGGATTCCTTCCAGCCCGCGCCATGGCGGCGTCAATTCTGGTGTCACTTTCGAGTTCTGGCCGAATGAGCCCGCAACAGTGAACGGCGAAGTCTACGAACTTAAGCCCGCCGGCGGCTGAAGCGCTCTAAATATAGATGCCAGCGAAAATTCATACCCGTTCGCAAAAGTGGTACGGCTGGTTGCCTGATCTGCCCGATCATCGCGATTTCGCTTACGGCGCGGTCAAGCCGCGGATCGTGAAATTGCCGCCGAAAGTTGATTTGCGGAAAAAATGTCCGCCGATTCAAAATCAGGGCGAGCTCGGCGCGTGCACCGCGCATGCGCTTGTCGGCGCGCTCGAGTTCCTCGAGCTCAAAGACGGCTGTCCGTATGTCGATCTTAGCCGGCTCTTTGTTTACTACAACGAACGCGCGATCGAAGGCACCGCGAACGACGACAGCGGCGGTTTCTTGCGCGACGGAATCAAATCGCTCGCCAAGCAAGGCGTCTGCTCCGAGAAAGATTGGCCTTACAAGATTTCCGATTTCAAAAAGAAACCGGGCGCGAAATGCTATGGCAGCGCGAAAAAACATCAGATCACTTCCTATCATCGCATCAGTTCGCTCGATGAAATGCGGACCTGTCTCGCCGACGGTTATCCGTTCGTGTTCGGGTTCACCGTCTACGCAGGATTCGAATCCGACGCCGTTGCAAAATCCGGCGTGCTCAACATGCCCGGCCCGAAAGAAAAAGATGAGGGTGGCCACGCGGTGATGTGCGCCGGTTACGACGATTCCCAAAAGCGATTCATCATTCGCAACTCGTGGGACACCGATTGGGGAATGAAAGGCTACTTCACCATGCCCTACGATTATCTCGATCCCAAAAACAATCTCGCCGACGACTTCTGGACCATCCGCGCCTCCGAGGAAGGCTAATCAATTTGTGTTAAGCGAAAATTTTCCTCTAACTCTCGTTAGATGCTGAAACGCCTGCTCTCGGTAAGCATCGGTCTTATCGGAGCGATTATCGCGCTCGTCATCTTCTGGATCGTATTCATGCCGTGGTTTCACTTTGGTTTGCTAGTACGCGGCGAACCGTGGATAAAACAGGCCTTAGCGGTCATAGAAACGGCAGTTGCTATATATCTTTTCGCCCGATGGCGGAGTTGGCCTGCGCTTCTCTTGTTGATCGGTTCGATACCGATGCTTCTGTTCAATGTTTCCTATTCCGGCTGGATGTGGCGAATGAACCGCATTTATGGGCCAAATCCATCCGGAGATTCTGCTCAACTCGCTCTCCTCTTTCCCAGTGACAACGAACAATCGCCAATCCACCGCGTCCTTTTTTACATTTCGTTCCTGTCGTTGTGTTTGCCAGGTGCGTTTTTCTGGTATTTTTTTCGAGTTGCCGATCGGTATCTAGTCAGGCGCTCCAGCCAACCGCTGGCCGATTAACTGATAACAATTACGGATAACTCGAAATCGGCTTCAGCCGATTTCGACTGCCTTTTCGAGAAGCGGCGTGATGTTCACGATCGAGCGCTCGTTGCGCGCGTGAATTGTGAACAGCGGCTCGTTAAGATCGACATGTTCGCCAACTTTTTTGATTCCGGAGAAGCCGACCGCGAAATCGATCGGGTCGTCCGCTCGTTGACGGCCGGCGCCGAGCTGGACGGACGCGCGTCCGATTAATTCGGCATCCATCTTCTTAACAGTGCCGGCAGATTTCGCCGGCCACGGTTCAATGATAGCTGCGCGATGTTGCTCGAGAATTTTTTCGATCATGGTCGCGTCGCCATCCTGCGCGTAAACCAGGGAAGTGAATTTGTTCCAAGCGCTTCCATCTTTGAGCCGTTTTTCCAACTGCGCGCGCGGCGTTTCCGAAACTTTCTCGGCAAGCTCGACAATCAACTTGATCAAGTCCTTCGGCCCGCCGCCTTGCAAAATCTCCACGCATTCGGCGACTTCGAGCGCGTTACCGACATTGCGCCCGAGCGGTTCGTCCATCGGATTGAGCAAATAGGACGTCTTCACTTTCATTGATTCGCCGACTTTCTGCATCGATTCGGCGAGTTGTTGCGCGTCCTCTTTCGTTTTCATGAACGCGCCGCTGCCAAATTTCACGTCGAGCACCAGCCGATCGAGATTTTCCGCGAGCTTCTTGCTCATGATGCTCGCCACGATGAGCGGTTGCGACGGCACGGTGCCGGTCACGTCGCGCAACGCGTAAAGTTTTTTGTCGGCCGGACAAATGTCCTCCGTCTGGCCGATCATGAAGACGCCGATCTTTTCCAACTGCTTGAGCGCGCGTTTTTCGTCCAGGTTTACGTTGAAACCCGGGATGCTTTCGAGCTTGTCGAGCGTGCCGCCGGTAATTCCCAAACCGCGACCGGAAATCATCGGGACCCAGACTTCATCGCACGCGAGCAGGGGAGCGAGCACGAGCGAAACTTTGTCGCCCACGCCGCCGGTCGAGTGTTTGTCGATCTTTGGTGGCGAATCTTCCGGATATCTCAGGACCCGTCCGCTGCGCATCATCGCTTCGGTCAGATGATGCGTCTCAGCGGACGTCATTCCGCGGAAAAAGACCGCCATCGCCAGCGCGCTCATCTGGTAATCAGGAACGTCGCCGATTACAAAATCCTCGACCAAACTCTTGATTTCCTTCGTGGTCAGAGTGTGGCCATCGCGTTTCTTTTCAATGAGCGATGGGACATGCATGCGTGAAATCTTGCAGCGCGCGGCGTGCCAAAAGCGAGCCGTTTATTGGCGCTTCGTGCCGCGGTATAATTTCCTCGCCAGATTCACCACATAACTGCGCGAAATTGTCTGGCGGCGGTCGTGTTCCAGGATGTCGATGAAGTCGCGGAAGGCATCGAGCGCATGATGAGGAAGCGGTTTCTCCCGTGCGGTGTAAATGTGTCGCGAAGCATCGAGCGCTCGCTGAATAGCATTTTTCGAAATGCCCAGCGTTCGGCTCAGTCGCGCGACATGCTCCGGCTTGAACGCTTTAGGGTGGGGGAAACCGTTTTCGTTGTGCAGCCAAATCCAGAGCGTCGATTGCGAGACCCGAATCCTGCGCGCGAGTTCGCGAACCGAAATTCGGCGCCGATGCCGCGCCGTGTCGATCAATTTTTGGAAGGGCGAATGCGGATGGAAATAAGGAATCAACCGGCCACACGGCGGGACGCGTCGGCTCGTTTTGCGTTGCGTCATCAACCGCGGCACGCGAGAAGGCTATGGCATCTTTCTTAGAAAGGCAACAGTCCTTTATCAGAGTGTCTTTCTATGAAAAGCACTGTGGCAATTGATATCTATTTGAGTGCCTTTCTATGAAAGACAGTCATCTAACGACGCGATGGCGATCGGGGTTTATTGGATCACGCTGGCTCGGGCTGGGCCTCGCGGGGATTCGCTCGGGGGCGCACAGCGCCCGCAGCCGAGTGGCCGCGTTCGCGCAGTCAGTCGGGCGATTGTGCGCGCCTTGATTGCTCGAGCAACCCGTCGCACGTGGCGCATAAAAACGTCGAGGCAGTCAGCTAACCGCGGGGGCCGTGATCCGCGATTGCAAGCCCTCCGTCGCTGCCGGCGCGCCAAAGATTGCGACACCGGTTCGAAGCAACCCGCAATGCCCCGAAAATTCGCGATACACTCAGATTAAATCCGCAGTTGAATCGCCGGCGAAGGCGAACGGCCCGTCCGGTCCGCCTGCGGACGGACTCGTCCCGCGGCGAGCTTGGATTACAGCCCGATCGGGTGCCAGGCGGTCTTCATCTCAACGGTGTCGAGGATCCAATACGGATTTTCCGCTTCCGCGCCGCGCCACATTTGCCCGGACAAATCGCGACGCGCATATCGTTTGACGTTCAATTCGCCGCCGCGCTGTAGCTCGGCGCCGAGTTTGGCGTCGCTGCTTCCGTCGACAATTGCGTTGACGTCCATGTGGGACGCAATATGCGGCGCCAGCTCGGCGCGGTCGCCCGCCAACACATTGATCACGCCCGGGGGCAAATCGCTTGTCGCGATGATCTCGGAAAACGTGAGCGCGGCGAGCGGTTTCGTGGTTGAAACCAAAACCACCGCGCAATTGCCGCTCAAAATCACCGGCATGACGAGTGAAACGAACGCGAGCAACGGCGGTTCATCCGGACAAATCACAACGACGACGCCAGTTGGTTCCGGGATTGTGAAATTAAAATGCGAACTCGCCACCGGATTCACCGCGCCGAAAATCTGGGTGAACTTGTCCGTCCAACCGGCAAAATGGACGAGTCGATCAATCGCCAGCGTCGTCTCCGATGAAGATGTCGACCTGCCCGCCGTAGCCGATTTCGCGGAGGCGGGTCTTGTGCTGCCATCCGAGCGCGCAATTTCGTTTTGCAATTCGCCTCGGCGCGTCTCGAGCATTTCCGCCGCGCGATACAAAATTTGCCCGCGCAAATAGGCGCTTTGTTTCGACCAGTTCGGAAATGCGTTGCGCGCGGCGAGCACTGCATCGCGAAAATCTTTCTTCGACGCGCGGCAGAAATTGGCCAGCAGCGCGCCGCCTTTTCCGCGCGCCGGCAAGATGCGACCATTCTCACCACGGACGAACTTTCCGCCGATGAAAAGCTTATAAGTCTTTTGGACGGGGAGTCGGTTTTGTCCGGGTGCCACGAAGCGAGGATTGCGCAAACCGCCGAAAAAGGAAATGGTAAACGGCTGATGTCGATCCAGAAATCAGATAAAATCTTTGTTGCCGGTCACCGCGGCATGGTTGGGAGCGCGCTCGTTAGGGCGCTCGAGGCTGGCGGCTTTAACAATTTGATCAAGCGCGACCGCAGTGAGCTCGATCTAGCCGATGCGGCCGCGGTCGCGAATTGCTTCGCAAAAGAGAGACCGACGATCGTGATTTTCGCGGCCGCGAAAGTCGGCGGCATCAAAGCGAACAACGATCAGCCGGTCGAATTTCTACTCGAGAACTTGCGGATTCAAAACGACGTCATTGCTGCCGCTCACGACAACGGCTCGCGAAAGCTTCTGTTTCTCGGCAGCTCATGCATTTATCCCAAGCTCGCGCCGCAACCGATTCCGGAAAGCGCGTTGCTGAGCGGTCCGCTCGAACCGACGAACGAAGCGTACGCGATCGCGAAAATCGCCGGCGTAAAACTTTGCCAGGCCTTTTCGCGCGAATACGGCGACAATTTTATTTCCGCGATGCCGACCAATCTTTACGGACCGAATGACAACTTCGATCTCGAAACGTCGCACGTGCTCGCCGCGCTTCTGCGAAAGGCGCACGAAGCAAAGAAAAGCGGCGCGCGCGAATTGGTCGTTTGGGGCACCGGCACGCCGCGGCGGGAATTTTTGCACGTCGACGATTGCGCCTCAGCCTGTCTGTTCCTGCTCGAGAAATATGATTCGCCCGAAATTATCAACGTCGGTTGCGGCGAAGACATTTCGGTCCGCGAGCTCGCCGAACTGATTTGCGACGTGGTCGGTTTCGATGGCGAATTGGCCTGGGACGAAACGAAACCGGACGGGACGCCGCGCAAATTACTCGATGTTTCCAAACTGCGCGCCCTCGGTTGGACGCCGACGATTCCACTTCGTGACGGAATTGCCCGAACCTACGATTGGTTTTTGAAGAACGTTGCCAAATGAAAAAGCTTCGCGTCGGCGTGGTGGGTGTAGGTCACATTGGAAGCAATCACGCGCGGCTTTATTCCGAGATTACGAGCGCGGATTTCACCGCCATTTACGATGTCGATCTTGCCCGCGCGAATTCGATCGCGAAAAAGTACGGCGGCACGGCTGCGAAATCGCTCGACGAGTTTGCCGGGCTCGTGGATGCGGCATCAGTTGCGACGCCAACGATTTCGCATCACGAGATTGCGCTCCATCTTTTGCAGCGCGGCAAACATTTGCTGGTCGAAAAACCGATCACGGAAAATCTGCAGGATGCGACCGAGCTCTCGGAATTGGCCGCGCGAAACAAACTCAGTCTTCAGGTCGGGCATGTCGAGCGATTCAATCCGGTCTTGAGCGCGCTCGAAGCGCGATTGACGCATCCGCGGTTCATTGAGGCGCATCGGCTTTCGTCCTATCCGAACCGCAGCACAGACATTGGCGTCGTGCTCGATCTCATGATCCACGATCTGGAAATCATTTTACATCTCGTGCGATCAGCCGTGCAAAGTATCGACGCAGTTGGCATTCCGGTCTTGAGCAAAAGCGAAGACATCGCCAACGCGCGGATTCGTTTTGAAAATGGTTGCGTTGCCAATGTGACATCGAGCCGGATCAGCCCCGAACGGATGCGCAAGATCCGCGTTTTTCAGGAGGACGCGTATCTCTCGCTCGATTACGAGAAACAGAGCGGCGAAATTTACCGGCGTGAGAGCGGAAAGATCATCCGCGATAAAGTTCCGATCGAGCGGGAGGAACCGTTGAAGCAACAGCTCGTTTCATTCATCGAATGCGCGAGTACCGGACGCGAGCCCAAAGTGTCGGGATTTCAAGCAACCGCCGCGCTCGAACTCGCGGTCGAAATTACCAAGCGAATCGCATCGAGTGGCTAAAAGCATTTACTTCGTCGCGGGCGAGGCGAGCGCGGACAATCACGGAGCGGCGTTGATGCGCGCATTGCGCGATGCCGATGTCGATCTTAGTTTCATCGGGCGCGGCGGGCCGCAGATGAAATGGGCCGCCGGCGGCGATTTTCAAAACTGGATCGACGAATCAGGCGTGCTCGGGCTCTGGGAAGTGATCAAACATTACGGTTACTTTCGAAAACAATTTCACGAAACATTGCGCGAGATCGAAGCGAGCAAGCCGAACGCGGTCGTACTGATCGATTATCCGGGATTTAATTTGCGACTCGCGCGGACTCTCCGAAATCGATCGCCGTCGCAAAAAATTATTTATTACATCAGTCCGCAGGTTTGGGCGTGGAACCGCGGGCGGATCAAAAAGATGGCGCGTTGGCTCGATCTGATGCTTTGCATCTTTCCTTTTGAAGCCGAGCTCTACAATGAAAGCGGATTGCGCACTATTTTTGTCGGACATCCGATGATCGAACGATTGCGCGAACGTAAGATCGACATCGAACGCGATCCGAATCTCGTCGGATTGTTTCCCGGAAGCCGATCGCGGGAAGTGCGGAAAATTTTTCCGATCTTGATTGAAACCGCGCATGAACTGCTACGCTCGAAACCGAATTTGCGTTTTGAAGTCGCCGCCGCCTCAACCGAGCTCGCCAACGAAATCAAGCAGATGCTCGATCAACAAGATCGACATCTTTTCGAGATCAAGGTTGGCGAGACGGCAGAAATCATGCAACGCGCGTTTGTCGGAATTGTGGCGTCGGGAAGTGCCACGCTCGAGGCCGCTTATTTTCGAATGCCATTCGCGCTGATCTACAAAGTGGCGTGGCCGACTTATTTCGCCGGCCGGCTATTGGTGAAAGTGAAATATCTGGGAATGCCGAACGTGCTCGCCGACAAAGAAGTTGTTCCAGAGTTTATTCAACATTGCGCGAAGCCGGACGACATTACCAAAGCAGTTCTGCGTTTGCTCGACGATTCAATGGCGCGCCAGGAAATGATTTTGGAGTTCGACAAGATCGCAGCTCAGCTTAGCGAATCGGGCGCGAGCGCACGCGCTGCAAAAGCCATTCTTGGCGAAATCGCCTAAATGTCATGTCGAGCAACGTCGAGACATATCTAGATATTTCCGACCAGATTGAATGATCTCAGCATGACAGAAATAGTAAGAGATTCCTCGACTTCGCTCGGAATGACAAAAGTGCCCTGGGCGCTCGCCGCGCTCATGCTGGTTTTGTTTTCGCTGACCAACCTGCCGTGGCAGCTCGACGATTACGATCAAGCCAAACAGGCGTGGACCTCGTACGAAATGGTGACGGAAGGCCATTGGTTTTATCAACGCACATCCGACGATCAGGGTCTCGCAACGAAGCCGCCGCTGACGGGCTGGATGTCGGCCGCGACTTTTTCGGCTACGCGATCGTGGGACGTCGCGTGGCGATTGCCGCCGTTCCTTTGCGCCGTCGCAATCGCCTTCTTGTTGTTTCGAAGCTCGTCGCGCGCGTCCGGGAATCTCGCGGGCCTCATCGCGTTTGGCGCGTTCGGTTTTAATTTGTTGAGTCCGCGACTGGCCACGCTTGTTCGCTCCGACATGCCGCTCGCGCTCGTAATTTTTCTGATTGGGCTTTTGATCTGGGAAAAAATCAGAACGGGCGAGACCTGGTCGAGACAAAATCGACAAATCATGTTCGCGCTCCTGACCGCGGGAATGTTGATCAAGGGGCCGATCATTTACGCGTTTCTGTTGCCTGGAATTATTGTAGTGGCGCTCTATGAGCGCCGATCGGCGGTCACAGACCGCCGCTACAGGATTTGGTGCGGCTGGTGGCCGTGGATTGCGTCGCTCGGGATATTTTTGATCTGGCTAATCGCCGGCTGTCTATTCGTTCCGCGATTCTATGAATGGGTCGTCGTCCGCGAATTTCTCGCGCGCTTCGGCGAAATCGGAACGCACGTCCACCGTTCGCAATCGGTCTTTTTCTATGTTCCGCATTTGCTCCATAAATTTTTCCCCTGGAGCGCGCTCCTGCTCGGGCTGGCGATTTTCGATCTTCGTAGACGTCGCTGGAGTGTTCGCGACGCTTTCAAAGAGATGTCGCCAGAAACGCTTTGGTTAATTTGTTGGAGCGTCGGCGGTCTCGTTTTGATGTCGCTTATTCCGTCGAAGCGGGTTGATCGAATTTTCCCGGTCATTCCGCCGCTCTGTTTGTTGGTCGCTGCCCAAACCGCGCGATTTCTTTCCGAAAAAGAAAATCGCGTGCGACATTTGCGCTGGATTGCTGCGACATTGATCGTCGCCGTACTTTTCAGCGCCGGTTACGCAGCCAGCAGAGTCGTCGGCGCTTATCGCGATCATCGCGACGCGTTGTCGATCTTCGGCCGGCAGGTTCGCGAAGAAGCCGAGAAGAACCATTGGCGCTACGAAGCGGTAGGTTCGACCGACGAAGGATTGCCGCTTTATCTGACCAGGCCGCATTTTTTGAAGCCGGGCGTTGCGATTGCGGAATGGAATTCCGGCCGGATTGATGCGCTTGCCGTCCCGGCGAACCAGGCGCTCGATTTCATGCGTGAGTTGCATGGCTCGAAGCGACGATTCGAATCTGAGCAAAGAAAGAATCTTCGTCGCCCGAATTACGTTTTACTGACGCATTAGCGGCGCAAAAGGCTCGACTTTTCAGCGGTCGGACTTTTACGCTCGCGACCGGGAAGCTAACAGCTTCCCCTACAGAAATGGCAGACGAATTTCCGAAAAAAGAACTGGAACAGCTCTGGGCGCCGTGGCGCGTGGAATATTTCGAGAAGGAACCGCGCGACATGGAATTTCTCACCACCGCCGCGCGCACGAGCGATGACGCTGCGCATCTCGTGCTCACGCGGCGGAAGACCTCATTTCTCATGATGAACCGTTATCCGTACTCGGTCGGTCATTTAATGGCGGTGCCATATCGGAAAACGGCCGAGCTATCGGACTTGGGCGAAAACGAAATCGTAGAACTTTGGGAATTGGTCGTGCACGCGCAATCGCTTTTGCGCGCCGCGACGCGCGCGCAAGGTTTCAATGTTGGTTTGAATCTCGGCGAATGCGCGGGTGCCGGCGTGACCGACCATTTGCATGTTCACATCGTGCCGCGCTGGAAGGGCGACACCAATTTCATGCCGGTGCTCGCCGGAACGAAAACTATTTCGGAAGGATTGGGCGCGCTTTACGACAAGTTGATGGCAGCGCAGGAAAAAATTCAAAAGGAGAGAAAGCGATGAACGGCAGCTCATCGTGGATCGAACCGCCGCCGCAACGCCACGGCGTGGGTTGCTTTGCCAAAGGATGTCTCATCCTCGTCGTGTTTTTCATTCTGCTCGGGCTGGCGTTTGTTGGCGGATATTATTTCGCGCAGAAACACGAATATTTTTCGACGCACCACGAGCCATTGCCCGTCAGCCGCGCGACCATTGACGAAGAAGAAGCGGTCCGCGCGCGATGGGACGGATTCGAAAAATCGGCGGAGGCGAACGAATCGGCGCGGATCGAACTGAGCGCCGATGATTTGAATGCGCTCATCGCGTCCGAGCCGAAACTGCGGGGCAACGCTTACGTAATGATCGATGGCAGCATCGCGCATTTGCAGATCAGCATGCCGCTGGGGAATGGGCGATGGTTTCGCGGTCGCTTCGTGAACGCGCAATGCTCCGTGCAATCCGGACCGAGCGGAAAACCGGAAGACCTGCGCATCACCAGCATTGTGGTCAACGGCCGCCCGGTCGGACAAGAAGTGCTGGAATGGCGCTACGGACGAATGCCGTCATTCCGAAATTACATCGCCGGTTGGATCGGCCAGAGCAAGCTCAAGACATTCGAAATCTCCGACGGCAAAGTAATTTTGGAAACGAGCGGCAGCAGCGAAGAATCATCGCCCTCACCGACGCCGTCACCATCAACGCAGCCGACGCCGTGAAATTAAAATGGATTAGATCGAACTATTCGGTCTAATTCTTGTTAGGTTTATGCGACGCGCGTCGGTACTTCTCGGCATTGCGAGTATCGTCATTCCGGCTGCGCTGGTGGTTCTCTCGATCGTCGAAGCCGAGCGGGAGGTTCGCGCTGATGGTGGACCAATCTGCGGGTTGCCGTTCCTGGCCGACTTTATCTTGGGTTCGCTTCTTTGCTCTGTACTGTCGGCATCCGCTTTCGTTCTCGGCACTATTGCGTATCGGCGCGTTTCGTCACCGCGTCCAAAGCGGCGGCTGGTCGAGCTTACGGCCCTACTTCTTCCGCTCATTCTCGTCGGCGGTTACGCTGCCACTCTGTTGCTAGCTTTCTGATATGGTGGACACGAACAGACCTAACCAAGCGCTGCAGCCTACCGCTGACCCAAACTACTGCATGATCTCGCGCGCGAAGACGTTGAGCTGACCGTCTTCCTGTTTTCGAACTTCGGTAATTTCGAGCGGTCGTGCTTCGTCGCGGCTGACTGTCGATCCTGGCGCGGGCGGAGTGTAACCGGCGGGAAATTCGACAATGATGCGCGTCGGGGATTGACCAAAATGGAGAACGGCATCCGTCAGTTTTCCACGCGGGCGCATCACTGCGCGGTTCGCGTCGGAAAAATTGACGACAAATTGTCCTTTCAAATAAATCCGTTCGCCGGCCGTGCCGTGATCTGCAATTTCCTTGAGATCGCCGGTCGCGATCAATCGGCCGAGGGGCATTTTTCCCGCCGGAAAAGTTTTCCAACTGCCGCCGCCGGTTGTTGAGGCCAAAGTCCCAACATCGGGTGCGGCCGCCTGAGCGGGTTGCGCGGGAAGCGGAGTTTCGATTGGTTGGGCGCGCGCAATCTGAGGCGCCGATTGGGTGGGCTTCGCTTGCGCAGGCGCTGGTGTTTGCGCGAGCGAGGGAGGCGGCGGCGAATTTTGCGCAACCGCTGACGGCGCGGGCGCCGGCGATTGTTGCGCGACAACCGGTGGACTCGCTGACGCGGCTGCTTTCGGCGTTGCTTTGCCCTTGGCCAATTTCCCTTTCGGAGTCGGCGTCGCTTTTGCGGATTTGTTTTTGCCCTGGACCTGAACGATCGGCGGCGGCGTCACTGCTTTTGCGGGTTCGACGCGCACGAGTTGATTTTCCGGCGGCGGCGGCGTGCCACTCGGAGCGAAACCGGGAATGGAAACTTGCGCTGGAGTTTCCGGTTGCCCGCGGCCTTGTTTGAACTGGGTGTAATGCATTTCCGCGCGCAATCGTGTTTGCTCTTTAAATAATGGCCAGCCCGCTTCGAGATTGAGCAGAAGCGGCGGCTCGAGGCTGAACGTTCCCGTGCCTCGCATGACGGTGTAAGTTCCGTAAAGCAACGGCACCGATGTGACCATGATCCGTCCGTCGGGGAAACGTTCGACGTGAATCACCGCCGACAGATCGTGCGCGCGATCAAGTTTCAATTCCAAACCGGTGGTGAGCGTTTGTTTAATCAACGGGACGGTTTGCGGCTCGGCCGGGTAAAGATGTTCCATCAACAGTTCCTGGTTCTCGACCGAATCGGTCAATGCCACCATTCCTGAGGTGAACACGTCGCTCGAGCTGAGCTCGCGCGCTTCTTCGATCACGTAACGGCCAACCACATAGGACACGAGACCGCGCACCTGTTGAAAATTCCGGATGTAATTGCGCGCCAGCTCAGCGTTCGTCCTGGCGAACTCGGCCGAACCCATCGCGCTGTAGCGATCGTAAAGTTGTTTAGCCGATAAAAATTCGCCGGGCGGCGCAGCGGTCAATTCAAAACGTTTCGGCGGCTCGATCTTGTGCAGCTTCTGCAAAATCCGATAACTGTCCGGCCGCTCCGGTTGACTGAAGATATAAAAACTTCCGAGCCAGGCCGCGAACGCGAACCCGGTCAGCAACAAAATCGCGACCGTCCATCCAAAATAATTAATTCGGCGCCGGACGGGGCGAGCGTACGGTTCGTCGTAACGATAAAGACCGTAGTCCATCTAAACGGGGGACAAAATTCGGGTCGGCGCGTTCAAGGTCCGGACTGGACTGGCGTTTGTTTCGCCGCTTCGAATGACGTTCCGCAGCCGCAAGTCCGGCTCGCGTTCGGATTCACGATTTGAAAACCGCTCGCGGTCAGCCCGTCGCGAAAATCCAAAGTCGCGCCGCGAAGATATTCAGCGCTCTCGTTGTCGATAAAAAACTCGACGCCGTCTCGCTCAACGATTTCGTCGCCCTCTTTTTTTTCGTCGAGGGTCATCTCGTAATGAAGTCCCGAGCAACCGCCCTTCGTGATCTGCACCCGCAGACCTTTTCCGGCGCTTTGCTTCTGGGCACCGAGCAGCTTCCGGAGCTGCTGCGCCGCGCTTTGGGTGACGGTAATCATGGTCTCAAAAACTACGATCTGAGCTCTTCCAAGTCAAAAATCGGTCGCAGCCGCAAAGGTGTTTTTCTTCGCAATCGGCAATCTGAAATCTACAATCTGAAATTGAAATGAGCCGGATTCGCCTTCTCCCCGAAACCGTCGCGAGCCAGGTTGCCGCCGGCGAAGTCGTGGAGCGACCTGCTTCTGTCGTGAAGGAATTGGTCGAGAACAGCATCGACGCCGGCGCGCGCAAGATCGACATCTTAATCCGGCGCGGCGGAATTTCCGTGGTCCGCGTGATCGACGACGGCTGCGGAATGGATCGCGATGACGCGTTGCTGTCGCTCGAGCGACATGCGACCAGCAAAATTCGATCGGTTTCGGATCTGGAAGCGATCGGCACGCTCGGATTTCGCGGCGAAGCACTACCGAGCATCGCCAGCGTCTCGCGATTTCGCCTAACAACTCGCGAGAAGGACGCAGTCGCTGGAACTGAGGTCATCGTCAACGGCGGCAAGATCGACATCGTGCGAGACGGTGGCGAAGCGCCCGGAACGCAAGTCGAAGTCCGTTCGCTTTTTTACAACGTGCCGGCCCGCCGGAAATTTCTGCGCACCGAAAACACCGAGAGCCGGAACATCGAACATCAATTGCATTTGCAGGCGATCGGACATCCCGATGTCGCATTCACTTTTGCGCGCGACGATCGCGTGATTCTCCAACTTCCGGCGACAGCGACTTTGAACGATCGAATACGCGATCTTTACGGCAATGAATTGGTCGCGCAATTGCTGCCGCTCAATGGTTCGACATCGCCGCCACTCCGAATCACCGGCTTGATCGGGCAGGCGGGATTGAGCCGGCAAACGCGCGCACAGCAATTGGTCTTCGTGAACGGTCGCGCGATCGAAAGTCCGCTGATCACGAGCGCCGTCCGCGAAGGCTATCACACCGCGCTGATGAAAGGACAATATCCGGTCACCTTTCTTTTTCTCGAACTTGATCCCGGCGCGGTCGACGTAAACGTTCATCCGGCAAAGCGCGAAGTGCGTTTTCGTGATCCGAATGGAATCCGCGAAGCAGTCGCGCGCTCAATTCAGGAAACGCTCGCGCGCGGCCGCGTGGATTGGCAGGAAAAATTTCGCGCACCGCCGTCGACTGTCGATCTGACATTGCGACCGGAAGTCGTTGCGCCGGAAGTTTCGCACCGCGAGTTACCGCAATTATCGGCAACCCCGGGCGCGATTGACATCAGTCGTCGCTACGAGGAACCGCAACGCGATGAAGCGGCAAAGCCGCGCGTGCAGCAGCAGTTCCAAATCATCGGCGTGCTCAACAAACTTTACGTGTTGATGGAAAATGCCGACGGACTCGTGCTGGTTGATCAACACGCCGCGCACGAGCGGATTTTGTTCGAAGAACTGCGGAGGCGAATGGAAGAGCAGGGAGTGCCGTCACAAAAGTTGCTCATCTCACAAACGTTCGAGCTCCCGCCGCGCGATGCGGATTGGATCGAACAGAACATGTCGATCTTGCAGAAGATGGGCATCGGTATCGAGAGCTTCGGCCCGAACACGTTCAAGATCGACAGCCTGCCGGGATTTCTGAATGTGACCGACGGCGCGCAATTCATGCGCAAAGTGATCGACGATTTGAAAAGCGCGACTGATCGCAGCTCGCCGATGCGTTTGGGCGAAGACATGATCGCGACTAGCGTTTGCCGCCACGCGGTGAAGGCGAACGATCCGTTGCGTTATTTGGAAGTCGAGAAACTGATCCAGGATTTGCTCGCGTGCGATCTGCCGTATTGCTGCCCGCATGGCCGGCCGACGATGATCCAAATTTCAAACGTCGAGCTGGAAAAGAAGTTCGGGCGCAAGGTGTGACCGCGGAAATAATTTGCGCGGACGCGGCAACCCCGGCACGGTACCGGCTTTCAATCCCCTGATGGCTTCTCACAAAATCGTAGTTTGCGGCGGCGGCGGCTTTATTGGCGGGCATCTCGTGGCCGATTTGCTTCGCCAGGGAAATAAAGTTCGCGCGGTCGATGTGAAACCGTTCGAGGAATGGTTTCAGATGTTTCCCGAAGCGGAAAATTTGCAGCTCGATCTTCAGGACAAGGAAAATTGCGAGCGCGCGGTGGCCGATGTCGATCTTGTTTACAATCTGGCCGCCGACATGGGCGGAATGGGTTTCATCGAGAACAACAAAGCGCTTTGCATGTTAAGCGTTCTGATCAACACACATTTGTTGATGGCGGCGAAGGACGCGAACATGAAGCGTTTCTTTTATGCGTCGTCAGCCTGCGTTTATGCTGCGGACAAGCAAACCGATCCGAGCGTGACCGCGCTCAAAGAAGAGGACGCGTATCCGGCAATGCCCGAAGACGGGTACGGCTGGGAAAAATTATTTTCCGAACGGATGTGCCGTCACTTTCGAGAAGATTTTGGCCTAACGACTCGCGTCGCGCGTTATCACAACGTTTACGGTCCGCACGGCACCTACGATGGCGGTCGCGAGAAAGCGCCGGCCGCAATTTGCCGGAAAGTTGTTGAAGCAAAACTTTCCGGGAACAATGAGATCGAGATTTGGGGCGATGGAAAACAGACCCGCAGTTTTCAATGGATCGATGATTGCGTGAAAGGCACGGAGATGATCATGGACGGCGATTATGTCGAGCCGCTCAATCTCGGCAGCAGCGAACTGGTCACGATCAACCAACTTGTCGATCTCGTGGAAGACATCGCCGGCCTGAAACTGAAACGGCGTTACAATCTTTCCGCGCCCAAAGGGGTGAATGGCCGGAACAGCGATAACACGCTGATTCGGAAAATTTTTGACTGGGAGCCTTCGACGAAATTGCGTGACGGCCTCGAGCGCACGTATCGCTGGATTCACGATCAAATGGCGCCGCGATCCGCAAAATCTGCGGCGAGCGCGCAAACTGTCCGTTAGGATTTAGTCAGCCCCATGGCCGACAAGATTGCGCTTATCACTGGAGTCACGGGACAGGACGGTTCTTATTTAACCGAGCTGCTTTTGGAGAAAGGCTACGCCGTTCATGGAATCGTCCGGCGGACGAGCAACTTGTTGCGCTCGCGAATCGAGCATCTGCGGCGCGACGAAAAAATCTACGGGAAGCGTTTGTTTCTTCATTACGGCGATTTGTCGGACACAACGACGCTGCGCCGGATCTTTCGCGAAGTTCAACCGGACGAGCTTTATCATCTGGCCGGACAAAGTCATGTCGGCTTGAGTTTCGAATTGCCGGAATCAACCTGCGACGAAGCAGGCATGGCGGCGCTGCGGCTACTCGAGATCGCGCGCGATCAATCGCCGGGCGTGAAATTTTATCACGCGTCGACCTCGGAAATTTTCGGGAACGCGCGCGAGTCGCCGCAAACCGAAGAAACACCGATGCGGCCGACAAGCCCGTACGGTTGCGCCAAAGCGTTCGCGACTCAGCTCGCGCGCGTTTACCGGCAATCCTACGGAATGTTTGTTTGCAACGGTATTCTTTACAATCACGAGTCGCCGCGGCGCGGTGAGAATTTTGTGACGCGCAAAATCGCGCGGGCGGCGGCGCGGATTTCGAAGGGCTTGGATGTCGATCTTGTTCTGGGAAATTTGGAGAGCAAGCGCGATTGGGGGCGGGCGCAAGATTATGTCGTGGCGATGTGGATGATGTTGCAGCACGAAAAGCCGGACGATTACGTCGTCGCGACCGGTGAAACGCATTCGGTTCGCGAGTTCGTCGAAGCGGCATTCAACGTTGTCGATCTTCCGTGGAAAAAATACGTGAAGCAGGACCCATCTTTCGATCGCCCGATCGAACCCGCGCGCCTGGTTGGTAACGCAGACAAAATTCAAAAAACACTTGGATGGAAGCCAAGCGGCAATTTCGAACAACTCGTTCGCGAAATGGTGGAAGCGGAAGTTGAAGCGTTGCGTGGTTGAACCGTTTCGCTAGTTTGGCGCGGTGAAGAAAATCGAGGCAGTCATCAAACCGTTTAAGACCGAAGCGGTAAAAGACGCGCTCGCGGCCGTCGGGATTGAAGGAATGACGTTGAGCGAAGTGCGCGGGTTCGGCCGGCAAAAAGGTCACAGCGAAATTTATCGCGGCAGCGAATACACGGTCGATTTTCTGCCAAAAGTAAAATTTGAAATCGTGGTGGATGACGATCGCGCCCAGCGGGTGGTCGAAGCGATTATGCAATCGGCCAAGACAGGAAAGATCGGCGACGGAAAAGTTTTCGTGACCGAAGTCGAAGAAGCGATCCGGATTCGGACAGACGAGCGCGGCGGCGAAGCGGTTTCCTAACCAGAAATCAGGAGTCAGAAGTCAGCGGTCACAGGTCAGAAGCAATCCAGTAGAAGATTCGGGAGGCCTTTGTGTTTGCCCCACCAAATACGACGCAAGATCCAGCCGATTTGGCCTAACAAGCTGCGTCGTCGTCCATCGAACGCTTTCCAGGTCGCGCTTTCGAATCCCTGACTCTGGGCCATCGCGATCAGTAATTTGCCTGGATAAAGCCGGCGGTGAGTTAAATCCATCCAGAAATTGTGGCCGAGCACGCCGAGGTCTTCGGGATTATTGGTGATGAACCGGCAACGAACATTCGGCGCGCAGTTTTCTTTGACGCGGCGGAAAAGTTCGAACAGTTGCGCCGGCTCGAGATGCTCGAGCAAATGACAACAATAAACGCCGTCGCATTGGCGAGCGATTTCGCGGAGATCCTCGCGACGAAGAAACTGGAAGATGTCGATCTTCAGATACTCGACACCGAACTTTTCGCCGGCGGCGATCGATTCGGAATGATTTTCCACGCCGAGGCCGGCGATTCCGTTTTCCTTTAGCGCGCGCACAAAGAAGCCGCGACCTGCGCCGAGATCGAGAACCTTCGAACAACCGGCGAAGTAGGGAACGTGTCGTCGATGAAAATCAAGCATCTCGTCATCGGAGAGACTGAATTGATACGGATTGAACCCGTAAGTTTCGAAAAGGTCCGATTCGGGCGAATGCAACATTTGATTAAGTCGATAACGCGGTCACTTGGTCGGCCTCGGTTGGTGGAATGTTCGCGGCCAAAGATTTGATCGCAGCCTGATGTTTTCGAAGAAGCGTGACCGGCATGATCCATGAAACGGTGCAAAGATAAGCAACGATGAGCGCAGCGGGAACACCGAGCGGTCCGAATCGGCGAACAAAAATTATTTGAAGCGCAACGGCAATGGCGGCTTCGATCGGAACGGCGATCAGGAAAATTTTCATAGCGCTAATGCTTTGCAGAATCATTCCAAAGGTGTCGGTCCAGACGCGAATCAAATAATAGACGCCGAAGAACGCGATCAGGCCAAGGCCTAACGAGACTGGCGTTTTAGGCGAAAGCAGTTGGAGAATTTGCGGCCGCAAGATCGCGATCAGCAAGGTCGAGAGCGCGATGAGGAGAATGCCGAGCGCGATGTAACGGCGCAAATAGCCGCCGATTTCGTCCCAGCGATGACGCGCGATCGCTTCGGCGCAGCTCGGCCACAACGCAGCCAGCATTGCCGCGTAGATGAAAAAGATGCTCGTGAAAATCATGCTCGCGATGTTGTAGGAAACAATGTCGGACCCGCGCAGCGATTGCGACATTACGATGTAATCGACTTTGAGCGTGATCGCGGCAAGGACGGCGAAGAGCCAATGTCCGCGGCCGCGGCGGAGAATCCGTTTGATGTCGATCCAAATGGTCGCAAACGATTTTCTCGGAACCGATGGGAACAAAGTGGATGCGGCGATCAGCATCAAGATTGCCGGCGGCGCGAAAAAGGCGACGCAACTCCAATACAATTTGTCGACGATCGCACTCGCGGCAACCAGTTTGATTAGGATAAATCCGATCACCGGGCCGAGCGCGGGAACGACATTGGCGAGAAAACCCAGTTGGCGCGCGTACCAAACTTTGTTCACGAAACCGGCGAGCCCGACGACGCTGCTGAGAAAACCAACGGTCAGGAACAAGTCGCGTTTTTGAATTCCGGAGAGATTGGGATATTGCGCGAACAAAAATCGCGAGGCGGGCGGCGCAATGATGATCAAGAGAAGAGTCGCGACGACAAGAAGCGCAAAAGAGAGAATCGCTCCGGCAGCAACGAGATCGGAATACGATTCATTCTTAGCGCGCCGCTCGGAAATGTAATTCTGGGCGCTGAATCCGGTGCCAAGATCGAACAGAAAAAACCAGCCGGTTAGTCCGCTGACAATTGCGAACACGCTGTATTGTTCGGTGCCGAGCGATTGAAGAAGAATCCGGATCGCGGCGAGCGAAACAACCGCCACGACGGCGCGGCTGATCCACGCGCTGGCGGCGACCCAAACATGACGCGGGATGGATCGCGTCAGGTCTTGCATGAGGAGCGAATGAAAGAGTCCATTGAGTTGAGGGTTGAGAAGTTCTCTTTAAGAGGTCACACTGGCAAATCCGCAAACCGGACGCGCGGTCAGACTGCTCCACTACATGAACGATTTCTTATTGTCGATCTTGCTCGGCGTTGTTGAAGGCTTGACCGAATTTTTGCCGGTGAGTTCGACCGGCCATCTCCGCATTGTTGAAGCGCTCTTCAATCTCAATCTACACGACAGCTTCTGGAAGATGTACACGATCGTTATCCAGCTCGGCGCGATTCTGGCCTTGCCGGTTTATTTTTGGAATCGGATCCTGAAATTTCTCGGCACGTTTCCAAAAGGCGAACGCGGCGATCGAAACGTCCTCACTCATCCGCTAAGCTTGACGATGATCGCGTTCGTAGTGACGGCAGCGCCAGCGTGGGCGCTAACGAAAGTGATTGGGAAGAATTTGGAGAGTTTGTGGGTGATAAGCTTGTCCTTGCTCATCGGCGGCGTCGTGATGTGGATTGTTGATGCAACGTTCACGCGTCCGCGCGTCACGCAGATGGAAGAAATGAATTTGTGGCAGTCGATCTGGATCGGCGCTTGCCAAATTCTGTCGGCCGTATTTCCGGGGACTTCGCGCTCAATGAGCACGATTGCGGCGGGGCAAATCGCGGGACTCTCGCGCCCGGCCGCGCTCGAGTTTTCATTTTTCCTTTCCATGCCGACGATGGTCGTGGCGACGCTTTACGATCTCTACAAAACGCTCAAACCGACTCGCGATACGATAAGTGAAGGCGGAATCGCGCCCCTCGCGGTCGATAGTCACGGCTGGATCGTGCTGGCGATCGGTTTCATCGTTTCATTTATCGTCGCGCTTGCCGTCGTCGCCTGGTTCATGAACTGGGTGCGGTCTCGCGGATTTACGCCGTTTGCGATTTACCGAATCGCGCTTGGGATCGTCTTGATCATTTTGCTGATGCGCGGTTCGATTTGATCGACATCGATGGAAACGACCGAATCAATTTTTCCCGATCTCCAAAGCTGCGTGCTCTGCGAAGATGTCCGTTGCGAATTCAACGGCATGAACACGCTAGTCGGCGTGCTTAACGTCATCGCCGCGCCGTCGCTGCCGGTCAATTATCTGCGTTTGTGTATTTGGACGCGCTGGTGCAGCGGGACGGGAAGGTTCAAGCAACGATCGCGAATCCTCGGCGTCGACGAGCAGAACGTGCTCGCGCAGGCCGAAGTCGAGTTCGAGCTCAAGGAAATGGAAGGCCACGCGACGAACGTTCATTATTTTGGTGGCGTTCAGTTCCAGCAATTCGGTCTGCATCACGTGGAAATCTATTTGCAGGAGGAATTGCGGCTGCGTTTTCCGCTGCCGGTGGTGCGGATTCAGCGCAAATAGAGTTCTTCACAAGCCGTGTGAATAACTGCTTGCCTCTCGAACGCCCTTTGTTTATCAAAGGCGGCGTCCATGGGCGGGAAGGTCGTCACTTGTACTTTGGTTTTCGGTTTATCTTTCGGGGCAAGCTATGCCCAGCAAGTTGAAGTTCCGCGCGAGAAATCAGGCAACGTCGTCCCGCAGGCCAAACACGTGGCCGCGCAGCCCGTGGTCGAGGTGAATCCGCTAAAGATTGCGTTGGTCGAGCCACGGAGGCTTACCCTTGAGGAAATGCGAAAGGCCGGAGCGGTTGCCGCGCAGAAAGTGAAAGAAGAAGATCACGATATCGAAACCGATTTGAATGAGTCGTCGCCGCCGAAAAAACAAATTGCGGCAAATGCAGTGCGCGCGGTGGATCGGCAATCACGTGAAGAAATGCCGCCCCGATCGATCAGTTTCTCCGGCCAAACGGCGTTTACCAGATTGGCCGACGGTTTCGATTTGCCGGTCGGCAAACCGGACGCGCGCGGCTATTACAAAGCGCGTGGCTTCAAAGCGTACGGACATCTCGGCGAAGACTGGGACGGAGTGGGCGGCGGCGATACGGATCTCGGCGATCCTGTTTACGCGATCGGCGACGGCGTCGTTGTTTTCGCGCGCGATTGTCACCAAGGCTGGGGGAACGTGATTATCATTCGGCACGCCTTCCGTGATGGCACTACCGTTCGCAACGTCGATTCGCTTTACGGGCACTTGCAGAAAATTCTCGTTCATCGGGGGCAGGCGGTGCGGCGCGGTCAACAAATCGCGGCCATCGGAAATGCGCATGGTCTTTATGATGCGCATTTGCATCTCGAAGTGCGCAAGAACATCGCGATTGGGATGAGCCGCGATAAATTCGCGCAGGATTTAAGCAACTATTACGAGCCGACGAGTTTCATTGAGTCACATCGGCGGCTGCAAACCAGCGGCGCTAGTTATCGCATCGCGATGAATACGTTCACTTATGATTCGCGGATTCAATGGGACAAGCTGCGCAATTTTTCGCACGCCCGCTCCGGCGGCGGCTCGAGCGAATCCGCCTACGCGCTCAAGAAAGCGCTCGCTGATCAGAGCGCTCACTGAGCTCCGGCCGAACGCAGTTTAAATTTTCCCCATCAGCCACAGGATCAGCACGATCACGAGAATCAGTCCGAACCCGCCGCTTGGATAATAGCCCCAGCCGGTGCTGTATGACCAGGTTGGCAAAGCTCCGAGCAACAGGATGATCAGGATGATCAATAGAATAGTGCGCATCACCCTTCCTACGCGGGCGGGTTTGCGATTGGTCGTTTCAAAATCGTTAGGCTTCGAAAACCGCTTGCGCGGCGAGTTGGCGTTCTTATCATTCGTGGGCAAGTCCCGACTGCATTCTTGTCCGCCACCGGACGGACTCGTCCAATTGGCGAGCCGGATGCGTCGGGAAAATTTTTGCCCAAGTTTGAACTGAAATGGCGAACACGATTCTAGTTGGCGCGCAGTGGGGCGATGAAGGGAAGGGCAAGATCATCGACGTGCTCACCACCAAGGCCGATGTGATCGTTCGCAGCCAGGGCGGCAACAACGCCGGCCACACCATCGTGCACGACGGCACGACTTACATTCTTCATCTTATTCCGTCGGGAATTTTGCGGCGCGGCAAGGTTTGCGTCATTGGCAACGGCGTGGTTGTCGATCCAATCGCGCTCGTCGCAGAGATCGATCATTTGCGCGGGCAGGGAGTTAAAATCGGGAAAAATCTTTTGGTGAGCGATTGCGCCCATCTCGTTTTGCCTTATCACCGCTTGCTCGACGAGCAGCGCGAACTGCGACAGGGTCGCGGAAAAATTGGAACGACCAAGCGCGGGATCGGACCAGCTTACGCCGATAAAGCTTCGCGCACTGGATTGCGAGTGTCCGATTTGATGCAGCCGATACTTTTCGGGAAAAAGTTGCAGGCGAAAATTCGCGAGAACAACAGCATCCTTCAAGCGGTCGGCGCGAATCCGATCAATTATCGCGAAGTCGAGCAGAGCTATCTCGAGGCCGGAAAAAAATTGCGGCCGTTCGTCACGAACACGGTCGTTTATTTGCATCACGCGCTTCAACGCGGCAAAGAAATTTTGTTCGAAGGCGCGCAGGGCACATTTCTCGACATCGATCACGGCACTTATCCATACGTGACGTCGTCCAATACGACCGCCGGCGGCGCGTGCACTGGCACAGGCGTCGCGCCACACCGAATGGATCGCGTCGTCGGAGTGATGAAAGCGTACACCACACGCGTGGGCGAGGGGCCTTTGCCAACCGAAGATCGACATCTTGCCCAGGTGCTGCATTCGTTGGGTCGCGAATTCGGGTCCACCACCGGCCGGGCACGGCGTTGCGGATGGTTTGACGCCGTTGCTACGCGCTACGCGACGATGATTAATGGAATCGACGAGCTAGCGATTACGAACCTGGACGGGCTGGACAATGTCGACCCGATTCGGATCTGCGTTGGGTACCGCCTGAATGGGAAACGATTGGACGTCCCGCCCTGTGATGCGTTGCAGTTGGAGAATTGCGAGCCGATCTACGAGAAGATGGCGGGGTGGAAATCATCCACGAGTTCTGCGAAAAAACTTTCGCAACTTCCCGCTGCTGCAAGAAATTACGTTAGACGACTCGCTCAGCTGACCGGCGCGAAGGTTTCCATCGTGAGCGTCGGTGCGATGCGGGCTCAAACTATCTTTTTATAACAATGGCTCACAGCGCCAAAGCCGTCCCGCGACATATCGCGATCATCATGGACGGGAACGGTCGCTGGGCCAAGGCGCGTGGACTGCCGCGAATCAAAGGGCATGAGGAAGGCGCACGGGCCGCGCGTGAATGCGTTGAGGGCTGCGCCGAGCTGAAAGTCGACTATTTGACGCTCTATGCGTTCTCGGCAGAAAACTGGCAGCGTCCGAAAACTGAAGTCTTCGCCCTGATGCGCTTGCTCGAAAAGTTTCTCAAAGAGAAAACGCCCGAACTGATTGAGAAAAATGTGCGTCTTCAGGCAATCGGCCGGCTCACGGATTTGCCGGATAATTGCCAAAAGCAATTGCACAGGTCGATTGAAGCCACCGCCAACAACAGCGGCGTCACTTTGATTCTGGCGCTGAGCTACGGCGGCCGACTCGAAATTATTGACGGGATCAAGAGTCTGCTTCGCGCGGTTGAGCTCGGTCACATCGACAAGGGAATGATCGACGTCGAGATGTTCAGCAAACATCTCTACACTCGCTATTACCCGGATCCTGATCTGCTCATTCGCACCTCGGGTGAAATGCGATTGTCGAATTTCTTGCTCTGGCAGCTTTCGTACACCGAGATTTACGTCACCCAGAAACTGTGGCCGGACTTCACGAAAAAGGATTTGCTCGCCGCAGTCGAAGAATATGGGCAGCGCCAGCGGCGTTACGGGCGTTCGAGCGATTAAACAAACGCTTCGGCCACCGAATCGGCCAGCGCCTTTCCTTTCTCGGTCAAAACGAAATTGTTTTCCGTTTTTCGGAGCAGCCCGAGCCTGATGAATTCGCGCGTTTGATCCGGAAACGATCGAAACAATTCTCGCGGGGCGCCATCGATCGTTCGCAGCGAGAGGGCGATTCTCTCTACGCGCTTTTTTTCCGGCGTCAGATCCTCGACTGAATCAATTGCGCTGCGCCCGGCGAGAATCGCTTCCGAGTACCGGCGAAAGTCGGGGATGTTTTGCAAACGTGTCAGGCCAATCGTGGAAAACGCGCTCGGGCCGATGCCGAGGTAATCGCTTCCCGCCCAGTAGGCGCGATTGTGCGCCGACTGAAATCCGGATCGTGCGTAGTTCGAGATCTCGTAATGCTCGTAACCCGCCGACTGCAAGATCGACATCGTGCTTTCGAAAAACTCGGCGTCCGCGTCGGCGTCCTGTCGAAACTCGCCGCGCGCATGCCGGACGAAAAACTCCGTGTCCTCTTCGTAAGTGAGGCAATAGGTCGAGATGTGCTCGGGCTCAAGCGACACAGTTCGGTCCAACGTCTCCCGCCATTGCTCAATCGTTTGTCCCGGCAATCCGAACATCAGATCAAGATTGATATTGGAAAATCCCGCATCCCGCAGAATTTGAAACGAATCGCGCAAATGTTTCGCGCGATGATCGCGACCAAGCAGCTTCAACAGATCATCGTCCCAGGATTGAATTCCGAGACTGATGCGATTGACTCCGAGACGCTGAAGTAGCGCTGCCTTTCTGGGCGAAACACTTCCGGGATTTGCTTCCATCGTCCACTCGATCAGGCCCGACAAATCCAGTCCGTCGCGAAATCCGCCAAGCAAAAATTCCAACTGCGAAGTTGTCAGCGCCGTTGGCGTTCCGCCGCCAAAATAAATTGTCGATGGAAGGAGAACTCGATCTTTCGCGTGCCAATGGAGTTCGGCTAGAATCGCCTCGCAGAATCGCGGCGTCTGGGGGCGATCGAGCAATTCCTTGTAAAACGCGCAATAGGGACAAATCCGCGCGCAAAAGGGAATGTGGACGTAAATATGCCGGATCATTTGTTGTAGCGGCGGTCTATGACCGCCGTCGGCGTTTGTTTTCGGCGCTCGTAGAGCGCCGCTACAGTTGCGCGGTTGTTATTCACGTTACGCCTTATTAAAGTTTGGTCTTCGCGTTGAAACCGATTCGAAACGTAACTCTGGTTTGCTTTTGCGCCATTGGGAGCGCTTTCGCGCAGACTGCGCCGTCGCCCGCCGCGTCGGAGCGCTCGATTGTCTATACCACGCACGATTCGGATGCGATTGCGAATTACGAAACGAATTCGCGCGTGGTCAAAGCGATGGTCGATCGATTGATTTTGGCCGTGACTGGCCAGCCCGATGTCGCCAAAGCCTGGGGATCGCTGGTTGCGCCTAACGACAAGATCGGCATCAAGATTTCCGCCGCGGGCGGCGAGCTTTTCACCACCCATCACGACGTCGTAACCGCGCTCGTCGACGGCTTGGTCGCGGCCGGACATCCGCGCAGCAGCATCATTGTCTGGGACAGGTCGCTCGAAGGAACAAAGGGCGCCGGTTACAAAAAAGGCGACGGCTTCGAGTTAAAATCGATCCCGCCGCGTGACGGCTACGATCCGAAAGCGATTTTCACCGCGCCATTGCTCGGCAAACTTGTTTGGGGCGATCTTGATTACATCACCGACAAAGGCAAAAGCGTCCCACTCTCCGACACGGAGAACACCAGCAGCGTCAGCCATTTTTGCCGCATTCTCTCGAGCGACGTGACGAAAGTCATCAACGTGCCGGTAATGAGCAACAGCACGACCAACGGCATCGCCGGTTGCCTTTACAACATGACGATTCCGAACATCGACAACTGGCGGCGGTTCGCGCAAGGCACCGGCTTCGGCGCGGAAAGCATCGCGCTCCTCTACAGTAATCCAATCATCTCGCAGAAAGTTGTTCTCAACATCATGGACGGTCTGACCGCGCAATATGGCGGCGGGCCGGCTTCGCAGCCGAACTTCGCTCTCCATCATGCAACCCTTTACGCGAGCAAAGATCCGGTCGCGATCGATACCGTTGCGCTGAAGCGTCTCGACGAGTGGCGTTCGAAAGAAAGCTTTCCCCCGATCGGCCGGCTCGCGAGCTACGTGCAAAGCGCAACCATTGTCGGCCTCGGCAATTCAGACATGAGCCGGATCGAGGTGAAAAATGCCGGCCGCTGAGAATTCGTTAGGCCAGAACACTGATGCCGCTGTTTCGACATTACGCAGCTCCATTTTGCGGCGTGTCTCGCGCTCGTTTTATCTCTCGATCCGGTTACTGCCGCAAAAACTGCGCGATCCTGTCTCGCTCGGCTATCTGCTCGCGCGCGCGGCCGACACAATTGCCGACACGGCCGAACTTCCGATTGAGCTTCGCGTCGAAAAATTGCGATTGCTCGTGCGCGGAATTCAGGGCGAAGCGCTCGGCAACGCGATTGTCGATCTAAGCGCTGAGCTGGCGCGTTTGCAGACTGATGCATCCGAGCGCGCGCTGATCGAATCGCTTCAACCCTGTTTGGATTGGCTCGATCAAAGTGAAGTGAACGATCGCGAAGAAGTCCGCGCCGTGCTCGAGCAAATCAATCGCGGCCAGCTCCTCGATCTCGAACGTTTCCCGGATCCGAAGCAATTAGTCGCGCTCGAAAAGGCGGCAGAGCTCGACGAGTACACTTATCTCGTCGCCGGAAGCGCCGGAGAATTTTGGAGCCGGCTTTGTTTTCGGCATCTGCCGAAATTCAGCGCGCGAAACGAAACCGAAATGCTCGAGCTCGCGAAGCGTTACGGCATGGGACTGCAATTGATTAATATTTTGCGCGACGCCGGCGCCGATCTTCGCGCCGGGCGCTGCTATTTTCCGAATGAAGAACTCGCGGTCGCAGCGATGGAGCCGTCACAAATTTTGCGCGAGCCCGAACGGTTCCAGCCCATTTATCGAAAATGGCGCGAAAAAGCGGAGCGCGGCATCGAATCCGGATTGCAGTACTCCCGCGCGATCAGAAATCGGCGGGTCCGCGTCGCGACAGTTCTCCCTGCTCTGATTGGCGCGCGCACGCTTGCCCTCCTGCGCGGCGCGGGCGCGACCGCCCTCCGCCGCCACATCAAAGTTCCGCGGAAAGAAGTTCGCGCGATTGTCACATCGCTAGTTTTCGGACTCGGTTCGCGCGCACGAATCGAATCGCTCTATCGCGAACTGTCCCACTAAAACGCACGTGCATTTGCAAGTCTCATGAGTCTAATTCTCGTTAGGCTTATGCGAATGCGGTTCCTTGTAGCAATACTGGCGGCTGGCTTCCTTTGTAGTTGTGCTGCGGCGTTTCGCGGCCGAACCATCGGAGACCCCAGATGGTACGAGTACGATATCCCGCACCCATCGCAGGGCGATGTCCGCCGTGTAAGAGAACTGCTACACGACGTAGCAGCAGAAGCTGGTATTCCGCGGCATTATGGCGGCGAATATTCTCCGCAGCCGATCGCTGTTTATAAGGGAGATGACGTAGATTTGGATGCAGTTATCGAGCACGCCCAACTCCGCATTTTGCTCACCCGTTCGGATTCGCCTCCTACTCCATCGTTCACGCGGACAAAAGATTCGCTGGAGCGAGCATTGGCGAGGACGTTCGGTTCCCGAGCGATTACGCAGCCGCCCGTCCGCCCGCACACAGTCATCGGGGACTGATTAGATCTACGAAGAGTTCCGGCTCTCGTCGCAACGATCGCGCCTACAAAAAATAATTTCGCTGCTTCTCGCTGATCGGTTTCTCGAGCCGCTCCAGAACCTGCATCATGTCTTCCCAGACTTTCCGTTTTTCCGAGGGCGATTGGTTCCGCAGCAGATAAGCCGGGTGATAAGTCACCATTAGTGGCATGCCGTTGAATGAATTCCAGCGGCCGCGTAGTTCGCGCATCGGCGCGCGTGCGCCGAGAAGTCCTTCCACCGCCACCGCGCCGAGAGCGACGATCACTTTCGGTTGGATGATGTCGATCTGTTCCATCAAATACGGCCGGCAGGTTTGCATTTCTTTCGGCGTCGGTGGGCGATTGCCGTACGCGCTGCCCGGCGTGTCGGGACGGCATTTGAGAATATTGGCGATGTAAACTTCTTCGCGCGCGAATCCCATCGCCTTGATGATTCTTGTCAGCAATTGACCTGCGCGACCAACGAACGGTTCGCCTTGCGCGTCTTCATCCGCGCCCGGCGCTTCGCCAACGAACATGATCTCCGCGTCCGGATTGCCGACACCGAAAACGGTTTGCGTGCGCGAGCTCGCGAGGTTCGGACATTTTGTGCAGACGGCAACGCGCTCTTGAACTGCGCGAAGTTTTTCGGCCTTCTGAATTTTGGGGGGCGCCGCGCTGTCGCCGCCCAAATTTTTGGGACACGACAGCGCGTGTCCCTCCATGATATCGATCTTACGCGGCGGGGGAATTTCCTTCAGCGCTTCGATTGCGCTTCGTGATGCGCACGGCCGGTGCGCGCCTTCGTCGCGCATTCGCTCGAGAGTTTGAAGAACGGTTTCGAGCGCCTGCGGGAATTGCATCAACCGCATATTGTGAAGTTTTGCGCGAATCGGCAAATGATTTGATCGTGCGTCAATGTCCTTGAAGCTGAGCGACTACGATTATCCGCTTCCGGAACAACTGATTGCGAAGCGGCCGCTACCGCGGCGCGATGAATCGCGCATGATGGTCCTGCATCGCGAATCGCAAACGATCGAACATCGACAATTCCGCGAGTTAAAGAATTTTTTGCGGGAAGGCGACTTGCTCGTTCTCAATAATACCCGCGTTCTTGCCGCGCGGAGAATTTCGGACGATCACGCGATCGACTTTTTGTTTCTGGAAAAACTCGGGGCCGGCCGCTGGAAATGTTTGGTCAAGCCCGGCCGCAAAATGCGTGTCGGTGCAACGACGAAGATCGATAACGTATCATTGCGCGTTGAAGAAATTCTTCCCGACGGTGAGCGGATCGTCGCGCTCGATGAAGATGTCGATCTTTATGCGCGCGGCTCGATGCCGTTACCGCCGTATGTCGGCCGCGAAAGCGATTTAGCGGATGATGACCGCTACCAAACCGTCTTCGCGCAAACATCCGGCGCACTCGCCGCGCCAACGGCCGGACTGCATTTCACGCCGGAGATTCTGTCTCAAATTCCGCACACGTTCGTCACGCTGCACGTTGGACCAGGAACATTTCGGCCGGTGCATTCCGAAAACATCACCGAACATCGAATGCACGCCGAATCGTTTTGGATTTCCGAAGAAGCCGCTGACAAAATCAGCAACGCGCGTCGAGTTGTTGCCGTCGGAACGACAACCGTTCGCGTTTTGGAGTCCGCTCGTCGAGAAAATGGAAAACTCATCGCGCAAACCAGATCGACTAATCTTTTCGTTTATCCACCGTTTCGCTTCCAGCATGTCGATGCTCTCTTAACAAATTTTCATCTGCCGCGCTCGACTTTGCTGATGCTGGTGAGCGCGTTCGGCGGCCGCGAATTTTTATTGCGCGCCTACGCCGAGGCAATTCGCGAGCGCTATCGATTTTACAGTTACGGCGATTGCATGTTGATCTTGTAACGCTATCCTCCGCGAAAATGGCCGATGTCGATCAAGCGCAAGGCGAGCTCGTGATTCAAACGATCGCGATGCCGCGCGACACGAATCCGAGCGGCGACATTTTCGGCGGCTGGTTGATGTCACAAATGGATTTGGGCAGCAGCATTCTCGCGTCGCGCGAGGCGAAGTCTCGTGTCGTCACAGTGGCGATGGACGGAATGTCATTCCTTCAACCGGTCCGAGTCGGGGATCGTGTCGCCTGTTATGCGCGCATTGGAAAAATTGGCCGCACTTCGATGCGAATTCCGGTCGAGGTTTGGGTGACGCGCTATCAAACCGGCGAGCGCGTGAAAGTGACCGAGGGCGTTTTTATTTACGTCGCGCTCGGGCCGGATGGAAAACCGGTTCCCGTGAAACGCGATTGACCGTCAAGGAGGCGACGGTTGGTCGGGAGTTCCGGGCGCGATCGAATCGGAAGCGGAAACAGTGACCGGCGCAAAAGTCGGTTCGGAATAGGACGTCTCCGGAGCGTCCTCAACCGAGGTTGTGATTTTTGGGTCGCTCGGCTGAACTCCCTTCATTTTGCGTTTCATCTCGCGATTGGCCTCTTTCTGCGCTCTCGCAATCGCTTTCTGACGCTGCTTCATTTGTTTCGTAACGTAATGGCGATACGCGCGTTCACGACGAGCTTGCGCGCTCATCGAAGCGCAGCCGGTGAAATCAAAGACAATCGCGAAGGCGAGCAGGAGAAGGAGGATTTTCTTATGCACGCCATTTTTGAAAGCAGGACGCATGCGAGGTCGTGCCTGTAGCGGCGCTCTATGAGCGCCGAAATAAATTTGCCAGCGCCAGTCGGCGGTCGCAGACCGCCGCTACAGAAGACTGCGCACGCAATTCACCGCGCGCAGATAAACGCGATGCGGACCGCCGCGCAAAAGTTCCTGGGTCATTAAATCGACCGGGTCGTTGCTTTGCGCCGGCATCATTTGCGGACGAGCTGTCTCTTTTTCGCCGCTCCGCGAAATTTGGAGGAGGTCGCCGCATTGCGCCGGCGTAACCGCAAACTTCACCGTGTCTGAATTCAACACGACTTCGCCGATTGGCGGACCGGATCGTTCGAGCAGTTCGATGTCGATCTTGCGGTTGGTTGAGTCCAAAAATCGGCAGCTTCCATTCATGGTTTGCTGGTTCGTTTTCCAATCCAGTTGCGCGGCCAACCAGCCGATCAATAGAATCGCGCTCGATTTAAACCCCGGCGCGAAGTTCACGGTCATGTTTTCCATTTCCGTGAAATGATGATGCGAAGCGGGATGATCGAAAAATTGGGCGATCGCGTAGCGAACTTTGTCGAGTCGCGTCCAATTGAGGTCGCAAAGGATGATGCGTTGCCGCGCTTCGCGTTGCGCGGTCTCAACGCGGCGCATCTGCTCGCCAAAATTTTTCCAGCTCTGGCTGTCAAAGATTAATCGGTCGATCCACGCCCAAAGCTGCGAGTCCATTGCTTCGGGAAAATCGTCCTGCCACCAAAGATAAAGCGGCAAATCGGAATCGAGATGCGAGAAGACGATGCTCGGCAAAAGTTTGACGCAGTGGCCTTCGAGCAAAAAGGAAAGCTGCTCGGAGCAAATTTGTTTGCTGCCGGCGCGCGTCACGTGACAATGCGCGTTGATCCAGGCTGCCACGCGGTCCTCTTTCGAGTCTCGCTTCGCACCGATCACGAGCGCGCGACAAGCGTGGTTCTCGGCGATCCGGGCAATGAGTTGGGTATTTTTCTCGAGCGAACCGGGCTTCTCGCTGTAAACCGCGAGATTAATCAGCGACGCCCGCGTCATCGCATTTTCGCCTTCCTGCCAAAGTTTTTTCAGCTCCTTGTCGATCTTGCCGAGTTCAACCGGTTCGCCTAACGAATAACTTTCAACACGCGTCGCCATATTTATTCGCGCCAATGCCACTGCTCGAGGAAGTCAGCGACATGTTTGGTGGCGATTGCAGAGCGCTCTGCCGGATGGGAAAATCGGTAGGCGACAAACCAGGGCCCGTCGCGGAACACGACAAGCACCGATCCACATTTGTGTGGCGGCTCGCCAAAGAGGCCGCGCACGAGATCGTAGATCGCTTTGCGGCCGGTAATCGTTCGACCGTTTTGAGTTGTTTGAATCGTCGTCTCGGCAACCAGCTTCACATTTTCGTTGCTCTCGCGAATCGCGTTTTGCTGGACGCGGAACTCGCCGTTCAAATCCGACGCGTAAGTGCCAACCGGATAGACGTAGACATCGCTCACAATAAATGCGTCCAGTTGATAGCGAACACTCACGTCTCGGCCGCCAGAACCGTAAACGTGAGTATCAATGCGGTTAAACAAACCAATCTTTGCAGGAAACAGAAGGTTCGAGGGAACGTGGAGCAGACGGTTTCCCTCCGCTTTTTTGAAAGGCGACGCCCCGCTAACGCTCGAGATTAATGCCAGCGTCAAAAATAGAGACGTGAGTCTCGTTTTCATAATTGTAGATCAAAGTCTCCGCCAGGCGCGGCCGTCACGGGCGAGAAGTTCGTCGGCTTCGTCCGGACCCCACGATCCGGAGGGATAAAAGCACAATTGCGGCGCGTCTTTTTTCTGCGACCACGCATTTTCGATGATGTCGATGAATGCCCAAGCTTGTTCGACTTCGTCGCGACGGGCAAACAACGTGGCGTCGCCGCTCATCGCATCGAGGAGCAAACGCTCGTACGCTTCGGGACTCGCTTTACCGAACGATGTCCCGTAATGAAAATCCATCTTCACCGGCTCGATCCGAAAACTTGTGCCGGGCATTTTCGCCTGCATCCGGAGCGAGATTCCCTCGTCCGGCTGAATTCGAATCACGAGCACGTTCGCGTCGTTCGTTTCCTTGTTGAACAAAACCATCGGCGCTTTTTTGAAGTGGATGGAAATTTCGGTGGCCGATTTTGGAAGGCGTTTGCCGACGCGCATATAAATCGGCACGTCCCACCAGCGCCAGTTGTCGATGTTGAGTTTCAACGCGACGAACGTGTCGGTCATTGATTTTGGATCGATGTTCTTTTCGGCGCGATAACCCGGAACCGATTTGCCGTTGATCGCCCCTTCGGCGTACTGGCCGCGCACGACGTTCGTTCCGACCTCGTCCGCGGCCATTCGCCGCAAGCAGCGCACGACTTTTACTTTTTCGTCGCGAATGCTGTCCGCGCTCAAATCGCTCGGCGCTTCCATCGCAACGAGACAAAGCAATTGGAGTAAATGATTTTGCACCATGTCGCGCAACGCGCCGGCGGTTTCGTAATAACCGGCCCGGCCTTCGACTCCGAGCGTTTCCGCGGCGGTGATTTGCAAATGATCGATGTAGCGCGTGTTCCAAAGCGGCTCGAAGATCGCATTGGCGAATCGCAGCACCAAAATGTTCTGCGCTGTTTCCTTCCCGAGAAAATGATCAATCCGATACGTCTGATCTTCGCTAAAACAATTGCTGACGACGCGATTCAATTCCCGCGCTGATTCCAAATTGTGGCCAAACGGTTTTTCGATGATGACCCGCGCCCAGCTTCCTTCGCGTGCTTTGTTCAAGCCAGCCGTCCGAAGATGTTTGAGAATGGGTTCGAACTGGTCGGGCGCGACGGCGAAATAAAAAAGCCGGTTGCCGCGCGTGCCGCGTTCGTTGTCGATCTTATCGAGACGCTCGGCCAGACTTTTGAATCCGGCTTCGTCGCCGAAATCGCTTTGATGGTAAAAAATCGATTGGCCGAAAGTTTTCCAAATCTCGTCCCGCACCGATTGGCGCGAAAACTTCCGGACCGCTTCCTCCATTTCCTTTCGAAAATCGTCGTCGCTTTTTTCGCGGCGCGCGAAACCGATCACGGTGACGGGGGGCGGCAACTCGCCATCGGCGGCGAGATTGTAAAGCGCGGGCAGAAGTTTGCGATGGGTCAGATCTCCGGTCGCGCCAAAGATCACGACACTGCACGGCTGGGGCACGGCACGGCTTGATAAACCTTCGCGCAAAGGATTGACTTCTGTCTGCTCGGCCTCTCGATTCATCGCATAAATTGTAGCGGCGCTCTGTGAGCGCCGAAACTAAATAATACGGCGGTCGTAGACCGCCGCTACAGCTCGCCATGAGACAAACTTTCCGCGCAGTCATTTTCGACCTCGATGGCGTTCTCGCCGATTCCGAGCCCTGGTGGAACGAAATCGACGCGAAGTTGCTGGCCGAATACGGAGCGAAGTATCACGGCGAATACCACCGCGAAGTGCTCGGCGTGAGTTATCCGATCGCGGTCGAATTCTACAAAAAGAAGTTTGGAATTTCCGAGCCGACCGGCGAATTGATGAAACGCCGTGGCGAGATCGCGACCGAGTTCTTTGCTAACCGCGTTGGGTTGTTTCCAAACGCACGACGCGTTCTCGAAGAACTGCGGAACATGAAGCTCAACCTCGCAGTCGCGACAAGCTCGGTCAGCGCATCGGCGCGACCGTTCTTAGATCGACATCAACTCACGTCGTTCTTCGACGTCATCATCACCGGCGACGAAATCGAGCGCGGCAAACCGGAACCCGACATCTATCTGCGCACGGCCGAGAAACTCGGCATTGCTCCGGCTGAATGTCTTGTGATTGAAGATTCGCTTTCCGGAATCGCTGCGGCCAAAGCGGCCAAGATGCGTGTGGCCGCCATTCCCGATCGCCGCTTTGTCAATCCGCGCGAGTACGAGAAAGAAGCCGACTACCTGATGAACGATCTTTCAGAAGTTCCAGCGCTCGTGCGCGTTTGACGATCCGCAAGACTTCGTCCCGGGCGGCGGAGTACTGAGTCCAACTGTCAGATGCGAAATTTTCCGGGAGGGGTTGCGTTGGTTACGGCTTGTAACCGGTGTTCATCCAGCGATCGAAGACCGCGAGTTGCTCTGCAGTCCAATACGGTCCTCCTATCGGCATTTGTGGTTGCGAGTTGCCGGTGAGATAGCTGTAAACATTCTGCGCGTTCGGGGGCGTGGACATGTAGGCATAATCATCAAGCAGAACTCCCATCGGTTGCATATGATTGATGTCCACTTTTCGGAACATCGGCAGGATATCGTTCTTGAAAGAGGGTGTTGCGGGCGGTTGGGTCGGGGATTTCGGGTTTTGGTTGGGAGGCATAACGTTCTGCGTCAAATTACGGAGCAGTTTCTATCGCGCGAAGATCGCGATCGACCAAATGAAGTCTAACGATTGATAACCGTCCATCTGCCCGGTTGGAATAGTCCCGCCACCCTCGTTTACTTGGACATTACCGAACGGGAAAAAGAGGCGGGCGTTTTTCGGATTGGCCGAGGAGGTGCCGTGGCAGGTGTGACATGAGATATCCCACGTCTTCCACTTGTCCGGCGCAGTATTCGGTGGGGAAAAAGCAAAGTTTTCCATCGTTGTGTTGCCGAGGAGGATTTTCTTATGTGCTGCATCCGAAAACCGGATTTGCGTGCCGTTACATTTGTAATTCGCGAATGCCGTTTGATTCAGACCAGCTTGGGTAAGTAGGTTCAATGCCTCGTTCGGAGGAAGCGCATCCTTGTAGGTGAGCAGCGATTCGGCATTTGCGAGACCGGGGTTACCTTTGAATTCAAACGTCGTCCAAAACCAACTCGGGTCTTCAGACGAAAATGGCTGGGCCGGGGTCGGCTTCACCTTTGCCATGATATGAAGTCCCACCAGGCTGTAGGTGCCGGTCGTGCCGGTGAATTGATACGCTCCACTGATCGCGCGCGGTATCCAGTGAGCCTTAATCTCGATGGCGCCCACGGGTAGATCGACCCTTGCATTCGATGTTGAAAAAAATTTCATCACGCCCGCCCGGGTTTGCAGTCCTTTTTGGACGATGTAGTTGTAGGAAGCAAGGTTGCGGGTGACCTCGTCTCCCTCGCCACTGGGTGGTAGGCCGAACAAGTTAAAGCCCTTTGCCTGGCCTTCGATCTTCATAATCTTGGGCGCTTGCAAATGAGGCCGGGTTCGCACTTTGGACTCGAGTCTGAACAGGCCCACCGCCGGACTGAAAGTATCGTCGTTGCTCGGCCACATTTCCCATTTGGACACGTTCTGCCCTTGGTTTGGCGTGGGCTGGTTGACGCGCGCAAATAACATCCACGCGACAGTCGATTGGTCTTTGATCGCATCGCTGATGGCTTGCTTGCCATATTGGGTTGCGAACTCCTGATCTGACAGGGTCCACCAATCGGTGGCAAAGCTGCGACTAGCGGAAGAGACCAATAGGAATAAAAACAGAGTTGTTGGGGCAATGTATTTCATGGGGGTTGGTTCAGGGCTTTGACGTTTGAAGCGATCCAACCGGAGAAACAGAGTATCTCCGATGGAAAATGAAACGCAGTAAAGGGGGCGGGGGCACCGAGGCATTAGTTGATTGGTTCTTTATCGTTTAGGCAAGACAATTTTCTTCAGCCTTACAACTGTGTTCGAGCCGAAGGAAAACTTGGGATCGATGCGGCGCGAATGTCTCGTCATCGAAGATTCACTTTCCGGCATCGCCGCCGCCAAAGCCGCCAAGATGCGCGTCGCCGCCATTCCCGATCGCCGCTTCGTCGATCCCCGCGACTACGAAAAACAATCCGACTACCTGCTCAACGATCTCTCAGAAATTCCCGCGATAATTTCTAGCGCAATCTGAGAATTTTCGCGTCGCCGATTCCCTTTGAAAACAGATTGTCAGCGAATGATCTTATTTTGTTATCCGCGCAGACGTTCGTATCTCAGGCTGCTCTAGCGGTGAAGATACCGCTCCCAATGTTTCGTGATTCTCCAGGCGCCAGTTCGGGGCGTACAGCTGCGATGTATATCAACTGAAAACTAATGCTAAATTGCGCTTCGCCACGCTTGCCAGTGCGATCCCGAAACTTGATTTCGAGTGAAAGCGGCGGCAAATCGAAGGCCGTATCGAATTTACCCTTGGCTAAAAGTGCTTCGAAGAACGTCGACGATAGCGCTGCATACGCGAAGGGAAAAGGAACTTCAACCGCGATGGGTGGCGAGGAAACAGACATCGTACCAACATGGTGAGTCTGTACATAGCGAGCCCCCCAAGCCCCTTTGCCATCAAACCTCACGAAGTCGTTCTCGATCGAGATGCTCCTTCCGACATCTGAATCGATTTGCGCGATTGCGTTTGCGAATTCAAGACCGTCGAATCTCCATTGGGCTTCAACCTCAAGTGCAGAGCCAGCGCCGACGTTTTGAAGATAAAGTTTCAAAGGAACAATGTCGGACGCCGTTGACCGCAGCGAACTGCCGACAGGCTGGAAAATAACTTCGTGACCTAAGTTCCCCCTGCTTTGGAGTTGCAGATCAACCAGTTCGTCTCGGATCGCCAAAGTCGGCTGGTAGCCGCTTCGGCGCTGCCTGCGCATTTCGAGTATTGTGAAAAGAGCCGCGATCGCCGTCAGAAAGGTTCCGACGCTGGCGAGATCCTGAAGAATGGTAGCCACGGCTCGGTAAGAATACACTTATCTAAGCTAATCCCGCGTCTTACAACGGCAACGGAAAGCGGCGTTCCGCAAATAACTAATGCGAGATTTAGATCTTCGTAATATTTGGATTCGTCTCTGCCGAACGCCAATCTGAGACTGCTTGCACGAGGTTTGCGAACCGATCTAGATAAACGTTGCGCGGTGAATGTCTCGCCACAGCTGCGATATAATTCGTTAGAAACCGTTCAACGTGCTGCGCTAGATCGACCCATTGGATCGACGGATCGAACAACTTCGGCGGAGTTGTCTCAATTGGCGTGATGTGTTCTTTCAGGAGTATGTGTCCCATCACGCGCGGATGACCACCAATTCTGCAATGCGTTTGGTATTCGGCCACATCGAAGCGGCCTTGCGCGCGAGCGCGCATTTGTGCGGGGCTGAAAGTTTTCTTTGCCTCCTCATCTGATGCGTTCAACCAGCGTTTCGGCTCGTCGTCACCGATAGCAAATAAGAACAGCAGATATTCAACTTCGATCAACTGCCGCACCAACGCAGCCCCGGCATACCACCGCTCTTTTGCGTACAACTGCGAGGCCCCGATCATCAGCTCTGTTCCCATCTGCGCCACAATTGCAAAGGCGCGTCTTGCGCCTTCGGCCATTCCAAAGGCCCATACCTGTGCAGCGAGGCCATCGAGTTCCTCAGCTATCTTCAGGACCATTCGTTTTGCAGCTTCCGAATCGGCCGAAGTTAAAATGTCGTGGGCAGTTTGTTTATCCACATAGAACTCCCGGTTG
>Ga0070707_100000435_pt1 | contig 41411 bp, 30 predicted proteins | sample KBSK5502metaG_FD_65468 | JGI IMG/M metagenome (GOLD analysis project Ga0070707, IMG submission 65468) | Corn, switchgrass and miscanthus rhizosphere microbial communities from Kellogg Biological Station, Michigan, USA - KBS K5-50-2 metaG | ecosystem: Host-associated > Plants > Roots >... | reverse complement strand
GCCAATCCCGTTTTTGAATTCTGCCGACACCACCCCGAATTGCCCCGAGCAGCATGAAAACGAGCGCTGCGCCCGCTACCCGAAGAGCAACCAGACCTGCGCTGGGCACAGCACGAAGAGCGATCTTGCCTACGATTGGCCAGGTCGCAAACATAACCTGTACTGCTATCAGCGCCAGGTGTGGCGCGGCGGGGGATTGTTGGTTTGCTTTGCGCACAGCGAACTAGAATAAGGGCAGAAAAAAGGTCGGGACAGAATCTCGATGTGCATCTGACCGTTACGAATCCTATGAGCCGTTGGGGCGAGGGTCAGTTTAGACTTCAAGCTTTAGCTTGCGCGCGCAAATCAGCAACCTAAAGGTTGAACTCTGAACGCTAGCTCAGGAATAGATAGAGAGGGTTCTCAAGTATCTGTTTGAGTGTCTGCAGGAATTGTGCGCCAGTGGCGCCGTCGATCACGCGGTGATCGCAGGACATCGTCACGCGCATTGTCTGGCGCACGACGACTGCGCCGTCTTTGGCCACCGCTTTTGGCGCCATTGCACCGACGGCGAGAATCGCGCCTTCTGGAGGATTGATGACCGCGGTGAATTCGTCGATGCCGAACATGCCCAGATTGCTGATGGAAAACGATGCCCCGGTGTATTCTTCGGGCTTTAGTTTCCGCGACCGGGCCCGGCCGGCCAATTCGCGTACCTCGCCGGCAATCTCTGGCAAGGACTTCAAATCGGCCGACCGCACCACCGGTGTAATCAAACCGTTTTCAGTTGCGACGGCCACGCCAATGTCCGCGTGTTCGTAGTAACGAATTGTTTTGTCCTGGAAGGATGCGTTCACCTGGGGGTGGGCAATCAAAGCCGCTGCCGTCACCTTAATAATGACGTCATTGATGCTCAGTTTAGTATCGGGATATAACTCGTTAATAGCGCCACGCAGATCAGCTGCCCGCTCCATATCAATCTCACTGGTGAGAAAGAAATGCGGGACGGGACCGAGAGAAGTCACCAAACGCCTCGCGATCGTGCGTCGCATCTCGGTAACTGGCTCGTCTCGATAAGCCGATGGACCGTGAACGGCTTCTTTATTAGCCGCCATCGCCGGCGAACCAAGCCGCAGTGGCGACCCGCTCTTAGCGCGCGGCTTCTCAGTCATTGCTGCTTCAATGTCGCGTTTCACGATTCGCCCGCCGGGACCGCTGCCTTGCAGGGAACTCAAACTGATACCGGCGTCAGCGGCCATTCGGGCGGCGATGGGCGAGATCAACTGGCGGCCGCCGTCGCCTGAAGGTTGGGCCGCTTGAGTGCTTTGCTCTCCAGGAGTTGGGGTCGTGACTTCAGATGGTGCGGACACGGGTTCAGACTCAGACTCAGACGGCTCGGATTCCTTCGTCGCTGGTGGCGTGGCCGGCTGCGCATCTTTCTTTTCAACTGATTTGAGGAGAGCAGAAATGTCTTCGTCAGGCTCGCCGATAATTGCAATCGGTTGTCCGAGCGGGGCGCTATCGCCTTCGTTGATCAGGATCTTGCGCAGGACGCCATTCGACAGCGCCTGCATTTCCATGGTGGCCTTGTCGGTGTCGATTTCGGCGAGCGGCTCGCCCATCGCAACCTTGTCACCCTCTTTTTTCAACCAACGGGAAAGCTGGCCCTCTTCCATCGTGGGCGACAGCTTTGGCATTACGACTTGAGTGGCCATTTTGGTAAGTGTCAGTTGTTAGTAGTCAGTGGTTGGTATTAGGCGTCAGTTGTAGTCGCATCGTTCATCAACTTTCGATTAGAGCGGAACAACTGACTTCTCACAACGAGCCACTGACAGTTTTACAAATAAGCAACTTCGCGCACTGCTGCCACGATCTGCTCGACGTCGGGAATGGCAAGGCGCTCGAGATTCTTCGCGTACGGCATCGGCACGTCCACACCTGAAACGCGCTTGACCGGCGCGTCCAGATAGTCAAAGGCACGCTCGTTAATCTCCGCGCTAATCTCGGCCGCGACACCACAGAAGGGATGCGACTCTTCGGCAATGACGGCGCGATTGGTTTTCTTTACCGATTCCACGATCGTGTTAATGTCCAGAGGCCGGATCGTTCGCGGATCGATGACTTCGCAGGACACACCGTCTTGCTCCAGCTGTTCCGCAGCTTTCAATGCCGTGGGCACCATCAAAGAGCGAGCAATGATCGTGGCGTCCGTGCCTTCTCGCTTAACTTCGGCAACGCCGAGCGGGATTGTGAAGTCCGCATCTTCCGGAACTTCGCCTTTCATGCCATACATGCGCTCCTGCTCGATAAAGATTACCGGGTCGTCGTCGCGAATGGAGCTCTTCAAAAGGCCTTTAGCATCCGCCGGCGTAGAGGGCATGACCACTTTCAGCCCGGGAAAGTAAGCGAACCAGGATTCGAGCGCCTGCGAGTGCTGCGATGAAACCTGGTAAGCCGAACCGCCGGGCCCGCGAAAAACGATCGGAATTTTGAACTGCCCGCCGGACATGTAGAGCATCTTGGCCGCGGAGTTAATGATTTGATCGGTCGCCAGGATCGAAAAGTTAAAGGTCATGAACTCAACAATCGGACGCAGGCCGACCATGGCGGCGCCGACGCCCAGTCCGGCGAACCCCAGTTCGGTAATCGGGGTGTCGATCACTCGCTTGGGTCCGAATGTTTCCAGCAAACCGCGCGTTACTTTATAGGCCCCTTGATATTCAGCTACTTCTTCGCCCATCAGAAAGACGGACGGGTCACGCTCCAGTTCCTCTTTCAGGGCCTGGTTCAGAGCATCGCGCATGGTCATTACGGCCATCAATCAATCCTCGATTTGAAAAATCAGTTCAACGGATTAGCGTAGACATTGGTGTACAGCTCGCTCTCGTCGGGTTCCGGACTTTCTTCAGCAAAGCGAACCGCTTGCTCTACCTGTTCTTTCACTTCAGCCTCAACCGCGGCCAAATCTTTGTCTGACAGTATATTTTGTTCTTTAAGTGTCGCGGTGAAAATCTTGATCGGATCGCGCTCCTGATGTTTCTCAATCTCAGCGCGGGTGCGGTAGTTGCCGGGGTCGGACATCGAATGGCCCATGTAACGATAGGTGCGCGCTTCCAGCAGTGTCGGCTTTGACTCTTCGCGCGCCCGTTGCACGGCCCGTTGCGTGGCCTGGCGCATCGCGATCACATCCATGCCGTCCACGAACTCCGAGGCCATTTCGTAGGCGCAAGCCTTTTCCGCGACATTCTGAAGCGACATCGCGCGTGCCAGTGACGTTCCCATCCCGTACTGATTGTTCTCGCAAATGTAAATGCACGGAAGCTTCCACAACTGGGCCATGTTCAGCGATTCATGGAAAGCTCCCTGATTGACCGCGGCTTCACCAAAAAAGCACAGAGTCACCTTGTCGGTTTCCTGATACTTGCTGGCGAAGGCGACTCCGGTAGCCAAAGGAATCTGCCCGCCGACAATCGCGTGGCCGCCGAGAAAGTTCACGTCCTTGTCGAACAAGTGCATCGAACCGCCCTTGCCTCGTGAACAGCCACCCGCCTTACCGTATAGTTCGGCCATGACGGCGTCGGGCGAGATCCCTTTAGCGATTGCCTGTCCGTGTTCACGATAGCTGGTCAAGACGTAGTCGTCGTCGCGAATCGCTGAGATTGCGCCAACTCCTACGGCTTCCTGGCCAATGTACAGATGACAAAAACCGCCAATCTTCCCCAGGCTGTAGGCCTCGGCGCACTTCTCCTCAAAGCGCCTGATTAGAATCATCTGATGCAGGAGTTTGATCAACGTCTCGCGGCCTTCTTCAGGTGCTGCCGCCCGTGATATTTCATGACGCGCTTTCGCAGTAGGTGCGTCGATCACTCCTGCCGTGCCCCCAGCCGGGGCATTCGCTTTTTCTCTTCGCTCAGTTGTTTGGCTGCTCATGAAAGGACGAATGGCCTGTCTAATGTGAATCGGCCAGCTTGCCGCTGGCCTCAATGTCATGTTGAGCTAACTGCCAGGATTATACGCGAGACCCGCGGTCAGACAAAACAGCAAAAGAAAAGGCACGCCAGGCCGAAGCTTGACGTGCCGGTGAGAACTTTGGCAGCGACTCAGGTGTAATGATCAATTCGAGCCGGAGTCGGCATGGTCGACAGATTGTGCAGGTTCTTGCGAGTGTGTTTGTCCTTCTGCATTCTTCTGGCCGCGGCAGTCAGCAGTTCCTCGGTCGTTTCCCCGTCTTCAGGGAAACATGCGATACCTGTACTAATACTCACTTCAACCGACTTGCCTGTCCTGACTGAAAACTTATGTTCCGTAACGGCCTTGCGAATCCTTTCGGCAATCATGTCGGCCATCGACTGAGATGCCATCGGCATAATCGCCACAAACTCATCTCCGGCATATCGCGAGAGGACGTCCATCTGACGCAACTCTTTACGAATTACGCGGGCCACACTGGCCAGCAGCCGGTCCCCGATCGCGTGACCCCATTGATCGTTGATTTCCTTAAAGTCGTCAACGTCCATGCTGATTAGTGAGAGCGATTCGCGGTTCGAACGCTGGCATTCGGCGAGTCTTTGCTCGAGCATCATGTAGAATCCCCGCGCATTCGGTAACTCGGTCAGCGGGTCAGTCAATGCACTCTCTTTGGTTCGTTCAAAAGTGATGGCGTTGTTCAGCGCCGACGCTGCATGCTGGGCAACTGATTCAAGCAGACGAACGTGCTCAGTCGTGTACGAGGTGCGTCCTTTTGAATAGAGGGTAATCGCTCCGAACGCGCCGTCTTCGCGAATCAAGGGCGAGACCAGAACGCCGCGGTAGGTCTTGGCAATATCATCGGGCAATCCCACCAAATCCAATTCCGGCGAAGCATTGCACATCGAGCGCGCATTGGCGATCACCCATCCGGTAATGCCATCTCCAACGCTGATGCGGCGCCGCTCAAACAAGTCGAGGTGATCTCCGACCACATGCATCGCAATAGCTTTGCCGGTTCGGTCGTCGACGACAAAAATGATGCAAGTGTCGAACGGTACAATCGCCCGCAGCTTATTGGAAATCAGCGTCACGGTGTCGTTCATGTTCAGGGACGAGCCGATAGTCTGAGCGATTTCGTGAAGCGCGAAGACTTCCCGCTGGGCCTCAGTGATTGATCTAAAGCCGAGGGTGTTGTCCGGGGTGCCGAGGACGTCGGATGCCAGTCCGGCATCGGGCCGGGTCCTGGTTTTCAGGTCCAGATTTTCAGATGCCACCTGTTCCTGGATATCTTCATTGCCGATCAATTGGTCGAACTCGATCACGTGCTTGCTGAAAAGATCAACAACTTTTGGATCGAAAGACGATCCCGTCATCTTATGCAACAGGGCCAGAGAATCCTCACGCTTCATTCCTTTGCGATAGGGACGATCGCACCGGGTCGCGTCGTAAAAATCCACGACCGAGATTATGCGCGCCACCAGCGGAATGTTTTCGGCCCGGAGGCCTTTCGGATAGCCACTGCCGTCCCACTTTTCGTGGTGGTACCGCACGATGTCTTCCACCGGGTAAGGAAAATTGACTCGCTTGAGGATGTCGCCGCCGACTGTGGGGTGAATCTTCATCTTGGCAAATTCCGCTTCAGTTAGTTTGCCGGGTTTGTTGAGGATGTATTCCGGAACCGCCAGCTTACCAATGTCATGCAAGAGGGCGCCGGCAACCAAAGCCTGTAACTCCGACTCGGTCACCTTTAAGAGTTTGCCCATCTCTGTGGCGTAGATCTGTGTACGCCGGACGTGACCGTGAGTGGTCTGATCTTTCGCGTCAATCGCGATGGCCAGCGATTCAATCGTGTTCATGTGCAGGCGGGCAATCTCCTCGACGTAGCGGACCTTGTCGGATTGCGCGCGGGTTACTTCGCTGACCCGTTTCTCGTTGAAGCGATAAAGCAGATGGACCAGTCCGACAATCAGAATGCCGACGAATAGGAAGGGAAGACCTCCGTCATGAATTGCGGAATAGAACAAGGCAGCTGAGGTAACGTTGGCGACCTGAGTAATGAACGTCCAAACCAAACTTTCGTGCGAAAGGGTGATTCTGCCACTGCCCGAATGGAAAGAATTGAAGGCAACCGTGCCGAAAGTGCTCAACGCATATTGGACGATTCCGAAAATGCAGAGAGGAAACAGCAGCAGGTCGAGGACAATACCGCTGCCATTGCCCGCCAGAGCTTCCCCAGCGAGACTCAGAATCAGCATTCTGTAGACCAGGGACGCTACGAACGTCGAGATGATCAAGGTGCCCATCGCGAAAACGGTGGACCAGCGCTTGGCAAACGAGAATGAAGAAACGAAACCGACGATGGCAGCCAGGATGATCGCCGGGCCCAGGTTATTGGCCGGCGCGAGGGTGTACATCATCACGGCTAGGAAAATGAAAGTGTCGGCGACGGATTTGTTGCTTTCGCTGACGCCATCAACGTTGCTGACTGCAACTGTGAACCGGCTGGACGCGACGGTGAGGATCAGGAGGATGCCGAACGATGCCAATCCGCTCCAGCTAAGAAGGGGAAGACGTAGGGTGGCACTGAGTCCAAGCAATAGAAGGGCGGTGCCGATGATCACGACACCACCGACCAGTAACAGACTCTTCCAGTTGAATCGAGACATTGAGTTTAACTTTCGAACTGCTCGGGGCGCTTGGTTAGTTAAGAGGGCGACGGGCGTCAGTCGCTGCCCGAGGGGAACCATCCGATGGGTTGGTATTTAGCCTACATAGGCCAACACTGTTGGCCACCTGAAGAATAGCGGTCGGGAGTAACCAAAGTCAACCGCTTTTTTCGGGATTTCGGCGAAAAACCGGGGAAATCAGTTGACCGAGGGGGGCGTGGTCCCGGTTTGGGCCAATTGCTCAAGCAGTTCAGCCCCGGTGTGGACTGGAGTTTTGCAGGTGTAGGACTGGCAGACGAAGGCCGTCGGGCCCGACGTGAGCGTGGTTCGGTTACGAAGCAGGGGAATCATGGTGGAGGCTCGGGCGTCATCTTCGAGGTACAAGGCCACCACTCGATTCGGGATGTAAACCTCCCATGCGGCGCGGATGAGATCCTTCAGACCAGGGGCTTCGGCGCGCCCGACGATCGCTATCTCTGCGGGCGAACCCAGATAGAAGTCCACAGCTCTGCATGCAAAGCCAAACGCCGAAGGGTACCTGCGAATCTGGTCAGCCATCAGACGCAGAACCGTAGTCGCATGGCGACGGTACGTTTCGTTTTCCGTCAGTAGGCTCAATCTAAGTAGCGAGAGTGCGGCGATCGAATTACCGGATGGAGTGGCATTATCGAGAAACTCTTTTGAGCGGACGATCAACTGCTCATGACTTCTGCCAGTGAAAAAGAAGCCGCCTGCCTCGCCGTCCCAGAATTCGTCAATCATCCTCTCGGTGAGTGAGAGGGCGCTCTCAATCCATTTCAGTCTGCCGCTTGTTTCGTAAAGCGAAACCAGACCATCGATCAGACATGCGTAGTCTTCAAGATAAGCATTTAGCTTTGCGTTTCCGTCCTTGTAGGTTCTCAGCAGGAGGCCGTCGTGCTGCAGATGATCCAAAAGAAAACCCGCGTTGGCCTCCGCGATCTCTCGATAGTCGGACCGATCGAGAATAGCAGCGGCTTCGGCAAAGCTGCCCAGCATTAACCCATTCCAGGCAGTCAGAACTTTTTCATCACGGCCGGGCTTTATCCTTTTCTCGCGAATATCGAAGAGTGTTTTCCGGCCGGTCCCGAGCGCTTCGCGTAACTCTTCGACAGTCACATTGTTTCTGATTGCGACATCGTCGAGCGATGCCGTGACATTAAGAATACTGCGGCCTTCAAAGTTTCCGCTTTCGGTCACGTTGAAGTAATCGCAGAAGAGGTCCGCGTCGCGTGCGCCTAATGCCTCGAGAATCTCCTGGCGCGTCCAGACGAAGAACTCTCCCTCCTGGCCTTCAGAGTCCGCATCCTGACTGGAATAGAAACCGCCGCTGGCGTCGGTCATCTCCCGAATAACATAATCCAGGATCTCTTCGGCAACTCGGCGTGCTGACTGATCTTTTGTGACCTGATAAACGTGCAGGTAGAATCGCGAGAGGAGCGCATTGTCGTAAAGCATCTTTTCAAAATGAGGCACCAGCCATTTTGCATCAACGGAATAGCGGTGAAAGCCGCCACCTAGTTGGTCATACATCCCGCCTTCAGCCATTTTCCGCGCCGTATGCCGAACGATCTCAAGTGCCTTTCGATCCCCAGTACGATGAAACGTATGAAGCAGGAACTCGAGCGTCATCGACGGCGGGAACTTGGGCGCGCCCCCAAAGCCGCCGTTAACAGAATCAAAGTTGGCCGCGATTCGGCGATAAGAAGCGTCAAGAAGATCGGTAGTCAGAACCTCGCGAGACGCCTCGGCCAGGCCAACCCGCCTCAACTCTCCCAGCATTGCGGTCGCGGTGCTGGCAACTTGATCGGGCTGAGAACGGTATGCTTCGGCCACGCTCATCAGCACGCGGGGAAAGCCCGGCATGTTGTAACGATCCGCCGGAGGAAAATATGTTCCGCCATAGAAGGGCACGCCTGCAGGAGTAAGAAACATGGTCATCGGCCATCCGCCCTGACCCGTCATCATCTGCACCGCACTCATGTAAATCTGATCGAGGTCCGGCCGCTCTTCGCGATCCACTTTGATGTTTACAAAGTTCTCGTTCATGAGTTTGGCGATCTCTTCGTTCTCGAACGACTCATGCTCCATAACGTGGCACCAGTGACAAGCTGAATAGCCGATGCTGAGAAGGATTGGCTTGTCCTCTGCGCGCGCCCGGGCAAGCGCGATTTCGCCCCACGGATACCAGTCGACGGGGTTGTGGGCGTGCTGAAGTAAGTACGGACTGGTTTCGCTGATTAAGTTGTTTGTATGCTTGTTGTCAGTCACATTGGTTCCTGCTCGAACTAATTCGAAGCGACCTAATTAGCGCCGAGCCCACTCAATCTTTGAACCAGTACTTCGTGTTCCTGGCCCAGACAGTGTTGGGATAACGCCGATGCAGCAGATCGTAAGCGGCCTTGGACCAGCGGCCCGTTTCCTTGTCGGTGCAACCGTAACGAGTTGACCTCACGGCCAGGTGCAGGGCTTCGGGCGAGCGCGGGTCAGCCGGATTCTTCTCTGTCCAGTCGATCGCTATGCGACAGAAATAGTTAGGCGCAGTGCCCAGGGCTTTTAGGGCGGCGAATTGTCTAGCTGCAAGGCCCTGCGAAGGTTTCAGGAACGCAGGCGGCACAGCGGTTTTGGTTTTCGCCTTATCATCTCCACCTTCGCCTTCCGACGGGGGACCAGAGAGCGAAAACGGCGGTTCAGCGCACCAGTAGTTATCGCGATAACTGTCGATTTCATTGAGAGGCGTGCTGCGGCCCAGCCCTGCGGAAACGTAAGGCCGCAGCCCCGGATGCTTCAGCGAAAGAAAGGCGGCAGCGAATCGGCGAGCCTCGGTTGTCGCTGCCCGATCGTAGGCGCCGAGGAACGTCTTCAATTCGGGTTGTAGAGAGGCCAGGGTAATGCTGGCCTGCCTGGCAGTTTCACTATCATCCAGCATTGCAGCGCGCACAAACGCGGCCTGAGCTAGGTCGCGCCGAAGGTTTGGCGCGGGAATAGTGCTGCGAGCGGCTTCGCGCAGCATCGCGACCGGCATGGCCTGGTTAAAGATGCCGGCTGAGTCGGGCGCGAAAAACAACTCGGCGCGTTTGGTGGTCTCTGCCGTCTGGCTCTCTTCGTCAGGAATCTCCCGCCCATCATTGTCGTCGCTAAAAGCGGCCGGTTTGCGTTGGGCGGCCTGAAGAAACTCATCGAGGTTCGTGGCCAGCATCATTCGCTGTCCCAATAAGTGATTGAGCGCCGACGCTGACAACCGCGCGCGATCGTTGCTGAGAACCCCATCAAGCATCGTGCGTGCTTCGGCGGCCCGGCCGGCAGCATTCAGCAACCGCACGCTGTGAAACACGAGTGACGGAAACGCAGGCGATGCGTGATCGACCCTACCCGCGGCTTTCAACAGCGCCTCGACCTTGCTTCCGTCGTCACTCGTTATTGCCGCAACCAGCCACGGCAGAGACTTTGTCTTCTCCCATTGCTGAAAAGAATGGGTCGCTGCTTCGGCTGATTCATCTTCGAAGGTGGTAACCCAGTCGGTAAGCTCGTCACTCCTCAGGCTGGGATTGGCCTTTGGCTTCGCGCCTTCTTCAGCGTCGCCGAGGTACTTATCCAACAGCACCGTGTAATCCCAAACGGCCTGTTTGAAATCGACGCTGCTGTCTTTCTTAAGAATGGCGTGCGCCAGTTCGTGAAGCTTTTCTTCCGGTCGCAGGCGGAGTCGCGTAAGGTTCAGGAGTCTGCCTGCGGCAGGATGCAGCGCCGCGAGCGACTTGTCTTTCATAATCGCATTCAGTCGCGTTTCCGCGTCGGCCAGCGCCGGCCGTCCCGCTTCTTCTTTTTCAACCAAGCTTCCTTTGCGCAGCATTGATCGAGCTGCCAGGTAGGCCGCCCGTTCGTGCCACGGGGAAGACTTATCGCGGGCTATGGCGTCAAACTGTTTCACCGCGTCGTCGAAACTCGTTGAATAAAAGTTGGCGGCGGCAATCTGATAAGCACGATCGGCGCGAAGTAGCGGCGGCAGGTCAGGAGCCTCAGTAGATGCGTCGGCGGGAATGTGTTTGCCCTCATAACAATTGGCAAATACCAGGTCCTGGGCCGAAAGCCAGCTCTTGATGCCCGGACTGTCGGCGCCGAATTGCTTGATCCGATCTTTCAGCGTCGCGATAGCGGTATCAAAAGCGTCCTGCTGACAATTCAGATAGCCTTCGTACTCGTGTGGCTTTTCGCGGTTGCGAAACGCCCGTATCTCGGCCGGTGCGGCGACGCCGGGAACTTGCTTGCGCGCTTCGACCCAAGCCTTAATCCAGTCATCGTCGTGCAACTCCCAACCGTAATTGAGACGATCATCCCAAATAGCCTTGATGTCCTTCGCTTCAGCGTCGCTCAAACGATTTCCGGCCAAATTGCGATAGGCGGCCACCAGATAAGAACGCGCATAGCTTGGTTGCAGTACGCCAAGGTTGCCCGCGGCAAACTTCTCCAAAGGGAAATCAGGATGTTTCGTGTAGACGAAGATCGCGTCGGTGAAGAACGGACCACAGGCCTGCGTGCTATCGGGAAGGAAAAAGGAAACCGAAATAAGTAAGGCAACAGTGATTAATGCTCTGTGGCCCGCGCATCCTGCGCGTGATCCACGGGCGGGACGCCCGCGCCACTCTCTTCTATTGAATGTTCTAACAATCATTTGCGAGACTCCAAAATCGCGCGGACCGACTCTTCGGTCCACGGGTCAGGGTTAAACACATACAGCCGGCGCGCAGTTGAAAGATTCGTGCGCGGCTCGTCCGTCGAGATACCGTAGCTTCCCCGGCAGAGTGGAGTGTTGAAATCTTCACCCGTCGCCAGGCGGTTATTAATCTGGTTTTTATCAACACCCATGCGAAACAGCATCGGTACGGCTTCATCGATGGGCAGGCCGGAAAGCCAGTCGTCGTAGGTGCACCATGATGCCAACGCCGTGATCGAAAGAGTGGTGTTTTCGGGCAAGCGTCGACGGACTTCAAAGATCAGGTCGCGATAAAAAGCGCGTTCGCTTGTGGTCGCATCAAAATCGATCTGGAAAGCGGAAACATTAGGTAGCTTGGACATTTCCACGATTGCAGCCGCAAGCTTATCGCGCTGTTGATCTGAAAGTTGCGGCTTGTCGACGGCATCTGACTCTACGCGGGCAACTGCAATCACCTTTGAGCCTTCAGGCAATTCCAGCGGTTGAAGACGCGGCTTTACCACCACTTCGCCGGCGCGCAAGCGTATAGTTCGCGCCAGAAACGCGACCCCCGTTTCGCGAGGGTTAATGAAGCGAAGGTCCGTCGGTCGTTCCCAGGCCCACAAGATCACTTGCGGCATTCCATTCAGGCGATTACTGGCTTCGACAGAATTGCGTTTGTTGATTAGGGAGCGAGCCCTGGTCAGACCCAGGGCCAGTGATGCTAGCAGCACTGTAACGCCTGTGAAAACAAGAATCGCCTTTTTGCGTGAAGACTGATTCATAAAAAAGAAAAGCTGAACCGGAAGGGGCTCAGTGTACATCAACGAATCTCGCAACAAAAGTTGGTGTCTAAGAGTAACGTAGATTCCACAAGCAATCTGTTGCAACCAGCGTTTGATTGCCTGACCAGCGAGGTGCCGTTATGCTGCGTCGCTCTCACGACAATAATTTAGGACTGCGCCAACGTGAGGAGTCGCACGGGTCTCATTCGCATTGCTGATTGCCATCATCAGACAAGAGGGTGGGCTACTCGTTCGTTCGCCTGCTGAGCCAATTGCGTAGCATGATTTCAAAGTCTCTGTGATTATTCGTCACCCGGATTCTAGCTTTGCTATAGTGTCGGCCAATGGCCATCCCACAAACCTTCGACGAGGCCTTCGCGCGTGTTCAGGAGCTTGTTTCCATCTTCAACGAGAACGAAGCGCGTTACCTCTCCACTGGGTACTCGGAAGCCCAGGCGCGTCTGGATTTCATCGACAAGTTTTGGATTGCGCTCGGCTGGGATGTTAACCACGAGCAGCAAACCGATCCTTACAAACAGGAGGCAAAAGTAGAGCGCGGCGTTGCCACCAGCGAATTTCGCAAGCGCGCCGACTATGCCTTTCTGGGGCCGAACTTCCGCGACGTTCGCTTCTTTGTCGAAGCGAAGAAGCCTCACGCCGGAATTGATACTCCGCTTTTCTACTTTCAGACTATTCGCTACGGCTGGAATAGCCACGTGCCGATTTCCGTTCTCCACGATTTCGAAGAGATGCGCGTGCTGGATTGCCGTTACAAGCCCAATATCAATACCGCTCTTGGCCACGCTGTTCTCAAGTATCACTACACTGACTATGCGAACGAGCAAAGCTTTCGCACCATCTATCACCTGTTCTCTCGCGAGGCGGTCGCTAACGGATCGATTCAGGAATTCGCCAAAGGCCTGCCTAAGATTTCACGCAAGCGAGCGGGGCGCGGCGTCGCGCCGGATGAGCATCAGAGCATTGATGAATCGTTCTTGCGGGAACTCGATGACTTCCGCGAAGAGCTGGCGCGTGCTTACAAACGAAAGAATCCGGAACTAGACAGTGCCGCGTTGACAGAGGTCACGCAGCGGACTCTCGATCGCCTGGTCTTCATGCGGTTTCTTGAAGACAAGCTGATCGAATCGGAGCCGCTGATTGAAGACCTCCAGAAGAAAGGCAAGTCATGGGAGAACTTCATTTCGACTTCCCGCCGTTTGGATCGCGTCTATAACGGCATCATCTTCAAAGAGCATGACCTGCTCGACAGCGACAAGTTCAACGCCGACGAACGGGTCTTCGATAAGATCAGCCAAGCCCTTTCGCATCGCGAGTCGCCTTACGACTTTAACGCGATCCCGATTCATATTCTCGGGAGTATCTACGAGCGCTTTCTCGGCAAAGTCATCATCGCCACTGCGAAACAAGCGCGCGTTGAAGACAAGCCAGAAGTTCGCAAAGCCGGTGGTGTCTATTACACTCCGGAATACATTGTCCGCTACATCGTCGAGAATACAGTCGGCAAACTGATCGAAGGAAGGACACCGGCGCACATTCAGGAGATGCGCTTCGCAGATATTGCCTGCGGCAGCGGGTCGTTTCTCCTTGGCGTTTATGACACGCTGTTGCGATATCACGCCGCTTACTACAACAGAACTAAAAAGAATCGCGACATAGGCGTTAAGGCCGGTTGCATCCAGAAACCGGACGGAACGCTTCAGCTTTCCCTTTTGCAGAAGCGGCAGATTCTAATCAACAACATTTATGGCGTGGACATCGATCCACAAGCCGTCGAAGTCGCACAACTCTCGCTCTATCTAAAACTTCTTGAGGATGAAACGATTGCGTCGGCGAAAGCACAACAACGCGCGTTACAGGCAGCGCTGTTGCCATCGCTGAGCAAGAATATCGTTTGCGGAAATTCATTAATCGGTTGGGACATTCTCGAAGGAAAACTGTTCGATTCCGGTGAAGAGCGCAAGCTCAATCCGATGAATTTCGAAGATGCGTTTCCGGAAGTGATGAAGCGTGGCGGGTTTGACGCGATTGTTGGAAATCCGCCGTATGGCTTCCATCAAATTCACAATGAGATGGTCAAGCCGTATTTCAAACAACACTACGCCTCAAGTGAAGGAAGCTATGAGCACTATTTCCTGTTTTACGAAGCCGGTTTGAGACTGCTTCGGGCGGGCGGCCTTCATGGATTCATTGTTCCCGTCACTTGGCTGACAATTCCAAGTGCGCGTGGTTTGCGAAGGTTTGTTTTGACGCAGTTTGCGATTCGCGAGATCGCCTGGTTGCCTGAGTTCGTCTTTAAAGATGCAAAAGTCAATACCTTGATATCGATCATTTCGAAACAAGAACCGGGGAGCGTCCAGGTATTGATTTCATCAGAAAATAATCCCGCATTGAAAAAAGGGGAACAGAAGGTGTTTGAGCAATCACAGTTCATCAAGAGTGGAAACATCATCCACATATTCGAATCATCCGAGGAGACTAACATTCTTTGGAAACTCGAAGTGGGAAAACCGCGACTTGGCGAAATTGCGACACCTTGTTCAGGCTACAACCCATACGAAGTTGGTGTCGGTTACGATATCAATGGGAAGCTACAAACAGCAGTGACAGTCGAAACAAGGCCATATCACTCGGAGACTAAAAAGGACGAAACCTGGAAGCCCGACGCCATCGGTCGAGACTTGGGCCGCTATTCTTTGAAATGGCCAGAGACGAGATTCGTCAAATATGGACCTTGGCTTGCGGCGGCTCGCGATCCTCAAAACTTTGTTGGGCCCCGCCTCCTGGTGCAAGAAATTACGGGTGGACCTCGACACCGATTAATCGGTGCTTTTTGCGATAGGGAGCTTTACCACAGCAGAGACATCATTCCGATCAAGTGTGACCGTGTATGGCCAAGCCCACTGTTTCTGTTGGGCATCCTCAATTCATGGCTAATCTCATGGCGGCATCATCGGCGGAGTCCGAAAGCTAAGAAGGCTCTATTCCCAAAAGTTTTGGTGTCAGACTTGAAACAACTTCCAATTCCCAAGCTTCGTGAGGACAGCGTTACTGATTCCAAGCGCCATGACCAAATCGTCCATCTTGTCGAGCAAATGCTCGAAGCCAAGAAGCAACTCGCGTCCGCGCGCACAGAGCGCGATAAGACTTTCTATGAAAACAAGTGCGCCACGCTCGACCGCCAAATTGACAGTCTGGTTTATGAACTCTACGAATTAACGCCCGCAGAGATCGCGATTGTTGAGAGTGCGGCTTAACACCCGTCGAGAAGCGCTGATTTAGTTATCGGTTTCAGTTGGAGATTAACTATGAAGCTATACAAATACGCTACGCCCGACCGCTTGGATATTCTCCAAAATAAGACTATCCGGTTTACGCAGCCTCACTTGTTCAACGATCCATTCGAAATATCGGATACGGTCGCGTCACTCGAAGACTTCGACGCAGATCAGCCTCTCGTGCGCGCGCTGCTGGAGACGCCTGTTGGCCAAACCCTTTTCGAAATGTTCGACCACGGGCTTAGCCAAGGGCTCAAACAGTATTTTTCATATCAGTATGGAGTCCTCAGCCTGGCTGGTAAGGCGGACAATCTGCTGATGTGGGCGCACTATGCAAAGAACCATCGTGGGTTTGTCATTGAGTTCGATGGTGAGCATCCATTTTTTAACCGGCGAAAGTCTGACGCAGATCGATTTCGCTATCCGTGGAAGGTGGCGTACTCGGCGAACCGGCCGGCATCTTCACTCAAGAAATATAATGCAGTCGAAGCTCTCCTCATGAAAAGCGTCGATTGGGAATATGAGCAGGAATGGAGAATGATTGTCCCGGTTGACGAAGCGACCAAGAAAATCGAAACGGATGCAGAAGAAGTCCACCTCTTCGCGGTGCCTGCGTCCTGTATCACGGCGGTCATCCTCGGCTGCCGAATGTTGGCCAGCGATAAGGGTCAGATTACCGAACTACTGGCAGCCGATGACGAGTATCGGCATGTAATCGTCCGGCAAGCAGATTTGGACGATAAGGCATTCAGGCTAAACCTAACCGAGAGTCCACTCCTACACGCCCAGCGGGCCACCAATGCTACTTCGGCCGGGGATTCTACGAGTGCAATCGAGTACGCGAACCTCGCTCTTGAGTGTGCCGCCGACACCGACAAAGGACGATACTATGCGCTTCGGGGATACATCTATGGCCGGTCGGGTGATAACGACCGCTACTTGAGCGACATGCAGCGATTTAAGGAACTGGATGAGAAGGGCTATTGGAAGATGCTGGGGTTAGATCCAACTGAGGAGGGCGCCGACGCTGGATCAGATGATCCTGCGGATGACACTTAGCACACAGACACAGCCTTTGAGGTCCCGTATCAAATGCTCGAGGGTAAGAAGCAACTCACGTCCGCGGAGTGCGACAAGACCTTCTATGAAAACAAATGCGCCACGCTCGACCGGCAAATCGATCAGCTAGTGTATGAATTCTAGGACCTGACGCCGCAAGAGATCGCGATTGTGAAGGGCGCGGGGCAGTAGCCCGTCCGTGAGGAGGGCGTTGCTTGCGCGCGAGCTTCTGACACGAATGCAGACAGGATGTCCGCGCTCCCAGCTGTTCAATCCCCTCTGTTATACTGCTCAAACTGAATGGTCATTCATTTTCTTAGGAACGGCCGCCGATGGTTGACGGGTTGAAACTGATGGAACGCGAAAGTTTGGAAATGGATGTGGTCTTTGTCGGAGCGGGTCCGGCGAATCTCGCCGGCGCATTTCATCTGGCGCGGCTGATCGAAAGAGCAAAGAGCGAAGAGCAAAGTGCAAAGGGAAAGCAGCTGGGTGAAATTCAGATCGCTGTCATCGAAAAAGGCGCGTCGATTGGCGCACATATTCTTTCGGGCGCTGTGATGGATCCGCGTGGATTGGCAGAGCTGATTCCCGATTTTCTCGAGCAGGGCGCGCCGCTGGAATCGCCCGTCAAAGAAGATCAGTTTCTCTTTCTGACAAAGAAGCACGCCATTCGCTCGCCTATTAATCCACCGCCGCTTAACAATCACGGTTACTACATCATTTCGCTCAATCGTCTGACCGCGTGGCTGGGCGAGAAGTGCGAAGCAGCCGGCGTGAATATCTTTCCCGAATTTCCCGGCGCCGAGATGCTTTACGACGCGGATGAGCGGGTGGTGGGGGTGCGCACCGGTGACAAAGGAATCGACAAGGAAGGGAAGCGCAAGGCGAACTTTGAACCGGGTGTGGATTTAGTTGCGAAAGTCACGGTTCTGGGCGAGGGCGTTCGCGGATCTCTGACCAAGAAACTGATTCAGCGACTCAATCTTGATGCCGGGCGCGAACCACAGGTTTATAGCCTGGGCGTGAAAGAGCTCTGGGAATTGCCGGACGATCGGTATCCGACTGGGCGTGTGACGCACACCCTTGGATTTCCTTCGGACCAGTGGACGTATGGCGGGGGCTGGATCTATGGCATGCAGAACCGGGTTTTGAATCTCGGGTACGTCACCGGTTTGGACTATCGCGATCCGCTGATCGATCCGCACGCCGAGTTTCAACGCTTTAAGACGCATCCATTCGTGGCAAAGCTTCTCGATGGCGGCAAGATGATTCGGTACGGCGCGAAGGCAATCGCCGCCGGGGGCTGGCACGCGATGCCGCAGATGTATGCCGATGGAGTTCTGATCGTAGGCGACAGCGCTGGATTTCTAAATGCTGCGCGATTGAAGGGAATACACTCGGCCATAAAAAGCGGGATGCTGGCCGCGGAAACGATCTTTGATGCGCTGGTGGCCGGCGACTTCTCGGCGAGCAAGTTGCGGGGTTACGAAGACAGGGTGAAGCAAAGCTGGATTACGCCGGAACTGCGTCGTTATCGAAACTTTCACGCCGGCTTTCGTCATGGGCGCTGGCTGGGAATGGCCAACGCGGGCTTGCAATACATCACCGGTGGCCGGGCGTGGGGAATTCTCGATCGCGATCGGCAGGAACCCGGCCATGAGGCTGTGCGGCAATTATCGTCGTATGGTTATCATGGAGATGATCCGGCACAGCGTTACCCGGATTTGCGTTTTGACGGTCAGTTAACCTTCAACAAAGTTACCGACGTCTATCACGCAGCAGTCGCGCACGACGAGGATCAACCGGCCCACCTGCACGTCCTCGATACCAACATCTGTGCTACGCGCTGCGCGGAAGAGTATGGCAACCCCTGTCAGCGCTTTTGTCCCGCAGCGGTCTATGAAATGGCTGATAAAGGCAGCGGCCGGCGCGAACTTCAGATCAATTTCTCAAACTGCGTCCACTGCAAAACGTGCGACATCATGGATCCGTATCAGATCATCAATTGGGTGACGCCCGAAGGCGGTGGCGGTCCGGATTACAAAGGAATGTGAGCAGGCAAGCGTTCTTACGAGTCAAGGCTTGGTCTTTTCCTGATTAGCGGGCTGCGTTTGGGGGGCATCCGGCTTAGTTCGGACCACAGCCTCTAACAAAAGCAATCTTTCCTGTTCATTCAGTTTCCGCAACTCCATAAACAGGGTTTCCATTGATGTCGCATCCTTCGTTTCCTTTCGAATCTTTGCCGGCATAAACCTGGGGTCCCGCGTTAACACCGCTACGTTGAAAGATATCCACTTCTCGCGCTCTTCTTTCTTCGTAGCGGCTGGTACAAACTCTAACTTAGCTCGCAAATCCGGCAGATATAGATCGAATGCCGACTTAACCCAGTTACCCCACTCTGCCGCCGCATTTCTGGCAAAGGTGTATGCGATCCAGAAGCCCAGAAGAGCAAGCAGCGGAACCCAGGGAAAACGTCCCTTGACCGAGAAGAGCGTGGACAAATGTATTCGGCCCGCGTAAATAGCAACCAGATAAAACTCGGCTATGACTAACAGGCTGAGAAAGGAAATATTGACCCAAAAATCCACACGCGCTCTCGCCGAATCGATCAGGTCGCGGAAGTCTTTAGGGACAACTGCGAGCAAACGAAACCATCCCGGAATGGCGTTAATTCCATACATTACCCTGGGATAGGTTTCGAACGCCCGAAAGGTGTTGCCGAACGATGTTGGGAGAATTAAGCGCTCTTCGTTCGGAAAGCGATTCGCTTTGCGCTTCTCTGACTCGTCCCACGCATTTTGGAGATCATCGGGGATAGCTTGACCGCTCGCCTCGAGCTCAGCCATTTTCCGATCCGATAACTCGCTCTCAGCCCGTACTTTTCGGAAGCGCCAGAGTTCGATCCAGTTGACGCGCTGGCCCAGGTTAAAAGGCCAGTATCCCTCCAGTAATCGCACTACTCCCCGATTTACGATGAGCAGGATTATTCCACCGAGCAACGACACTGAGCCGAACGCGGCAAGCTCCGTCAGGAAAGTGCCAGCCGAAAGTGTAAGACCCGCCGATAGGCCGAACAACCTGACGACAATCAAATAGGTGATTGCCACAAAAGCCGCGGAAGGTAGAAAATAGGCGATTGCGAAGTTTCTCTCGAAGAGCTTAGGCAGTTCCCCAAACAATTTATTTTCTCCGCGTTACTCTTCTGCCGGTCTTACTGGTGGTCGCCTGGGGATATGTTCTTTGTCGTCACCCTCCAAACCACCGGCGAGAGCTGCCGGCCTTCCCGGCAACCCGAAGAATTCCGTTCTAGGAGCATCATGGGGCGCCGAAAACCTGGGAGCGTCATGGGCCGCCGCAAACCTGGGAAGAAGACTGGGCGCAGAGACCCGCGCGGGCTCACCCGGAATTGTGCGGTAAAACTCAATCTTGCCCCGGATAACTTCTTCCAGCGCAATACGAGTAAACTTATGTTTGGTGGGATCGATGTCGATGCGCGGCCGAGCTCCGCGCTGAAGCTGCTTGCTGCGCTTTGCGGCCAGGATGATCAGGCGGTATTTGGAATCAATCTCCTGTGAGAATGCCTCTTCGGTTGTCTCGGCAGGTTCTTTACGTTTAGTCGGCATGATGGGTTTGCAGACCTCCAATTAGGATAGTTCACATCCTGGAACCCCGACCCTCCCTTTGATCGAACTTATTTCGGATGACGATCCAAAACGCGTTTCATTTGTCGGCAACTGGTGAATGCAAAACGAGAATCGCAATTGGCGGTCGTCCTGCCAGTTAAAAGACAGCTAATGGCCGTTTTCTTCGAGCTCTTCATCACCATCAGTCTTCAAATGAAACGGCACCGTGCCCTGGACGACTTCCTCCAGCGCAATCCGAGTAGGTTTATGTTTGGTGGGATCAATATCGATGCGTGGTCGCGCCCCGCGTTGAAGTTGTTTGCTTCTCTTTGCGGCCAGGATGATCAAACGGTATTTGGAATCAATCTCTGGCGATTGCGGTTCTATCGCTTTAGCTTCTTCGCGAACTGTAGCCATAAGATGTTTCTGCTGACCTCCGAACTAGGAATTCCAGATTATTGACTCCCCCGCTTGAAGTGAACATTTCAGGCCTGGGCGAAATCCTCCAGAGTCTCTTTGAGCCCGGGTTCCTGACGCTCGCGCCGCGCCCGCTCGGCGTGAATTACGGATGCCAGTTGTGCCGAAGCGCGGTTAATGTCGTCGTTGAGAATTACGTAGTTAAAAAACCGGTACTGCTCAACCTCGCCGGGCGCGCCCTTCAGCCTGCGTTCGAGGTCCGCAGGTGAATCCGTGCCTCGGGCCACCAGCCGGTTGCGCAGCAATTCAAACGACGGGGGCAGGATAAAGACTGTGACAGCATCTTCGACCAGCGCGCGAATACTGGTTGCCCCTTGAACATCGATTTCGAGAATGATGTCATGTCCGGCGGCACGTTCTGCTTTCACCTGAGCGCGGCTGGTTCCGTAGAGATGGCCATAAACGTTCGCCCATTCCAGGAACTCGCCGGCGCGAATCATTTCTTCGAAGGCGTCCCGCGAAACGAAAACATATTCCCGACCGTCCTGTTCGCCTTCGCGAGCGGTCCGAGTGGTGTAGGAAACGGAGTAACTAACTCCGGGCACGGTCCTCAAGACGCGATCGATCAGTGTGCCTTTGCCACCGCCGGACGGCGAACTGACTACGATCAGCATGCCGCGTGCGATCGTTGCGATCGATTCGTGCGAATCCTTTTCTGCTGTCGTTAGTTCATTCAACATTTTGCACTTGTTCGCGCAGTTTCTCAACCTCAGCCTTGATCGCCAGTCCGGCATCCTTGATCGAAACTTCCGTTGATTTCGCCAGCACGGTGTTCGCCTCGCGATTGAGTTCCTGAAGCAGAAAATCGAGGCGCTTACCGACTTCGTCAGGCGCATCCAGAGCCACGCGAAATTGATCCAGATGACTTCTCAGACGCGCTAGCTCTTCGGTGATATCACTGCGATCGGCGAGATACGCTACTTCCTGGGCCAGGCGGCCGGCATCCAACTCAATCGCCTGACCGCCACGAGCAACGAGCTCGCCGATTCGTTTCTGCAAACGCTGGCGATAAGCATCTACCAGCCCATCCGCAGCCGCTTCGATGATCGGGACTTCAGCTTCGATCTTGGCGATGCGCACGCGCAACTCAGCGGCCAAAGCGGCGCCCTCGCTAACACGCATTTGTTCCAGGTTGTCGAGAGCCTGGTCGAGAGCGCTCATCAGCCCCTCCATGTTGACATCATTTAGTCCGTCGCGTGCCGGCGCGAGCGCTCCGGGCAAGCGCGCGACTGAATTGACGTCGATCGTGCCGGGCAAATCAAATTGCTGTTGAATTTCCCGCAAGGCGTTCACATATCCGGTGATCAGGGGCTTATTGACCTCGTAAGTCGTTGCACCCGTCCGCTCAAGGTTAATGTTCAGATCAACCCGGCCGCGCGACAGCCGCGCGCCCACCCGTCTTCTGATTATTGTTTCGATAGCCGAGAGTTCCTGGCTGAGGCGCAGATGGATGTCAAGATACCTATTGTTCACGGTCTTGATCTCAACCACAACGGCGAACTCTTCGCCATTGGCCGCGCCCCGGCCGAATCCAGTCATTGATTTCATAATAATGATTTGTCAGTGGTTAGTTGTTAGTAGTCAGTTGATTCGCTCTCATCGAGAAGATGACTAAACAACTGACTACTGACCACTGACAACTGACAGTTCCTCTTCTTCATCAGCAAATTGCAATTCGTAAAGGCGCTGGTATTGTCCGCCGCGCGCGAGCAACTCAGCGTGCGTGCCTTTTTCAATAATCTGCCCGCCCTCCATCACGACGATTAGATCCGCACGCCGCACGGTCGAAAGGCGATGGGCGATGACGATGGTTGTGCGGTCGCGAATCAAATTGGCGATTGCGCGCTGCACCAACTGTTCGGACTCAGCATCGAGCGCGGAGGTCGCTTCGTCAAGCACCAATACCGGCGCGTCAATCAGGACGGCGCGAGCGATGGCCAGACGCTGCCGCTGCCCGCCTGAAAGAAAGATTCCTCGCTCGCCGATTATCGTGTCATAACCGAGCGGCAGCTCGAGGATGAAATCGTGCGCCAGGGCTGTGCGCGCAGCGTCCTGTATTTGTTCGTCACTGGCGTCGGGCCGGCCGTACGTGATGTTATACCGCACCGTATCATTAAAGAGAACGGTTTCCTGAGTTACCAGGGCCATCTGTCTGCGCAAGCTGGCTACGCGCGCGTCGCGGAGGTCGATTCCGTCCCACAGCACTGCCCCGGAAGCTGGATCGTGAAACCGCGGCAAGAGTTTTGTTAGCGTCGACTTGCCGCCACCGGACTGTCCTACCAGCGCCACCAACTTGCCGGCGGGAACCGTCAGGTTTATGCCGCGGAGGACAACCCGGGATTCGTCTCCGTAGCCAAAATGCACGTCTGAAAATTGGATTTCGCGTTGGAGCGGCGGTAGTACAACGGCGTTCGGTCTCTCCGGGACCTCGGCCGCTTCGTCCATCACTTCCCAAACGTGACGCGCGGCGGCCAGGGCCTGCGACATTGAATTCTGCAGCCGCGACAGTTTTCGCATCGGATCATAGCTGCGCAGCAGCAGGATAAGGAAGAGAATAAACTGGGCCTGGTCCATCCGATGCAATCTAATTTCGCGCTCGGCAAAAAAGAGCAGCGCGGCGATGAAAACCACGCCAATCAATTCGATGATTGGCGGAGACATGCCGGAGATACTGGCCGAGCGCAGATTGGCGCGCAGGACGCGTTGAGCGACTGCGCTGAAGCGGCTCTGTTCGCGGGCTTCCGCCCGATAGGCCTTGACGATACTGTGATTGGCCAGTGCTTCCTGCGCGGTGTCCGTCAGGCGCTTGCTGCCTTCGAATGATTCGCGGGCAAGTCTGCGCAGAGAACTACCAAAGCGCATCGTCAAGGCGATGACCGGGGGCGCAATTAGAAGTGATCCGAGAGTAAGTCTCCAGCTTACGTAAAACGAGGCGCACAGGAAGGCGATTAAGATGAATCCTTCGCGCAACATGTCCCGCAGGGTGTGAGTGACCGCAGCTTCGATTGCGGCCGCACTGGAAATCAAACGCGACACGAGATAGTTGGTGCGATGACGTTCAAAGAACGCAGCCGACTGGGAAAGGACGTGGCCATAAAGCTCCTGCCGCAGGCGGAGGATTGACGACTGGCCAATGTAGGCCATCAGGTAAGTCGAAAAATACTCGGCAATGCCCTTGACGACAGTGAAACTGATCAGCAGCAGCGCAATCATTCGCCAGGCTGCCAAACCGGACGCCGGAATCAGTCGCTGCAATCCGAAGGGCGTTTCGGCAGCGTGGGCGCCGCCGTGGGCAAACGCCTGATCGAAGATGGGCACTACCAGGGCGCTGGTCGCAGTTTCCAGCACTGCCACGACGATCATCGCCAGTGTGGCAATGGCAAAAGTGCCTGTGTGAGGCAGAAGATATCTTAGCAGCCGCCGCAGGTCGCGCATCTCAGATCACTGTCTAGATCGTTTGTTGGGAAAGGGAATTGAAAGTTGGTGCACGATAACAACCACGCAATATACTTAGCCTAAACGTTTGACGTCAAGGCACAGGCTGTAGATACTAAGGCGCAACCCTTGATGCTTCAGAATCAACAACCGCTGGCTTTTGACCGTGCCGGTTGCGCCATGACCGGATCGGTTTGAGACAGCACAAGGAAAACTACTGTGGATCCCCAACCGACAAACGCAATTTCCAAGAAGTTGATGATCGTCGACGATGACGCTGAGATGCGCACGCTCCTGGCAGAGTATTTTCGGCGGCTGGGCTTTGAGGTGGCCGAGAAAGAGAGCGGCATCGCGGCTCTGCAGACTGCCAGTACGGATCGTTTCGATTGCTTCATCCTGGATGTGGCCATGCCGGAAATGTCGGGCATCGAGCTACTGAAAAAGCTCCGGGACCGCGGCATCGAAACTCCAACGCTGTTTTTGACTGCGCATGATTTGCTCGACGATAAAGTCGCCGGTTTTGAAGCCGGCGCCGACGATTACCTGGTGAAGCCGTTCAGTCCGCGTGAATTGGAGTATCGAGTCGAAGCCTTGTTGCGTCGCAACTCAGCGGCGCCACGGCAGGGCGATGACGAAGACAGAATGGAGATTGGGGACCTGGTAGTAGATAAACGGCGCCATGAAGTCTTGCGCGGCGGTGCGAGAATCGATCTGACTCCACTCGAGTTTCAGATTCTTGAGTTGCTCGCTTCAGAGCCGGGCCGTGCCTGGTCACGTAACGACCTGCTGGATCGTGTGTGGAGCACGGAATACGAAGGCTATCAGCGGAACATCGATCCACATATCAATCGCCTGCGAAAGAAGTTGGAAGCTGATCCGAAGAATCCCCATTATGTCCTGACCGTTCGCGGTGTCGGATACAAACTTAACGAGAGTCCCTGAAGCTACGCCGGAGCGGGGAACAAGGTGCAATTAGTAGTTTACTAGTAGGTGACCATGCACTATTCAGGCCACCTTCGTTTGACTATCGTTATCGCCGCAACGGTCTTGCTGGGCGCAACTCAGGTGTTCTCGTCCAGCGCCCGCCACGCGTCGCCCTCCCAATCACAGGAAAACACACAAAAGAACGGCGCCACAACTGTCACGGTCCACTGGGCGAGCCGGCCCGGGATTCTTCGCTACCGTCTGCAATTAGCGACCGACCGCGGCTTTCACGACATCATATTCGACCGCGTGGTGTCGGGGAACCAATATCGGATTGATGACCTCGAGCCGGGCGGATATTTCTGGCGCATCGCGCCGTTGACTGCGAAGCTCGGAGAGTTTTCATCAGCCGCGCCGATTGAAGTAAGACTAGAGACTGAGACAACCAGACCTCGAATTGAACCGCCCATCTCTCGCCCCGAGGGACCGCTCAATGACCCCCGCCAGCCGAAACCACCTGCCTCAAATTCAGTCAGAGCTACGGGCGGCTGGCGTACCGCAATCGGTGAAGTCGCATACCCGGTGCTAGCCCATCTGCGTTCGCGGGATCGGTTCGCACTGGTGGGCACCAACGGGGCGGGCGTCACATTTGCCCTGGACGCAACCAGCGGCGTGGCCCTGTGGAGCACGGGCCGCGTGTCGACTGCGCGAGCAGGCCAGGTTCAGACTGCGCCACTCTTGATCAGGTTACGCTCAGGCCTGGATAACGTAGTCGTCCTGTCCGGCGTTAACGTGAGTTTGATCGAGGGTACGAGTGGTCGAGAGATATGGAAGACGGCATTGCCGGGCGTCGCTAATTGCGGCGCAGTCCTCAGCGACAAAGGCGCCGCCGAAGTTCTCGTCGTGGATAATTCGCTGCAAAGGTTATTTGTCCTCAACGCAAATGACGGAAACATTCTCGCTCAAGTTAGACTGCCGCATCGCATCGCCGGGCGTCCGGTAGTTTTTGATGAACAGGGTAACGCGCGAGTGCTGTTTGCGCTTGATAGCGGACACATTGAAGTCCGAGGACGCGCCGGCACTCTGGTAAGGACAGGAGATGCCGGGAGTCCGGCTACTACGCCACCGCTTTTTGTCATCGGACCGCGTGGCAGCTTAATCCTGGTCGGCACGCGCAGCGGCCTGACGGCATTGAGCGCTGACGACCTGCGCCCGCTCGGTCGGGTCGCGATCAGTGGAGACGCACCCCGGGGAACTTTGGCCGGAGTTGATCTCAACGGCGATGGCATTGCTGAGGTAATCATGGTTACCGAACATGGCCGGGTCGTGGCCGTTAACGCCGCCGACGGCAAGGCGGTTTGGGAAGTTGACGGAGGGAGCGAGTGTGAAGCGGTCGCATTCGCCGACGTCGATGCCGACGGAGTTCTCGATGTCCTGATGGCCGGCGGTCAAACCTTTGCACTCGCATTATCAGGCCGCGACGGATCCGTCGTTTGGAGGGACGACGAACCCCTCTCAGCCGTAGCGAATCACGCTACATCGCCCCCATTCCGTTCAGTGTTTGCGATACCTTCCGCAACCGGCGTGTTGCTAATTGGCAGCGACCCTTCCCGGACCGGCCTGCGAGCAATTGAGTTTCCCAAAGCAAGCACCAGACCCGACCGTCATTGAATCTGCCACCTCGCGGCGCGTAAGATTGCTCCGATCGGGAAAGGTACCTTTCGGAAAATGCTCTGGATCGTCGGCTCAATACTGGTAGTTGTCTGGCTCGTCTCAAAATTCCTGCTGCATAAGACTGGCCTGGTACACGTCCTCCTGCTCATCGCCCTCTCCTCGTTTGTTATTCAGTTCTTTCAGGATCGGCGCACCAGAGCGTACGAACGATCTCTTCCGCCCAAGAATTCCTGATCTGTCTTCCTGGAAGCAAGAGGCACGCATAGCTTGCCACTTGGCCGTCCTTCGGCAACAATTGACTGGGGTTTCAGCATCAATCATTCCGGACGGCGAATAGCCGGCCGGTGCTAAAATATTTGGGTCGCTCGGGAGCTTATTACATGAACCGACGTTTCAAGCCAATCGCGATTGCCGTAACTATTCTTGGTGTTCTCGCCTGTGTTGCCGTGGCGTTTGGCCAGAGTGACGGGCGCCGCACCACGGTGGCTATTACCTATCCTTTGGACCAGACGATCGAGGTCGGTTTTCACGGCACCACGCGCCTTCCGCGTCTTAAAGGCAATGCGAAGGTGAGACGGCAGGGGCGTCGCGGCACTCGGGTTGAGCTGAACATCGATAACCTGCCGCGCGGATACGAACTGGGTGGCGTCTACACGACGTTTGTTCTGTGGGCCATCTCTCCCGATGGACACGTCGACAATCTCGGTGAAATAAAGCGCAGCGGCAGTGGCCTGATCGATTCGAAGATCGACGTCACCACGCCTTTGCAAACGTTTGCGCTCGTGGTGACTGCCGAGCCGCATTTTCTGGTGCACGCGCCGAGCCGCATGGTAGTGCTTGAAAACATGGCGCCGGTAGCGATCCGTGACGCGCAAGTCGAAACTTCCCGGATTCAGTACATCGGAAACACGAGCGACTATTTTCGCGACTCGGGCGTACCCACTCTCGCCGAATCAGACTATCGAGACATCCCGGTAGCATTGCTGGGCGCGCGACAGGCAATCAACCTGGCGCGATACGCCGGCGCAGAGCGCGACGCGCCGAACGAACTCCGCGCGGCGCAGGCTGATCTGCAACAGGCTGAGAGCGCGCTGCGCATGCGCCAATCAGAACGAGAGATCGACATCCTGGCGCGCCAGGCGATCAGCAGCGGCGCCAAGGCCGAAGACATGGCGCTGGTCCGGCGGGCGGCACGCGAACGGCGTGAGGAGATTACCCGGCGCGACCTGGCCGTCCGCGAAGCGGAAGAATCAGCCGCCACGGCTAATCAGGAAATCACGCGTTTGAAGAGAGAGTTGGAAACCGAACGGCACGCGCGCGAATTGGCAGAGCGCGATGCCGTGAATGCCACCGAACAACTGCGCGATGCACGGACAGAAGTCTCGAGACTGAGGTCTGAAATCCAAAGCGTGCGCGCGGATGCCGAAGACTCAAAGGTCCGCCTGGCGCGACTGGAGGGTGAGAAGCAGGCCGAAGACAGTCGCCGCAACACGGAAAAGCGCGCGGCCGATCAGCGAGCGGCAGCCGAAACCCTGAAGCAAGCGCTCGGACGTTTCGGTACGGTGCGCGACAGTGCCCGGGGCCTCACGCTGGTGCTGGCAGAATCGCTTTGGGTGAATCCTCGCTCGACGACTCTGGTGGCGGCATCCGCCGCCAAGCTTGATCAGATCGGCGCGCTGTTGGCAAACAATCCTGACTATCAAATTTCGATTGAATCATTCACCGATAATCGCGGTGACGAGGGCACGCTGCAACAACTGACACAAGATCGCGCAAGAGTTTTGTCTGAGCGACTTGCCGCTGCGGGAGTTGATGTCACGCGGATCCAGGCGAGCGGTATGGGCGCTGCGAATCCGGTCTCGCCTAATACGACGATCGCCAGCCGCGCAAAGAATAGAAGAACCGATATCACGTTGAGCCTGGCGGGGCAGTAGCCCGACCGTGAGGGAGGGCGTTTCATTCCCCCGTGGGCGCCGCATGGAAGCACCACCTACCTTTGGAAAGAGCGAGACTCGGAGATGTCTGCTTGCGCGAACGCGGTGCCCTCCCTTACGGTCGGGCTACTGCCCCGCTGACGCATCGCCCAAGTTCGCGTTACGCGAGAAGCTAGTGACAGGCCTTACCACCCGCAGGTTTATTGCCAGCGTCCTGAGCTTCCTTCTGGGTCATGTACTCGCCGCTCTTGGTTTTTCCATAGTATCTGGAGGTTGGACAGTGATAGATCTTGGAAGTCTTATTAACCCATACCTTCACCGCAGGGTCGCCGTTGTCGCTCGGGGACGCATTAGCATTGGCGTTTGCATTGGAATTTGTGTTTTGAGCATTTAGCACTCCGAAGGTCCCCGCAAAGACCGCCACGAGCAGTACAAGTGCAGCGATAGATTTCCGCATGGGTTGTAATTACCTCTGGTCAAAGATTGAAAAGCTGCTCGCTTATACACGCTGCATGCCAGAGTTTCAATAGCTGCTGCCAGCAGCCTCATCGGCCTCTCCTGTATCAGTCCATGAGTGATATCCTCAAGATCTCTTACTGGGAGCGCGGGCGCCCTCGCCCGCAAAAAGCGTGTACCGGATGCTGGTCAAATCTTCAGCGTTTAACCGCCCGCTATGGCAGGCGGTTCTGACTTTGCTCAATGCGGGCGAGGGCGCCCGCGTTCCCAGCGAAGAGGCGTGACGTAGGCCTTGAATTGATCTGAGTCCTTTCAGGTTAATCGACAGATGTCCCTGCTCGAAGCCCTTCAACTGATCGGTTATAGCCTTGGCGCAGTTTTGCCGCTGTGGATGGGCTATCTCCTCTTTAAGCAACGTCTGGGAGTAGTGCCCATTCAGCGCCTGCTGCTCGGCCTCGGACTGTGCATGGTTGGATGGCACGCGGGTAATCTGATCGTCACCCTGCGGAGTCTGCTGGGTCTGGATGTTTCGCGTTGGGATATCGTGCTGCGAAGTGCGAATTCAATCGCCGTCATCAGCATTACTGTCTGCTATTCGCTCCTGTTGCACGTTCACATACACCTGTGGGCAAGTTCGCAGGGGAGGCCCCTCACTCGTATCGAGCGAATAAGAATCTTTCTTTCTTACATCCCCTGCCTGTTCTTGTTTCTCACCGTCCCGCAAATCTGGATCGGCCCCTACCAGCCGATGATTGCCAAGCTTTCCATTTTTGTGCTGCCGTTTGCGCTCTGGGTGGTTTACTCGCTCGCAGTCGTGGCGATCACTGAACTGCTGGTTGCCCGTCACACGAACTCGCTGAGTGAAAGCCGCATCCTGCGCACACTTGCGTTTTCATTCCTCATGATCGCTGTTTTGATTCTGTCTTCACTGGGGCTCGGACTGGGAAAGGGAACTGTCGCCGGCCAATACCTGCAAACGGTGGCCAATCTCGGGTCGCTGCTGCCGTCGGCGCTGTTGACTTACTACATCTATCGCTATCGCTTTCTTGAACTAATCATCAAAGAGAGTTTGATCGTAGCGACGTTCGCCGCGGTCGTGCTCGCTGTTTATGTCTATGGTATTCGGCGCATCGGCGAGTGGGCCAACGCCCGCTATGGCCTGCGCGCCGGCGTGATCGAGGCGATTCTGATTCTGGCCCTGACTCTGCTGGCAGCTCCGTTGCGAGGCTGGCTGGAGAATAGATTCCGGGCACTTTTTGAAAGAGAGACTGCACTCTATCGCGACGTCGTCGCTCGCGTCGGCGCTCAAACTGGACAGTACCGGCAGCTGCCTGAACTGCTGAGTTTCATTGAATCGCAAACTGCCAGCGCTCTCTCGCTACGTCGCGTCAAGATCGTTTTGCGACCCGATGAGGATCAAAAAAAGAGTTGGCCGGACGATTCAGACTCGCGACGAATCGAGAGTCTCCTGGAAACGGCCGAGTCTGAAACTTCGACTTCATTTGAAGACAATCCAGACCTGCGAGACTCGGGATATCAGATTGCCTATCCGTTGCGTCGCGAAGATCGCAACACCGGCCTCATGCTGATCGAAGCCTCGCCGAACGCCCTCACGCCCGACGTCCGCGCCGTGCTTGAAGTGCTCGCCGGTCAGGTTGCCATTGCGGTCGAGGATTGCCGGCTGACCAACGAAAATGTCCTGCTCGAGCGCAAGCTTGCCGAAGGTGAGCGTTTGGCGGCGTTGGGACAGATGGCCGCGACCGTGGCGCACGAAGTTAAGAACCCGCTCTCGGCAATCAAGTCGATCGCTCAGGTGATGAGTGAGGATGAAGCGCTGAACAGCCAGCATGCTCGCGATCTGACCTTGATCGTCGGAGAGACTGACCGGCTCAGCAAGAGCGTGACCCAGTTGCTTAGCTTCGCGAGTAAACGTCCTCCTGCGGCTGCACCCTGTCGGGCCGACGAATTGTTACGGAGTCTAACTTCACTGTTTCGTGCTGATGCCGGGGAGCGAAACATCACACTTCAATCTCGTGCGGAAGCAAGTTCGCAACTGGACGGCGTGCAGGCCGGCGCCGTGCGTGATGCCCTGGCAAATCTGCTTTTGAACGCACTGCAAGCTACGCCCGGCGGCGGCAAAGTGACCGTGGAGTGTTTCCTCGCCGGCAATGAAATTGTGTTTGCAGTGACTGACAGCGGGCCGGGCATCGCTCCGGAAATGCAGACGAGAATCTGGGAGCCTTTTTTTACCACCAGACAACGAGGGACGGGCCTCGGCCTGGCCATTGTTCGCAAGCGGATGGAAGATGCCGCCGGTTCCGCGCGTCTGGCGCCGGCGCAGAACGGCCAGGGCGCCAGGTTTGAATTGCGCGTGCCCGTGTCAGAAGCCCGACCGTAAGGGAGGGCTGGTCCGGCATAGGCCCTCGCCGCCGGTCGGTTCCGACTCGCCCGGCGCCTTCGCCGAGAAGGGCTTGAAACAGCGGCACGGGCGTCCCGCCCGTGACTCACGCGCAGGATGCACGTGCCACCCCGCCGCCTGTGGCACGCCACACGCAAGCAAAACTAACGGAAAAGTATTAATATTCGGGGGTCAAGATGGAAAAGAACGGCTTGCGATTGTTGATTGTGGATGACGAAGAGGCGGCGCGCTATGGCATCCGGCGCGCGCTGGAGGCGTTTGGCTGTGAGGTTTCCGAAGCAGAAAGCGCTGAGACGGCGCGCGCCTTAATGCGTGATAGGAAAGTAGATCTGCTTTTGCTCGATGTGAACCTGCCGGGGATTACGGGTCTGGAGTTTCTCAATGAACTGCAAAGCGGAAATCAGGCCGAAATGCCGCTGGTGGTGATTATCACGGCGCATGGGTCTGAGCGGTTGGCCGTCCAGGCGGTCAAAAGCGGGGCCTATGATTACGTCTCGAAGCCTTTCGAGCTCGACGATCTCAGACTGGTCGTCAAGAATGCATTCGAAAACATCAAGCTGCGCCGCGAAAATCTTTCGTTGCGGCGTCGCATCGAGATTGAGACGTCGCAGCGCGGCGCATTGATTGGCAATTCAGAGGCGATGCAGACCGTGCGCTCGATGATCGATAAGGTTGCTGATACTGACGCGACGGTGCTGGTGCGCGGTGAATCGGGAACCGGCAAGGAGCTGGTTGCGCGCGAACTTCACGAGCGAAGCACGGCGCGTAGCACCGGCGCATTCGTGGCGGTGAACTGCGCAGCGCTGCCCAGCGAGCTAATTGAATCCGAGCTCTTTGGGCACGAAAAGGGCGCATTTACCGGGGCTGCAGCGCGCCGCAAGGGAAAATTCGAACAGGCAAATGGCGGCACTTTGTTTCTCGACGAGATTGGCGACATGAGCGCGAATGTGCAGGCAAAGTTATTGCGCGCGCTCGAAGATCGGCGGATTGAGAGACTGGGCGGCGACGAATCAATTCCGGTTGACGTGCGCATCATCAGCGCTACGCATCGCGCGCTGGAAGAAGAAATCGCGGACGGAAACTTTCGCGCCGATCTCTTCTATCGGCTGCGGGTGGTGACCATCGACATCGCGCCGCTGCGCGAACGCCGTGAAGACATTCCGGTGCTGGCAGCAGCTTTTGCGCAACAGGCAGCCGAACGGCACGGCTTGCCGGCGCGGGCAATCGGGCGGGACGCACTGCGCAGGTTGATGGAATACGACTGGGCCGGCAACGTCCGCGAACTTCGCAACGCCATCGAGCGCGCGGTCATCATGTCGGAAGGCGAAGAGCTCAATGCGATAGACATCACCGATGAACCATTGAGAGTGGCTCCAACCGCGCCGATAGAAACTACGGCGAACGGCAACCTCTCCGTGCCTTACACGTCTGATTTTCGCGACGACCGCCGCGAATTCGAGCGCCGCTACATCGCCCGCTGTCTGGAAGAATCCGGCGGCAACGTCACCCGCGCCGCCTCAGTTCTGGGGATGCATCGCCAGTCGCTCCAGCATAAGCTTCGGGAGTTGGGACTGGGGCGAAGGTATGTGGCGGTGGGTGCGACGCAGGATAAAGCGGACGATTGAAGTCGGAATATGGCTGCGCTCTCTAAATCGCCCGATTTAATCGTAGTTGAAACTTGACAACAAACGCCGCCGGTACGGAACCGCTCGCGGTAGCGAGCGGGATAAAGAATCGACACTCTAACCACGAGTCGCGCTTGTTGGTTGATTTTACGTGCTCGCTACCGCGAGCGATTTTGTAATTAGTCTAACGGTTCACCTTGATCGTCTTCGACATACGCAATCGCATTCAGCAACTCCTCTTCCGTCCACAGATATTTCTTGCTACCGCGTCGGGCCCACGGACTGAGTTCGCTTCTCCAGCAACCTGATTCCCTCATCGATCGCGTGGCGTTAGCCTTTACAGCGTTCAGGACTCGTTGCGGCTTGCAGTTGGCCGTGATTACACAATGAAGATGATTTGTTCGAACGTTCAGCGCCCACAGATTCCACTTACGAGCCTCGCAGGTCTCACTAATGCTTTCATCGATAGCTATTCGGTGTCGTTGGCGCAACTTCACTTGAGGTTGTTTGAGTAAGCTCTTTGCGATCTGCTTTCTGCGAGGACTGGGCGGCAAAACAGGAGCGCCATACCTGTGATGATAACGATCAATGCAGCCTCTCTCATCACCGTGCAACCAAGTGCCATAAGCTCGGAAGGTTATTAGATAACCGAGAGGCGTATGATCCTCATTGAAATCGGGATGCGACATTGGGTACTTAGTATAAGCCACTCGTACAGAACCCGGAGATGTACAAGAACGTAACGCTGACTGTTGCTTTGACTAACGGCAATTAGCAACCATGAGGAACTTGACAACAAACGCCGCCGGTACGGAACCGCTCGCGGTAGCGAGCGGGATAAAGACTCAACACGATGACCACGAGTCGTGCTTGTTAGTTGATTTTACCTGCTCGCGCAAGCGAGTTCTTGTCCCGCTCGCTACCGCGAGCGGTTCTGTACCCGACTGCTCTGACTTGCGTCCTTGTAACTAGCTTTACTCACTCATTTCGGCGAGAATCACACAAGTGAAAGCCAAACTAGACGCCATCATCAAACTCGAACAAGCGGAGTATCTCGAGAAGCTTCATGCTCAGAACACCGGTCTGCTGGCAGAGATGGAATGCTATGCGAATGAGCATCGGGTGCCGATCGCCGACCGGGAAGTTGCGCTCTTTCTCGAAATTACCGCCGGCGCCATCAAAGCGCGCCGGGCGCTGGAATGCGGAATGGCGATTGGCTATTCCGTGATTCACCTGCTGCGCGGAATGCCTGAAGATGGATTGGTCATCACCATCGATCCCAGCGACGAAATGATTAAGGCAGCCGAAGAATACTTATCACGGGCGGGTCTGCGAGAGCGGGCACAGATTGAAAAAGGATACGCGCTGGAAGTCATTCCTCGCCTTAATGAAGTATTTGATCTGATCTTTATCGACGCGGTAAAAGAGGAATATCGCGGCTATCTCGATCTGGCTTTACCAAAGCTGCGAAGCGGAGGAGTCGTTATCTGTGACAACCTCTTGTGGGGCGGCCAGGTGGCCGGAGAGATTCGCTCGCCGGATCAGAAGCCGTCCACGGAAGCCTTGCGTGAATTCAATCAGTACTTCGTCAATCATCCCCAGTTGCGCGCGCAGGTTTTGCCCGTCGGCGATGGGTTGGGTTACGGCGTGAAGATCTAGTGAGAGCGCCGAAGGTGCGAAAATGTGATAGCCCCGGGCGTCAGCCCGGGGTACGAGAAATAATAACTTCGTTTGAGCCCTGAAGGGGCGATATATTTGACCCAACAACACATTTCGCCCTTTCAGGGCTCGGGCGAAAAAAAAGAATCCCTGACCCAGCGCGTTGCGCTGGGCTATCACATCACGCGCCTTTGGCGCTGTCATTGATTTCGCGCCTAACGGCGCTGAAACCCGGTGATCATTTCTCAAACAACTGAATCCTTTCCGCGTATCTCAAACACAATCACCCGCGGCGGCATCATCGCCTTTCGCACCGACACTTTCTATGGCTTGGGCGCAGATCCTTTCCAACACGACGCACTCCGGAAAATCAAACAGCTAAAGGGCAGAGAAGAGGGCAAGCCGATCCTGATCGTGATTAGCGGGTCTGACCAGATTGATCGATTAGTTACTGAACGAACCCGCAACTTCAACACACTCGCGTCACGTTTCTGGCCGGGACCTTTGACGTTAATCGGCAAAGCGGCGCCGGAGGTGTCTGACTTGATCACGGCGGGGACCGGAACTGTTGGCGTGCGGCTGCCTGACGATGATAATGTGCGCGCGTTAATCAGTGCGTGCGGCGGCGTCCTGACGGCGACGAGCGCGAATCCGGCGGATGAGACGCCGGCGAAAACAGCGCAGGAAGTCAGCGATTATTTTGGTGAGGCGATGGAATTGATTGTTGACGACGGTCCAGCGCAAACTGATTTGCCTTCGACGGTTGTTGATGTTAGCAACTCTGAGCCAAAGCTGATTCGCGAAGGTGTCATCGCCTGGGCCGCGATTCAGGCCGCGCTTCGGGCAGGTTGAGTTGATGCGATATTCAGGCGCAGGTACAGAACCGGGAGCGGTAGCGACCGGATCAAGCACTCGACCTGGAACTCTGCGCTTGCGCCTGTTCTAAAACCCTGAGGACCGAGTTGAGTCTTTGATCCGGTCGCTACCGCTCCCGGTTCTGTAACGACCGCGTTTTTGTGGCGAGTGACAATCGCTGTTGGGCAATTCGAACCACATGGTTAAAGACTTCACAGAGCTACGCAGGCATCCGCGCATCAATGTGGACTTTTTTGCCGACTGGGGTTGGGGACCTGAGTGCGAGTACTACGACCGGGTCACCAGCCTGAGTTTGAGCGGATGTTTTCTGGCGACCAGACGTGAACTACGCGCCGGCAACGAAATCTTCATCAAGTTGCCCGGTGAGATAGCCGGCATCATCAATCTGAAAGGCTCGATCAGATATCAGCTCCGCGTGATGGAGGGAGCGCCACCCACCGGCGCGGGCGTGGAGTTTGTGGGCGTATCGACCGACGTCGCGAAGAAACTACAAGCAGTGATGGATCGTTATAGATGAGAGTAGGGGATTTGCTGCTCGAGGGCCTCACCCAACCCTCTCCCACAGGGAGAGGGAAAGAAGAGTCTTATTTCCCTACGGTCAACGCTTTCACAAATCCCCAATCGCCGCTGGCGTCCACATGAATGTTGCCGATGGTCTTTTTGGAAATGACCATGTTCGCCTGGTACCAGAGCGGAAGCACCGGCACGTCGCGGCTGATAATCTCCTGGGCCTGAGCGTACAACGGCGCGGCCTTCGCGTGATCGTAAGTGTTCATAGCTTCGTTGAGAATCTTATCCAAATCAGGATTGTTGTAACGACTGCGATTGCGCGCGGCCCGTGTCTCGGTCGGAATCTCGGTTGAAGCGAACAGGTCGTGATAGAAAATCGGATCCTGATTGCCGCCCACCCATTGGCCATAAGTCATCTGAAACTGACCGCGTCGCAACAGATCGAATAGCGTGTTGAGCTCAGACGTTTCGATGGTCACCGGAATCCCAACCTCTTTCAAATAATTGTAAATAACGCCAGAGTATTGCCGGGCCGCGCCGCTGCTGCCAGAGATGCGGAATAAGATGGGCTTGGAAAAACGCATCTGCGGCCCGTCACCGTCGGGATCGCGAAAGCCCGCTTCATCCAGCAGCTTCATCGCCATCGCTTTGTCGTAATGATAGGTCTGCCCCGGCGTGTAAGCCCACGAAGCTTCGGGCAGAATCGAGTGCGCAATCTTTCCCTGGCCCAGCACGAGATCGCGGATCATGCTTTCCCGATCAACTGCGTAGGCGATTGCCTGACGCACCTTCACATTGTCCAGCGGCGCCTCTTTCGTATTGAAGGTCAGCAGGTTGAGATTGGAACCAACAAACTGATCGACGTTCAGGTGGGAATCCTGCGAGAGCGATTTGATCGCATCGGGCGAAAGACTGGTCGGCAGCGGGGCGATGTCGACGCGACCGCTGCGCAGCTCAGCCTGCAATGCGTTTGAATCGCTGATTACCCGTGCCCGCAGCGCTGGTATCTGTGGCGGCCCATCCCAATACGAGGTGTTGGCTTCAAGATCGACAACCTGCTGTGATTGATCGTAGCTCTTGAACTTGAATGGACCGGTGCCCAGCGGGTGGGTTTTCTGAGATTCATAACTGTCTTTGGGAATGATCGCGATCGGAACCAGGTTGGGCAGCAGTCCGGTCCACTGCTTATTAAGCCGAATCACCAGCGTGTGCGCGTCGGGCGCTTCAACGCTGCTGACGTAAGCCTTCTTATCAGCGCCTGAGCCCTCGAAAAAACTCGCCGCTTTGGCAAAGGTCGAAGCCAGCATCGTGTCCAGTGTGTATTTCGCGTCCGCCGAGGTGAACGGTCGCCCGTCGTGAAAGGTCACCCCGTCACGCAGGGTGAACGTAAAACTCAGCCCGTCGTCTGAACGTTGAATGTTCGACGCGAGCTCCGGCACATAATCAAACTTCGCGTCTTTCTTTACCAGAGAGTTGAACATCAGGGTGCGCACGCGTTCGCTGGCGGCGTCCACCGACGGCGAGCCGATGGGATCGATTGTCTTGACGTTATCTGAGAGGGCTATGACGAAGACATTACTTTGACGGCGGCAGGTTGAGGACAAAACCAGCACGGGCAGCAGCAAAGCGATCAAACCGAGAGCTCTTACGAAGCTCGATTTCGGACGGGCCATTAACGGTTTAGCGTTAGTCGACATTCGATTCTCCGGGATAACGATATTCCAGCGTCTGGTTGAGTTGGGTTATTTCGTCAGCTAACTGCTGAAACCTTTCCATGTCCAGAGGCAGTGGCGGCTGCGCCAGCGCTTTGGTAGCGGCAATGCGTTTCAGCGAGGCAGCGATTCGCTTTTCACTCACCTTGCCTTCGCGTGCGGCTTGCAAAAGCGCGCGATACCCGCGCCGAATAGTTTCGGGCGTGACGCAAATCAACAGCATGTCTTCGCCGGCGTTGAAGGCCCGCACGACTGCATCTTCAATTTCGGTGTGCTTGGCGATCGCGCCCATTTCCAAATCGTCAGTGACCACCAGGTGCTTGTATCCGAGTTCCTGCCGCAAAAGGCTCGAGACAATGCCGGCACTAATGGAAGCCGGCTCGAGTAGTCCACCGGTCGTTCCTTTCTTGATGTCGATGTTGGGAAAGCCGCCGTGACTTACCATGACCACTCGTACGCGATCATCGGCCCGTTGAAAAAGTTCGATATAAGGAGCGAGGTCCTGGGCCATCAAGTCATCATGAGACAGAGGCACCAAAGGCATTTCAATGTGCGAATCAACCGCACCCGCGCCGATGCCCGGAAAATGTTTAAGGCAACCGAGGCAGCCGGTGGCCTGGAGCCCGCGCATGTAAACCGTGGTGTAGCCCAGGACTTCGCCCGGCGATCTGCCAAAGGAACGCGAGTACAAACCATTGGTGAGCTGGCTGCGCTCCTGGGTAATGATGGACATTACCGGTGCGAAGTTGATGTCAAAGCCGAGCATGCGGAGAACTTCACCGGTGACGCGTCCCAAAGCGCGAGCGGCCGCCAGATCACCATGCTGGCGAATCGCGCGGGCCGAAGGCATTGGTGGAAAGATCAGCCGCAGCCGGTCAACCAAACCACCTTCCTGATCGATGCCGCAAAGTGGCGTCACCGGCAACATCGCGCGCGCGCCGTCGAGCAAGGTCCGCACCTGTTCAGGGCCCTCAACGTTACGTCCGAACAGGATAACACCGCCGGGCTTAACCTCGTCGATTAACGCCCGCGTCTCTTCATCCAGCTCGGTGCCAGGAAGGCCGATAAAAAAGAATTGCCCAATCTGCTGTTCGAAGGGAAGGGAAAGGAATTTTTCTGCCGGCATGTACGATGATGGCTAACTCTTCAGATTATCTATGAACGCCGCTAGCTTACGACATCGAACAATGTGAGACAACTAATATGTTAGGGTTCAGTTCATTCACTCTCACAAATCGAAGTGGCTCCGTTTGGCTGGGAACGCGGGCGCCCTCGCCCGCAATGAGCGCAAAGCGCGAAGAACGGAGCGATAAGGTCCTGTGGTTGGTTGAAGCGACTTCGGGCCGCGACACCGGGCGGGCGGGGGCGTCCGCGCTCCCAGTAACAACAGTCTGATTTGCTAATTCGCTTTAGATCGTCTCTCAATTAGAATGGGGTTATGAAAGCAATGATCCTGGCGGCGGGTTATGGAGAGAGGCTTTGGCCGTTGACTGCCGACCGCACCAAACCCGCGCTGCCGGTGCTGGGCAAGCCACTGGTGGGATATGTAGCTGAGTATCTAGCGCACCAGGGAATCACCGACGTAGTCGTTAATCTGCATCACCAGCCAGAGTCGGTCCGGGTTGCTCTCGGCGACGGCAGTCAGTTCGGAGTTCGCCTGCACTATGTACACGAGCCGGTCATCTTAGGCACCAGCGGCGCGCTCGATAACGCGCGCGATTTGCTGGCGGGCCAGACGCTGGTAGTGGTTAACGGAAAGCTGATCACGGACATCGATCTGCAAGCCGCTTTCGAAACGCACCGGCGCACAGATGCCCTGGCCACGCTGGTACTGATGGAGAATCCAAAGCTGGAACGGTTTAGCGTGGTAGAGACCAGGGATGGCTTGGTGACGCGCTTTGAGGGCATGCCGTCGCTGCCGAATACCGGGGCTACGCCCGATGTCGCCACGCCCGCGCCGCTGATGTTCACCGGCATACAGATTCTCGACCCGCGTATCTTTGATTACATTCCGCGCGGAGTTTTCTCGCACTCGACGGTTGATGTTTATCCGCAGGCGATCGCCAAAGGCGAACGCGTTGCCGCTCACGTGGCCCGAGGGATGTGGCACGAGCTGTCCACGCTGCAACGATATCTGGATATCAGTTTGGCCTTGCTTAGCCAGCGTGGCTTGGATCTGCACACCGGCAAGAACGCCTCAATTTCGATCGACGCTGAAGTGCGAGAATCGATCCTGTGGGACGATGTAACCGTGGAAGCAGGGGCGCGGGTCGAGCGATCAATTCTGGGGGACGGCGTGCGCGTGCCGGCAAACGAGCAGATTGAGGGTTCCGTTTTGGTGCGGGCTGAACTGATCGCTGGTTCGAGTCCTCCGGCCAAGGCTTTGAAGGGACACGTGACGGGCGAGAACTTTGTCGTCCCCTTATCGCAGTGATAAGATTTGCTTAACGCAAAGGTCAGAACCGCCTGCGGTAGCGGGCGGTTGATTTTTAGCAAAAAGAGTTTTCTATGACTCAGGATCAACCGCCCGCTACCGCAGGCGGTTCTGACAATTCGCCGCATGAGTTCAGCCTTTCAAACTACACCTAATGCTTTTTCGGTGACTGCTCGGGAAAGGATCGCGAGCTATGTCGCGGAACACGGCGGTGCGCCGGGTTCGGAGATTGTTTCGCTGACGCCTGATGCTTCGACGCGCGAATATTTTCGCATTCCGTGGAAGCGTGGAGGTGCCGTTGCCGCCGTCTATCCGGCGCCGTTTGATCCGGCGATTCACCCGTATCTGGACGTTACGCGATTGTTTCTCGAGTGCGGGCTGCCGGTGCCGCAGGTTTACGATGCCGACGGAGCGTCGGGGATCATCGTGCAAGAGGACCTCGGCGACAGACAGCTGGGGCAGGTCTTCGAGACCGCTGACGGAGATGAGCGCGAAACCCTGCTCGAGCAGGCCATCGAGATCATCGCCCGGATTCAGGCAGCCACAGCAAAAGCTTTTGAGAGAGATTCGATAGCCTGCCGGTTGGCATTTGATGAGCCCAAGCTGGCCTGGGAATTAAATTTCTTTTTCGAGCACTACTTCAGCAGTCTTCGCGGCGAAACGTTTAGTCATGGCGAAGCAGCCGAACTGAAAGTGGAACTGAACGACGTGGCCGCGGAACTGTCGGCCTGCCCGCGGGTTCTTTGTCATCGCGACTATCATGCGGCGAATTTGCTTTTGGACCAGAAGGGTCAAATTCGAGTGGTCGATCATCAGGATGCCCGCATGGGTCCGGCCAGTTATGATTTGGTATCGCTGTTGTTGGATCGACAACCGGAGCCGCCTTCGCTGGCTGAAGTGCGCGCGCACCGTTTGTTCTTTCTCGAAGCGCGGCGCGGGCAGGGGCTGGATGCGATTGACCCGGACGATTTCGTAAAAGAGTTTCGCCTGATGACGATCCAGCGGGGCCTGAAAGCAATCGGCACATTTTCTTATCAGACCGCCGTTTGCGGCCGCGGCGCCTTTTACCAAAGACATATTCAGCCAACTTTGCAGATCGTGCTGCAGGCGGCAGAATGGCTCGAGCGCTTTCCGGTGCTGCGGCGAATGATCGGCGAGCGACTTAATAGTTCTACTTGAGGCGAGGAGTGA
>Ga0070707_100000431_pt1 | contig 41512 bp, 46 predicted proteins | sample KBSK5502metaG_FD_65468 | JGI IMG/M metagenome (GOLD analysis project Ga0070707, IMG submission 65468) | Corn, switchgrass and miscanthus rhizosphere microbial communities from Kellogg Biological Station, Michigan, USA - KBS K5-50-2 metaG | ecosystem: Host-associated > Plants > Roots >... | reverse complement strand
TTGGCAGATCATCGAGCGGCTCGCTCCCCGCTCGCCGCTGGAACTCTGCTTGCTTCCGCCGGTCTTCCTGGATTACTACCTGAATGACGCAGGGGGATACGATGTTCCTAGGCTTCCCTAGCCGAGCGCCCGACTTTCGTTCGGACGAGCCGGCGCTTTGGAGCTTTCGACCAGGCGCCGGGAGGTGCTATCCTGCGTCGCCTTTCCTGCGAACTAAGAGGCGGATGGTTTCTGCACGGAGGGCCCATGCTGCTCGAAGGGCAGGCGGCGGTGGTGACCGGCGGAGGGCGCGGAATCGGCCGGGCCATCGCGCGACGTTTTGCCGCCGAAGGCGCGGCGGTGCTGGTAGCAGCGCGCACGCCCGCCGAGGTCCAGTCCGTGACGGAAGAGATTCAGAAGGCCGGAGGGCGGGCGGAGTGGGTTCTCGCAGATGTCTCCCGCGAGGCTGACTGCGCGCGGATCGTCGCCACAGCGCGGGAAAAACTCGGCGCCATCCACATCCTGGTGAACAACGCCGGGGATTATGGACCGGTGAAACCGGTCGAAGAGATCACTCCTGCCGAATGGGATGCGGTGATCGCCGTGCACCTCCGTGGGGCCTTTCTGCTGACTCGGCTGGTGCTCCCGGAAATGTATGCGCGAGGCTCCGGCGTGATCTTGAACATTTCCAGCCTTTCGGCCAAGGCCGCCTTTGCCTGGGGATCGCCCTACGCGGCCGCGAAGGCGGGCCTGCTGGGGCTCACGCGCAGTGCGGCGGCGGAGGCAGCTCGAAAAGGGGTGCGCGTCAATGCGCTCTGTCCGGGCCCGGTGACCGAGACGCGCATGTCGGAAAAACTCGGCAAAGCGCTAGCCGAGCGGTTGGGCGTAAGTCCCGAGAAGCAACTGGCTGAATTTCTCGACCAGGGGTTGCAGGGGCGAGCGCAAACCGCCGACGAGGTCGCCGCCGCCGCGCTGTTCCTGGTTTCTAGCCAAGCCAGCGCGATTACGGGGCAGGCTGTGAACGTGGACGGCGGAATGTCCTTTTACTGAGGTCTTCGAGCAGCCCCAGAGCGCGCTCCAGCAGCTTCGGCATCACACTCCGCGTGCGCGGCTCGACCCAAGCCAGGCTGAATTGGCCTGCCTGCTCAACTAGGTAGAACACCAGAGCCAGACCCGCAAGCACCGCGAACGCCAGGGTGAACAGGAGCAAGGCCGCCAGCAATTCGCGTACAAAATAGACCTGCAGCGCAACTAGGACGGCCAGAAACGCCCACATCCACTTTTTCAGACGGTCTTTGTTCACCACGTTCACAGTTTATTGCTCCCGGTAATTAATAGATGCAACCCGCTGCCCAAACGACGCCACTGCTATCAGGCCGCTAAGCCCTTGCGCAGACAATGGTACGAACGGCTAGGGGGGACTAGAACGGGTAGGACTCGTCGGGTCTTTTGCCAAAACGGAAGGCTCATTCCCTCCTAGCCGGCTGCCCGGCGGTTACCTTGGGGCTTCTTTCGGGGGCCTTGCGGGAACGCACAAGGACTCCGCAGCCAGCTTGCGCACCAGGCCGCTGCGCACCAGCCAGGCCAGCGTCTCGATGAAGAAGTTACGGGAAAAGTGCTCGTATTTGGCGCGGGGCCACGCGCGCATGGAAAGGTGCCGCACCATGGCGGGAAGCTGGTTCGGATAAAAAGTGAAGCGGGGCGGGCGGTGCGTCAGCCAGCGGATGTACTCGAAGGTCTTGCACAACAAACTTCCCTGCCGGCTTACCAGGCGGCGATGAAGGCTGCCGCGGATCGGGCGGACAAACGCAAAGACCAAACATTCGGGCGGTTCGGGAGTGAGGAAAGCGAACCCTTCGGCGCGTAGCAAATAGCCGACGAAGAAACCCAGCTCAGCCCGAGGCCCGCGCCGGGCGCGCGCCGGTTTTTCTTTGCCGCTGCGTTGAGGGTGCGGAGCCAGAAACCAATACCCACGGAGGCTGCCGCTGCGCTGCGGCACAGGCTGGTAACCGCGCAGATAGGGCTCAGCCAGCGAGCGGATCCAGGCGATAGAAATTTCCGCGGGAGGCGTCGCAGGTCCCCGCAGCCTTACCGGCCCTCAAAGGGGTAGCGGTCACCCGCCTGCACAGCCGCGGCGACGCGGCGTCGCAGGGCGATGGTGTCCACCGGGTCGCGCTTCGAGAAGCGTTTGAGCACCGCAAGCTGCGTGCGCAGCATGTCGCCCTCGACTACGGCAGCCAGCGCCGTGCGCGCGTCCTTTTCCACGCAGCCGGCGGCGTCGTAGAGGAAAGCCCGCGCGGCGTCCACCATCGCGGCGGCAGCGGCTGCGCCGCGGGCGGCCACGGCCTTTTGCGCGCGGCGCAGCGACGATTCCATCGCATAGGCTTCCATCACCAGATTCGCGAGCGCGCCGACGATCTCCTGTTGCTCGGCGAGCTGCTCGCGGTACTTCTGCACCGCTGCGCCGGCAGTCAGCAGGAACGTCTTCTTCGCGCCCGTCACCGCGCGCTCCTCCTCGGCGAAAAGGCCCGACGGCGCTTCCTCGAACTGTGGGCCGGCCAGGATTTCGTCGGCCAGCTTGGTGGCCGCGGGGATCAGGGGGAGGGCACCGGCGAAGGCCCGCTTCATGAGCATCTGGATGATCAGCATGCGGTTGATCTCGTTAGTGCCTTCAAAGATGCGGTTGATGCGACTATCGCGGTAGGCGCGAGCCACCGGATAATCCTCGTGGAAGCCATAGCCGCCGTAGATCTGCACGGCTTCATCCACCACGTAGTCGAGCACCTCGCTGCCATAGACCTTGCTGATCGAGCTCTCGATGGCGTACTCCTCGAGCACCTTCATCAATTGCTGGGTACGGTCGGCCGCCGACCCCGCGGCGCTCATCGCCGCATCAATCATGCCCGCCGAGCGGTAGATCATGGACTCCACGGCATAAATCCGGATGGCCATCTCGGCGAGCTTCTCGCGGATCAGGCCGAATTCCCCGATGGACTTGCCGAAGGCGGTGCGCTCCTTCGAATACTTCGCGGCCGCCTCGAGCACTTTCTTTGCCCCGCCCAGGCAGTAGGTACCCAGGTTGAACCGGCCGACGTTGAGAATGTTGAAGGCCACAATGTGACCCCGGCCGATTTCGTGCAGCAGGTTTTCTTTCGGCACGCGGCAGTTCTCGAAGAAGATGGGCGCGGTCGAGCTGCCCTTGATGCCCATCTTCTTTTCCTCGGCGCCGACCGAGAAGCCCGGATGGCCGCGCTCGACGATGAAGCAGGAAAACTTCTCGCCGTCCACCTTGGCGAAAGCGATGAACACATCGGCGAAGCCGCCGTTGGTGATCCACATCTTCTGGCCGTTCAGGATCCAGGATTTGCCGTCGGGCGAAAGCACGGCGCGCGTGCGGGCGTTCTGCGCGTCGGAGCCGGCGTGCGGTTCCGAAAGGCAGTACGCCGCAACCAGTTCGCCGGTCGCCAGCTTGGGCAAGTATTTTTTCTTCTGCTCTTCAGTGCCGAAATAGACGATCGGCAGCGTGCCGATACCCGCGTGGGCGCCGTGCGTGACCGCAAACGATGCATAGGCCGATAGCTTCTCCGCCAGCACTGTGCCCGAGATGCGGTCCAGGCCCGCGCCGCCGTAGGCTTCCGGCACGCCACCGCCGAGCAGGCCGAGTTCGCCCGCCTTTTTGAGCAGCGTGGGCATCAGCCCTTCCTTGTGCTGCTCGAGCTCCTGCGCCAGCGGGAGGACTTCCTTCTCCACGAACTCTTCGGCCATCTGGCCGATCAGCTTCTGGTCATCGTTCAGGTCCGCGGGCGTGAAGATCTCTTCGGGGTGGCACGACTCGATCAGGAAGCTGCCGCCCTTGGCCGCTGTCCTGGGCAATGCGGTGGTCGCCATGGTTGTGACCTCAAAACTAGGATTGAGCTTGTCGGTGCGCGAGTTGCGTGCTTCGAGTCTTCAATCTCCGGCCTTGTTTCACGGCGTCCCGGCCGCCGCCTTGATCTGGTCAATGTATTCCGCCGGCAGCCCGTGTTCCCTGGCGCCGTCCAGAATCGCCCGCAGGTAATGCGCGGCGGGCCGCAGACCCTTCTCGACCTTGGTCGCGATATAGGCCTGGGCCGCGATTTTTTCGCCGGCGCCGTTGGTCACCAGAACCTCGATGCGCCGGTAATGCTCCGGCACGCCTTCATAGCGGTCGAGATTCCGGTACGCGGCCTCTGGAATCTTGTAGAGCACGCCGTGGACGGTCTGGCCCGGCGCGGGATGTATGTTGGCGGTGGCCGAGCCGCCGCGCGCCTTCTTGTTAAACACCAGTTCGTAGTTCTCCAGGCGCGCCGGCTGTTCCTCGAGGATTTGCCCCGCGCGCGAAGCCATTTGCGCGCGGTTCATGTTGCTGCCGTAAGCGAAATATAAGCTGGTCGCGGATGCCATCCCTATTCTCGGAGAGTGAACCTGCCCGCCGGAGACCACCACACAGCTATCTTACCGGGAAGCGCGAGAGGGAGCAATCGCCTGCCGCGGACCGAGCGGCAATCAGAACTACAGAGTTCAGGCCACGCGCTCGAGGATGCCGGCGGCGCCCATGCCGCCGCCCACGCACATTGTCACCAAACCGTAGCGGCCATTGCGGCGCTCGAGTTCGCGCAGGATCGTCGCGGTCAGCTTCGCGCCAGTGCATCCCAGCGGATGGCCCAGGGCGATGGCGCCGCCGTTGGGGTTCACCCTGGCAAGGTCGAGCCCAGCGAACTTGATCACCGAAAGCGCCTGCACGGCGAAGGCTTCGTTCAACTCAATCACGTCAATCTGGTCGAGCTTGAGCCCCGCCATCTTGAGCGCCTTGGGAATGGCATAGACCGGTCCGACGCCCATTTCCTCGGGCGGGCACCCGGCGGTGGCGTAGGCAAGGAAGCGCGCGAGCGGCTTCAAGCCGAGGGCCCTGGCACGCTCGGCGCTCATCAGCACGGCGGCGGCGGCGCCGTCGCTCATCTGCGAGCTGTTGCCGGCGGTGGTGGTGCCATGCGCGTGGAAGGCAGGCTTGAGGTTGGCCAGCGCTTCGAGTGAAGTATCGGCGCGCGGGCCTTCGTCGGTGTCGAAAATCGTCTTGATGGTTTTTGGCCGCGCGGGGCCAGTGCCGTTCTCGACGATGGTGAGGGTGACCTCGACCGGCACGACTTCGTCCTTGAACTTGCCCGCGGCAATCGCCGCGAGCGCTTTCTGGTGGCTCTGGTAGGAGAACTGGTCGGCCTGCTCGCGTGTGACGCCGTACTTGCGCGCGAGATTCTCTGCCGTGAGGCCCATGCCGAGGTAGGAGTCCGGGTAGTGGTCCATCAACCAGGGATTGGGCGAGACCTTGTTCCCGCCCATGGGCACCAAGCTCATGGACTCGGTGCCGCCCGCGACGATGACCTCGGCGTGGCCCACCATGATGCGCTCGGCGGCTATGGCGATGGCTTGAAGGCCCGAGGAGCAGAAACGGTTGATCGTCATGGCCGAGGATTCCACCGGCAGGCCCGCGCGCAATGCGGCAATGCGCGCGACGTTCATGCCCTGCTCGGCTTCCGGCATGGCGCAGCCCAGGATGACATCTTCAATCTCGCGCGGGTCAAGCCCCTTGGCGCGCGCCACCGCTTCCTTGATGGCCTCTGCGGCCAGGTCGTCCGGCCGGGCCGCGCGCAGCGTGCCCTTGTAGGCTTTCCCCACCGCCGTCCGCACGGAACTGACAATCACCGCTTCTCTCATGGCCTGCCTCCCTCTTCACCTATTTGGATGCCACATGGCTGAAAAAATCAACCGAGGGCCTGCTGAAACCACAGATGGACACAGATGAACACAGACCGGGAAAACCACGCATGAAAGGGGAGTGCCGGGGAATCCACCCCCCACCCCCCGGTTTTTTCGTAAGTGTTCATTCCACGGCACATATGGACGCGTTTCTTGTAACTGTGCATTGTAAAGGACTTGTGAGTTCGCGCATGGTCGAGCCGTCGGTGCCCTATCGAATGAGATCTGCGAGTTCCAACGTCTTGGCCCTTCCGGGTGAGGATTGAGTCCCCAACCTGTGTGGCTCCTGCAGGATGGGCCGACTTTGCGCGTGCGCGCCGAAGCGGGGCGGCAAACGCGGGATCCGCACAAGGCCATATCGCCGCAAGGTCCGCTCAACCGTATGCTGCTGCATCAGTAAGCACCTGGGCGGCGCGACCTTCGTATATATGGCACCACGCTCACCCAAAGATACCATAACATTTTTCCCCGATCTCATGAGTCGTTCAGTTTGGGCTTTTATCCCAGATTGACAGTCTGCGACAGCCGAGCCGCCCAACGAGGGTTTTCGGCTGCGCAAATAGGAAAGAATCCAACAAGCGATCCACATGGCTGTGTAACGCGCTTACCGGAAACTGGCTATCCGGCGTTCATAAGATAGGTTGACAGGTTCCAGTTTGGAGGGAAATTTTCTAGAATCGAAAAGCTGAGAATAAACGCAGGACGCGATTCCGGCCCCCAGCTTACAGGCCCTTCAAATGAGGTCAGCGGGCGCGGGGCGCGCGACACCGGAAATAGGACTTCACTGCATACAGACAACGGACGCGGAGGGCACCAAGGGCACGCGGAGGCGCCCCCCTTTCTTATAGGGGAACCTATATACAAATACAAAATCACCTGCCGCCCGGTAGCCATCGCCCCTGATAGAATCGGCGGCGAGCCGTCCAAGGAGGAAGCTCATGCCGTGGATCAAAACCATTCCCCCAGAGGAGGCGAGCGGCGAGTTAAAACGCCTCTACGAGGATGCTGCGCGACGCGCCGGTCGCATCTTCAACATCATCCGGGCGCAGAGTCTGAACCCTGGGGTGCTCGCCGCCTCTACCCAACTCTACGCCACACTGATGCATGGCCCCGGAAGCCTAACGCGTGCTGAGCGGGAGATGCTCGCTACCGTCACCTCGTGGGCGAACGGCTGCTTCTATTGAACCGAAGCCCACGGGGAGGATCTCCGTCTGGTGACCGGCAAGGCCGAGCTAGCTGATCAGATGAAGCACGACTACCGGGAGGCTTCGCTGGATACCCGAACGCGAACGCTGCTCGATTTCGCGGTGCAGGTGAGTCGCGATGTCCACAGCGTCACGCGGCAGACGATTGATTCACTACGAGCTCTCGGCTGGAGTGATGCGCAGATCCATGACGCCGTCCAAGTAGTTGCTGTGTTCAACTATTACACGCGGCTCGCGGATGCGTTGGGTGTCGAGCCCGAGGATTTTATGCTTCCTCATTAGTTGCGGAGGGGTCTGCCGGTTTTGAGGGTGAGGACGATGCGCTCCTGGGTTTTGTGCTCGCCGCAGAGGCTGACAAACGCCTCGCGCTCAAGGTCGAGGACGTATTGCTCCGGGACCATCTGCGGCGCGCAAAGCCTCCCGCTGCTGGTATCCAGCAGCGAACGCGACGGAGTCACTCGCTGGCTCCCCGGGCGTGCTATGCTGGCGAACCCCAAGCGGAAATGAAATGAGGAGACGCCGCACGCTGATCACCTCTCCTCTGGAGTGGCAGATGACTGCTGCTCCGGTAGCGCACCCCGCGCTGCCGGTCATCGCGGAGCGTGGCGGGACGCAGCTTCGCACGCCCCGACCCGTCGTGGTTGTGGACACCCGCGAGCAGAATCCATTCTCATTTGCTCGCTTTCACGGCTGGTTTGCCAGTGTGGAGAAAAAGCCGCTGAGACTGGGCGACTACTCTGTAGCGGGGTTGGAAGAGACTTGCACCGTGGAGCGAAAAGATCTGACGGACCTCGTGCAGTCCTTTACGGCTGAGCGGCCGGCGTTCATTCGCCGCCTTCGCGAAATGGCTCGCTACCCGCAACGCCTGTTGGTCATCACCGCCGCGCTGAGCCAAGTCAAGTCACGATATGAACATACTGCGGTGAGCCCCAACCGAATCACCCAGTCGCTTGTCGCTGTGCTGGTGGGATTAGATGTGCCGTTTCTCTGCGTCGAAACCCACGAGTTAGGAGAGGAAATCGTCGCCTCGTACTTGTACCAAGTCTTCCTCTATCACTGGCTCGAAACCAATGGTTACGGCCGCTGCTTAGCGGACGACGACCTCTAAGGCGGATGATCTGAAGTTGACCGTCAACAGTTGACAGTTACGAGTCGGGAGTAGCGGTGTTACCACGTTTCTTAAAACCGGCTTCGGCAAGGATCTCCGTGAGGGTGCCTCTACTGGCGGCTTCTTCCAGGAACAGCGCGGCGGCTTCGCGTAGCCGCGACCTGGCCTGGCCGGCCGAATCGCCGCGCTCGAGATGTCGAGCTCAGGTGAGTACGCAACGTAGGCAGGGCCTTCCTTCCAGACCTGGACGGAGAAGCAGACGCCCTGCCGCCGCGTTTTGGCAGATGTAACTATCCTTGCCATGGTTGCTCTCTGTTTTAGGCTGCGGCAGTGGGGGCGTCAAACTCCGATTGCGATGCACCACTTCGCGCTGGATGGGCAACAACACCAAAGGGGACGCAAGAGGCGGCGGCGAGCCGCGCTCCATAATTAGTTGCGCAGGGGCTTGCCGGTTTTGAGGGTGTGGGCGATGCGCTCCTGGGTCTTGCGTTCGCCGCAGAGGCTGACAAACGCCTCGCGCTCAAGGTCGAGGACATATTGCTCCGGGACCATCTGCGGAGCAGAGAGCGCCCCGCCTGACAACACGTTGGCGAGCTTGCGGGCGACCACGGCGTCGTATTCGCTGATGTACTCGCCGCGGAGAAGCATATGGATGGCCAACTTCGCCCCAGCCAAGAACGGCTCGCCGAGGACGCGGATTAGGGTGGTGGCGGCTCCCTCGGCTGCGCTCCCTTCGGCCCACCGCGGCGGGCTCAGGGCCGGCGGGACAAGCCCCTCGGCTGCGCTCGGGACATGCGGCCGATAACCGGCGCGCACCAGAGCGAGCGCGGTCTGTTTGGCGTCGGCGACTAGGCGGTCGCGGTTCATGGCGATCAAATCGGCGCGGCGCAGGTAGCCCAATTCGCGCGCTTCCTCCGCGCTGGCCGAGACCTTGGCCATAGCGATGTTCTCGAACACCGGCTTGAGCGCGTGAAAAAGATCCAGGTCTCCCTCGACTCCGCTCCCTTCGGCTTTGCTCAGGGCTAGCGGGACAAGCTCTCCGCCCGCGGCATGCTCGTTCGCGCGGATGAGCATCTCCTTGGTGCCGCCGCCGGCAGGGATCAGGCCCACGCCGGTCTCAACCAAGCCGATGTAGGCTTCCGCCGCGGCGTGAACCCGCGCGGAGTGCAGGCAAATCTCGCAGCCGCCGCCGAGCGCCATGCCTTGCGGCGCGGCGACCACGGGCCGCGGCGCGTACTTCAGTGCCAGATTCACGTTCTGGAACTGCCGCACAGCCATGTGGATTTCGTCCCACTCCTGTTCCTGCGCGTACATGAGCAGCAGCATGAGGTTCGCGCCGGCCGAAAAGTGCGCCGCCTGGTTGGCGACGACCATGGCATCGAAGTCCGTGCGCAAGCGCCTCAGTCCCGCTTGCAACATCACGATGAGGTCGCCGCCAATGGCGTTCATCTTCGTGTGAAACTCGCAGCAGAGCACGCCATCGCCCAGATCCACCAGACTGGCGCCGGTGTTCTTCTCGATTTCTTTCGAGCGGTCCTTGAGCGACTTGAGGATGAGGATGCCTTCGGGCTCGACGACCGGCTTGTATTCGGCGGAAGCCAGGTCGAAGTAAGACACCTCGCCCTGGGTCGACTGGTAGAACGATGTTTTGCCGGAGGAGAGCAGCCGGGAGACCAGCGGCGGCAGCGCCTTGCCCGCTCTTTCGAGGTGCTTGGCCATCACGTCCACGCCGACGGCGTCCCATAGCTCGAATGGGCCGAGCTCCCAGGCAAAGCCCCAGCGCATGGCGCGGTCTACAGCGTCGAGCGTGTCGGCAATTTCCGGGACGCGCTGCGCGGCGTAGAGGCACATCTCAGAAATCGAGCCCCAGAGAAGCCGTGCAGCCTTGTCGCCGCCCTGGCCCGCCAAGGCGGGCGCGAGCAGCGCCTGGAGGCGGTCGCGGGTGTCCTCAATCGTCTTGCCCGTCTCGAGCGAAGCGAACCGCGCCTTCTGGCGAGGGCGGTACTCCATCGTTTTCCAATCGAGCGCGAGGATTTCATCCTCGCCACCTTTTTTGACTCGCTGGTAGAAGCCCCGGCCGGTTTTGTCGCCCAGCCACCCGCGGTTCATCATTTCTTCCATCAGCGCGGGAACTTTGTAGATTTCGCGAGACTCGTCGTGGACGGCATTTTCGTAGATGTTGCGCACGACACTGACGATCACGTCGAGACCCACAATGTCGGCCGTGCGGAAGGTCGCCGACTTCGGCCAGCCCACCACCGGCCCGGTGCAGGCGTCCACTTCCTCGACGGTCATCTCCAACTCGGCCATCAGCCGCAGCACGTTCAGCATGGAGAACGTGCCCACGCGGTTGGCGACAAAGTTCGGCGTGTCTTTGGCCGCCACGACGCCTTTGCCGAGCTGCCGATCGCAGAAATCGCTGAGCGCTTCAAGAACGCCCGGCAGGGTTCTGGGTCCGGGGATCAGCTCGACCAGTTTCATGTAGCGCGGCGGATTGAAGAAGTGCGTGCCGGCCCAGTGCTGCTGGAAATCGCCGGAGCGGCCTTCGGCGATCAGGCGAATGGGCAAGCCGGAGGTGTTGGTGGTGACGAGGGTGCCGGGCCGGCGGTGCGGCTCAACCCGCGCGAGTAGGCTGCGCTTGATCTCGAGGTTTTCCGCCACGGCCTCGATGATCCAGTCCGCCTCAGCGCACCAGGACAGGTTGTCCTCAAAGTTGCCAGGGGTGATCAGCCGAGCGCGCTCGGGAGTGAAAAACGCCGCGGGTCGCGCCTTGCGTGCGGCTTCGAGGCCGGCCCGCACAATGCGGTTGCGCACGTCCGGGTGCTGGAGCGTGAGGCGCTTCTTCTTCTCCTCGGCAGTGGGTTCGGGGGGAACGATGTCAAGCAAGTAGGTGGGCACGCCGGCATTGGCCATGTGCGCGGCGATGCGCGCGCCCATCGTGCCGGCGCCGAGCACGGCCACCTTTTCGATACGTCGCTTCATCGAATTGCTCGTCTGTGGTTCAGCACGGCTGGCGCGGCAGGCAGTGGCTGGCCCATTGCCCTTTGGTCCGCCGCGGCGGACTCAGGGCGAGGGGTGGGCCCTCCACCAGCCGAGCAGGTTACAGAACCGATACCCCCGGGTCAACCCTAAATACCGTGCATCCTTGTGTCATTCTAAAGTGTCCAAGTATGTGGAGACCTAGGATGGGCTCGGTGCTGGAGTGGCTACATGGCGCGGTCGAACGCTTCCGCGAGTTCGCCTACGCCCAACCCGGGCGGGGCCAGCCGCACCGTCCGCGGGTGGGCCTGGCGCTGGCCGGCGGTTTTGCCCGGGGCATCGCCCACATCGGCGTCCTGCGAGTCCTCGAAGAGAACCGGATCCCGATTGACTGCATCGCCGGCACCAGTGTGGGCGCGCTGGTTGCCACTGCCTATGCCTCCGGCGTGTCGCTTGACCAGATGGAGCGCCAGGCCGTGGCGACCCAATTCAAAGACTTCGGCCGATGGACGCTCTCCTGGATGGGCCTGGCCACCAATGAGCGCCTGGAGGGATACTTTAAGCGCTTTTCGCCGGTGACGCGGTTCGAAGAGCTAAAAACCCCGTTGGCCATCGCCGCCACCGACCTGCGCACCGGCGAAGCCGTTTACTTCACCCAGGGGCTGCTGGGCCCGGCGTTGCGCGCGTCGTGCGCCTATCCCGGGTTGTTCCTGCCCGTGGAGTACCAGGGTCGCACCCTGGTAGACGGCTTCCTGGTTGCCCCAGTGCCCGTGGATGCGGTGCGGCAAATGGGCGCCGAGCTGGTGATCGCCGTGCACCTGGAATCGAGCGTCGACGCGTCGCCTCGGTCCGTCACCGACGTCATTGGTCGGTCGTTTTCCATCATCCAGCGCCACACACAGCAGACCTGGCGAGCCAGAGCCGACCTGGTGATCGGACCCGACGTCGGAGGCTTCCTGTGGGAGGACTTTGAGAAGTCGCCGCAACTAATCGCTGCAGGCGAAGCCGCAACCCGCGCGGCGCTGCCGAGGATCCAGGCCGCTCTCGCCCTGCCTGACCGCCAGCTGGCGGCCGAAAACCCGGCCTGACGCCAGCCGAACGACCCCACCGGAAATGAATCCCAACGTGCGCGGAGGCTCCAAGCCGCTATCCGCTCAAGCCTCGCGGATTTCGACCTTCACGCGCCGGCCATTGCCCTTACCCCGCTTGGTGAGCCATTCGGCGAGCACCAAGGCCAGGCGCGCGGGCTCGACCCGGAAGCTGGCCTCGAGCGTCCCTTCGCCGGTCGGAAGCGTATCGTCAAATTCGGCCGCGCCGGTGAAGTTGCGCATACAGAACGCATCCAGCCACTCGAGCGGGCAGGGCCGGCGCTCGCTCCCGACGACGACCTCGACCTTGAGCTTCCTTGCGTACATCGCCGGAAAAGTATAGCACCCTCATTGCTGCCGCTTACGCAGCCGCGGCGCGAGATGCTGCCTTGCGTTTCGCTGGGGCGTGTCCTAGACTTTGGCGGTCAGTCGCCGCGGCAAGACATCTGCCTGACGTGACGCCACCCCGCCCCTCCAGCCTGGCGGCGCACCGGGCAAGCCAAGCTGGAGGTTTCGTGCCCACTCCCGTAGAACAATGGGTGGAAGAAGTCGCGCGCATCACCCAACCCGACCGCATCGTCTGGTGCGACGGCTCGGAAGGCGAGTGGGAGCACATGGTGGCGGAGATGGTCCGCGAGGGCCACTCAGTGCGGCTGAACCCGAAGACCTACCCCAATTGCTACCTGCACCGCAGCGACCCGCGAGACGTCGCGCGCACCGAGAACGTCACCTTCATCTGCACCCGGGAGAAAAGCGACGCGGGCCCCACGAACAACTGGATGTCGCCCGCCGAGGCCAAGCAGAAAGTGGGGCCGCTATTCGAGCGCGCGATGGCCGGGCGGACGATGTACGCGATCCCCTACCTGATGGGCCCGGCGGGCTCGCCGATCAGCAAGGTGGGAGTCGAGCTGACCGACAGCGCCTACGTTGTGGCCAGCATGCGCATCATGGCGCGCATGGGCCGCGTGGTGCTCGACCGCCTGGGCAACTCGGCGGATTTTGTGCCCGGGCTGCATTCGCTGGGCGATCTGAGCCCCGAGCGGCGCTTCATTTTGCAATTCCCCGAAGAAAAGCTGATCTGGAGCATCGGTTCAGGCTACGGTGGAAACGCGCTGCTGGGCAAAAAGTGTTTCGCGCTGCGGATCGCAAGCTGGATGGCCCGCGAGCAAGGATGGATGGCCGAACACATGTTGATCCTGGGCCTGGAGGAACCGTCCGGCAAAGTAACCTACATGGCGGCCGCGTTCCCCAGCGCCTGCGGGAAAACAAACCTGGCGATGATGGTGTCGGCGCTTGCCCAGCAGGGCTACCGCGTCTGGACCGTGGGCGACGACATCGCCTGGATGCACATCGGCCCGGACGGCTACCTGCGCGCGATCAATCCGGAGGCCGGCTTCTTCGGCGTCGCGCCGGGCACCGGCCCAAAGACCAATCCAAACGTGATGGAGGCGGTGCGGCGGAATTCGCTTTTTACCAACGTCGGTTTTACGCCGGCGCAGGAGCCGTGGTGGGAAGGGATGGATAGCGAGCCGCCGCCCGGCCTGCTCGACTGGAAGGGTGAGCGCTGGACGCCCAGCAAAGGGCTCGCCGCGCATCCCAACTCGCGCTATACGGTTCCCGCGCGCCAGGCGCCGTATATTTCTCCGCACTGGGAAGATGCGGACGGCGTGCCGATTTCCGCGTTCATTTTTGGCGGGCGCCGCGCGCGCGTGGCGCCGCTGGTGTACGAATCATGCAACTGGCAGCACGGCGTCTTCATCGGCGCGACGATGGCTTCGGAGACCACAGCGGCGACCACGGGCGCCGTCGGCGTCAGGCGTCGCGATCCAATGGCCATGCTGCCGTTCTGCGGCTACAACATGGCCGACTATTTCCGTCACTGGCTGGAGATGGGCCAGCGCATCCCGCACCCGCCGAAGATTTTCCACGTCAACTGGTTCCGCAAGGGCGCCGACGGAAAATACCTCTGGCCGGGCTTCGGTGAAAATGTGCGCGTGCTGAAGTGGATCCTGGAGCGCGTCGAGGGCAAAGGGAAGGCCGAGGAAACACCTATCGGCTGGGTGCCCGCCGTGGACGGGCTCACGCTCGACGGCCTGGACATCTCGCGCGAGAAGATCGAGGAGCTGTTGCGCGTGGACCCGGCCGACTGGGCGGCCGAACTCGAAGATACCCAAAAGTTCTTCGAGAAATTCGGCAAGCGCCTACCGCCCGAAATCCTGGCCGAGCACACCCAACTCGCCCAGCGTTTCGAGCGTGCCCTGGCTGCGCGGAGATAGCCCGCCGCGGGGGCGCGGCCCGGCACTAGAGGATGGTCTGGATCTCCGCGTCAATCGAAACGTGCGTGTGCGGGAAGCCGTTGATCTCGAACGCTTCGCCGCCTGCTTTGCTGAAATGGAAGAAGCGGCTGATATGGTAATCCTCGTCAAAGATGCTGAAGAGGCGCTCGGTCTCCTTCTTTTCCAGGCCGAAGCCGTCGAGCGGCGCAGGCTTCCCGTAGCCGCCGGCCAGTGTCAGGTATTTTTCAACCACCTCGCGCAGGTGCATGGCTCGCGAGCCCTCCCCAGCAGTCAGATCCAGACGTAGGCGCCGGCCTCGCCGTACGGCACGTTGACATAAAGAAGATTGGCCTCGGCGCAGGCCTCGAGCGCACCGCAGAGCGCGGCGGCTCCGTGCGCCGCGCACAAGCGCGAGCCGGGCGCCGCGCCGATCCGGCCGGCCTCGTCGAGGCTCGGCACCTCCTCCCGCGCCAGCCACAGCCACGTGGCCGCTCGAGAACACTCGCGGCACGCGCCGCCGGGTTTCTCCAGGCTGTGCTCGATCGCTGCGGCCACTTCCGGCAACAATCCCGAAGCGGCGAAATCGGGCACGGCGATGAAGAAATACTGCGTGAAGCTTTGCGCGTCAGGCTCAAATGCCACCACGCGGCCGGGGTAGGCGGCTAGCTCCGCGGCGAGCACCTCCAGTAGGCAGGCGCAGCATAGGGAAACCTCGGGGCGCAGGCTCTCCCGGCGCGGCGCAGCCTTGCCGCGCAAGTAGAGCGTGTCGGGAACAAGCGTGGCCATCCACGCGTGCTGAGTTTCCAGGTGCACGCACTCGGCCGGCACCCGCGTCAGCCGCGCCCACCAGTTCCGTGTGCGTGGGCGGAACGCCAGACTCGGATACGCCTGCTCGAGCGTGACGCGCGGCACGAGTGCGTCAACGCAAAGCCCGGCGAGCGGCCGCAGCGCTGTTCACGCCCAGAACGACGTGCGCGCGCTTGGCCTTGGGGCTGACCGTTGCATAGCCGTAGCTGATGTTGATGCGCGCTCTGGCCAGCTTGCGCGTCACCTTCGCCAGTTGGCCCGGCTTGTCCCGTAGATTGAGCACCACGGCCGGCTCCTCGGTCGTGCGGAAGCCTGCCGCCTTGAGCGCAGCTTTGGCGCGCGCGGCGTTGCCAAGCAGCAGGCGCACCGCGCTGCGTCCCTTCGTGTCCGAGGCGTAGAGTCCGGTGAGGTTGACGCCCCTGGCCGCCAGCGCCGCAGTGATTTTGGCGAGGGTGCCAGGACGATTGTGTACCCAGATGGTGATCTGCTTCGCTGCCATAGACCCCTCCAGTGGAGAAGGTTCCGGAGCCCGGATCCCGGTGGAAAGCGCGGCTATGTTACCAGATTGCCGGGGTAATTCGAGCGGTGCAGCGCTCCCGGCCGGAGCAGCTTCGGCAGCGGCGGGAGCCGCGATTTGTCACCACGTTTTGATTCCGCTATCATAGCGCCGTGATAAAACGAAGGGGGAATCATGGCGATTGCCGTAGGACAACCTGCACCCGACTTTGTGCTGAAGGATCAGGACCAGAAGGAAGTGAAGCTCTCCGACTTCCAGGGCAAGAAAAACGTCGTGCTGGTGTTCTATCCGCTGGACTGGAGCCCCACCTGCATCAAAGAGCACGCCTGCTTCGTGAACGACATGAAGCAGTTCGAGCAGCTCGACGCGCAGGTGTTGGGCTTGAGCGTGGATAGCGTGTGGTCGCACAAGGCCTGGGCTGAGAAGATGGGCATTCGCTATCCGCTGCTGGCCGATTTTCACCCGCGCGGGGCGGTCGCCGGAAAATATGGGATGTACATCGAGGACCGCGGGATCACGGGACGCGCCATCGCCATCATCAACAAAGCGGGCCACATTGCCTGGTTCAAGCAGTACGACATCCCCGTCTTGCCCGACATCAACGAAGTGGCGCAGGCGCTCGCGCAGGCAAAGTAGGATCGGTCGCGCTTCGACCCTCGGCTGCCGACTCCAGACTATTCAGTCGCAATATACAATGTTCTCATTAACTCGCGCTCAAGAAGGAATTGCTGGCGGGGCTCACTTTTCCGAAGGGGGCTTGGGCAGCTTTCGATTCTGCTTTCCGTTTTCGCGCGGCTTGCCGGCTCCCGGAGAACGCCGCGCAGGCTTTTGTGCCTTACGCGCTTCCGGGGTGTAGTGCTCTTGCAGGTAGGCGATTATCTTCGGGATAGCGTCTTCGGGGATGGGCTGGCCGAAGGTGCGGACCATCTTGTTCACCTCCGCTTCCCAGGTTGCACTGGGAAGCGGCGGCTGCATGGTGATGTAGATGGTGCTGTGGCAGGTGTTGCAGTAGCCTTCGACCAATTCTCGGCCGTCGCCGGGGGCCAACTGTGGCCGATAGAGCGGGTACGCCTCCACGCTGTACACCGGACCTTCGCGCTGGCTGCCGGGAGCGGGCTGGCTCACCCTGCCCAAATTCGCCTGAGTGTAGTCGCCGCGCTGCGATTGCCCGCAGAGCACCGCCGCGGCCGAGGCTGCAAGCACAATACCCGCCAACACGAGTGAAGTCGGTCGCTTCATTGCACGGCCCTTCTTGCAAAAACTCTCACAACCGTGAGCAACCTCGTACACTTCCTATCCTGCCCAACACAAGTGATATGCGTCGCAAAAAGTTCTAGCTGGCGTTACCGGCAACGATTTCCTGATGCTCGATCTTGTTCCACAGGTAGCCGCCGGGGTTCCATACCCCGCCAGGGCCCTGCACATTGCCCTTGCCGTCGGTGGCGCGCACGGCGAGGGCGTAACGCCCCGCGCGCCCGGGCGTCCACGTGGACTCCCAGGTGCGGAATGAGTAGGGGCCGTAGTCCGCGCCCAGCCGAGCCTCGTGCCAACTCTTGCCGCCGTCGGCAGAAAACTCAACCTTCACCACGCGGTCATAACCGCTGAAGGCGATCCCGCGCACCCTTGCCGGCATTCCTGCCGGGATTTTGCTGCTGGCGTCGGGTGTGATGATAAACGACCGCACCGGCATCCGGCTGATCGGAATCATTTTGACCTTGCCCGCCTTCACATCCTCGGGAGTGGTATCGCCCCGAGGCGTATCGGGGATGCGGTAGGCGGGCTTCATCCAGAAATTCTCATCCGGCTTGTCGAGCACCCGGATGGAAGTCAAAGTCTTCACCCAGTACGTGGCGAAATAGCCGGGAACCACTAACCGCGCTGGGAAGCCGTTGAGCATCGGCAGTGGCTCTCCGTTCATCGTGTAAGCAACCACGCACTCCTCGATGATCGGGTCGGCCAGCTCCAGCGACTTTAGGAACCTGTTGGAGCCGAAGCCTTCCGGGCCTTTGCCGCGTTCCATGCCCTCAAACTGCAGCGTGGTCGAGCCTTTCTTTACTCCCGCGGCGCCCAGCAGCTCCTTCAGCGGCACCCCGGTCCATACGGCATTCCCCATCGCGCCATTTCCCCACTGGCCCCCGGGCACCCGCGGCTGGAAGCGGCTTCGGCTGTTGCCCGAGCATTGGTTGACCGCCGTGAGTGAGATCGGCTTGAAACGGCCGATCAGTTCAGCCATAGACAGCCGCAGGAGTTTCTCCACGTTGCCTTCCACGCTCAGCCGCCATTCGGAGAGGTCGATCGCTGTGGGCAACTCATCCAGATGCCAGCGCACGAAGAATGCTGCGTTCGGGGTAAAAGGTGAGAGGAAATAATGCCGCGGCGTTTCCAGTTGCACCGGCCGGTCGGTCAGCAAGACCAGCGGGACTTTCTGCGGATACGTAACGTACGGGCCCACGGAATTCCAGTAGGGGTTTGCGCCCGGGCCGGTGAAGCTGGGAAAGCTTTGCGGCTCGTCTTGGAACATGCGGGCCCACGCGCCAAACCTCCTGCCCAGGACCAGCGCACCGGTTCCTGCGCATAAGAGCTTCAGCAGCAAGCGGCGAGAGACTTCGCTTGCCTTCCCCTGCATGATATAGCCCCCACGGCTGCTATATATCTACTTGGTTCGCCCCGTCAAGCTCCCGCGAACGCAGCTTCAATTAGTTCAGCGCTCAGGGCTTCTGGAAAACGCTTAGTGCGCCGTGTGTACCGCGCGGATCACCGAAACCAGAACAATAATCAGCATCACGACCACATAAATGCGGAGACCCCAAAGAAGGGCTTTGTGCCTTCGCGTGAGCTGCCGCGGCCCGAAATGGGTCCGCTGCTTGGCCACAACCACCTGGTCGGGCTCAAGTAGGGTGAGGACCATATCCGGGTGGGCCTGCAGGTCTTCTCTTTTTCTTGCTTCCCTCGCCAGCTGCGCCTCTTCTCGCTCGCCCTTTTGATTCTGCATCTCCGACCCGATCTTCATCTTGTGTCTCCTGTGACTTCTCGCGGGTTCCGCAATTCGCCCCGAACTTCCGGACCGGCCTTAGTGGCTGAGTAAGCCCGGGAACACCGTACCCAGGCCGAAAGCGAGTCCGGCAACCACAAGCAGCACACCCACGGACACGCCGGCGATGTTTTCCCACCGACCGTTCACGTAATCGCCCATCACTTCCCGGTCGTTCACCAGCAGTAGCAGGAAGGCCAGCGCTGGTGGCATGGCCAGTGTGGCGACCACGTTCACCGTCAAGACGATGTATTCGAGCGGCACATGAGGGATCAGCACGAGCCCTGCGGCCAAGGTCGCCGAACCCATCAGCGTGGCATAGAACGGCCAAGCCTCGCGCAGCGGCCGGTTCAGGCTGTGTCCAGTGCGCAGCACTTCGCCGAACGCATAGGCCGACGAGGTCGAAATCGTGATGGCCGCCACCAAGCCGGCCTCGAAGATTCCCAGCGCAAACAGCGTGGCGCCTGCACGCCCGATCCACGGCTCGAGGGCCTGCGCGAACTGCGCCGCCTGAAAATCGCCGGCGCTCATTCCGTGCACAAACAGCGGTGCAGTCGCAATGATCGCGGCAATGGCGAATCCCGCGGCCAGCAGCGCCCCCAGCAGCGTGTCGCCCCGGCCGGCAGCGATATCGCGCGGTTGCATGCCTTTGTCCACCACCGCGCTCTGTTGGAAGAACAGCATCCAGGGCGTGACCGTGGCGCCAATGTCCGCCAAGAGCAGCAGCAGCACGTCCGACTTGCCCCCAGCGGGCAGCGGCGACCAGGTGAGCAGCGCGTGGCCGACCGCAGGCCAGTGCGGATGGGAGAGCAACGCGGCGGGTACGAACACGGCATTGCAGATGGCCAGACACAAAGTGATGCGTTCCCAGGTCCAGTAGCGGCCGGTGGCGATCGCGCCCAGGACGATCAACAACGTGCCGCCGACCGCCACCACCGGTGGCACACCGAAGAATCCCAGCCCCGCGCGCACGCCGATGAACTCCGTCACCAGCGTGAGGAAATTGCCGAGCACCAGATCGCCCATCGAGAACATGCCCCAGAAACGGCCGAAGCGGTCGAAGATCAGCTCCGCATGGCCGCGGTGCGTGACTGCGCCCAGACGCACGGTCATTTCCTGCACGATCAAACCCATCAGGAACGTCAGCAGAACAAACGGCAGGAAGAAGCCAATGCCGAAGCGCGCGCCGGTGGCCGCATAGGAAAGCATGCTGGGCGCGTCGTTTTCTCCCAGAAAGACCAGCACGCCGGGCCCGACCAGCAGCCAGAAGAGCCAGAGGCGGCGAAGGGGCCGGAAGCGGCCGTCGGCGGCGCGCGCCCGCGCTACCGCCAGGCGATCGAACGCACGATCAATGTCTTCGTGCGTAAGCTGGGTTGCAAGGTCACCTGTTCCCGATGAAGCCATTTTGCCGTGTCCAGAGCCGCGCAAGTTTCCACGAGCGCGGGTGCGCTGCGGCGGTGCCGGCCCGTCGCCGAAGTTAACTGCAATGAATAGCACTTATAAACTATACTTAATGGAGAAGGGCTGTCAATTGTTTCTCGCCTTGCTTCCCGGCGCAAACCGCCGCGGCTGCGGTGCGGATGGACTTTGTGGTAGTGTCCCTAGGCGACCCATCGGGAGGAGGCCATGGCGGAAGCCCCCAAGCAGCAGGTGCAGATCAAAGCGGACGAGAAAGAGCTCCTCGGGCAGTACAGCAACCTGGTGATGATCCATCACAACGCCGAGGAGTTCACCATGCAGTTCATCTACATCTTTCCGAACGCCGCTCAGGGCAAGCTCGTCTCCAGCCTGATCCTCAGCCCCGGGCACGCCAAGCGGCTCTGGCGCGCGCTCGGCGAGAACATCAGCCGCTACGAGGCACAGTTCGGACCCATTCGCGAGGCCCCCGAGCCGACGCCCGAACCCAGCGTCGGGTTTGTACAGTGATGGAAAGCCAATCGCTCGGCCTTGGAAGGTGAAGACAGGTTAGAAGAGGAGGCTCAGGACGGCGTAGCGGTGACCGCCATGCTTCCCGGGCCTTTGGCCGCTACCCCAAGGCAACCTTATTCTGTACCCTGCACCTAATGGATTGATGGTGAGGTGGCGGATGCAGCGGACGCGTGGTGGATTGTTGACCATTGTGGCCCTCGCTCTTGCCGCGCTGCCCGCGGCCGCACAGCAAGGCGCCATCAATCCGAGAATTCCTCCGCCAGCCCCTCCTCCGGAACAACCTGCGCCCCCGCCGCAACCCGCTCCGCAACCCAAATTGCCTGAGCCGGCGCTGCCTCCGGCCGCGCCCAAAGCACAGCCTGCTCCGCAGCCCTCGCTTCCCGCGAGCGTTGCGATTCCCGTGGGCACGCGGATTGCGGTGGTGCTCAATACGCCGCTCAGCACGCGCATTGCGCGGCAGGGACAGCAGGTAACGTTTCGCACCTCGGAGCCGCTGCCCGTCGGCGATCAACTGGAAATTCCGAGGGAGACAGCTATCACGGGCAGCGTGGTCGAGGCGAAGCGTCCGGGGAGCTTCGGCAAGGCCGGTGTGCTGCGGGTCAAAGTGAACCGCATGGACCTCCCCAACGGCACGTCCAGAGGGATTGTCGCGCGGCTCGATTCACCCGATATGAAAGGCAACGGCCGGCTTTCTTCCGACAGCAACCGCACCACCGACCTCTACAGCCTGATCCTGTATTCCGCCGAGGGCACGCTGCTGGGCGCGCAGATCAAAGGTGGCAAGGGTGCGGCGGTCGGCGCCGGCGCGGGCGCCGCGGTGGCTTTGCTGATCATGATGTCGCGGCACGGATCGGACGTGTATCTCGAGCCAGGCATGCCCTTCCTGGTCACCCTGGACCAGAGGGTCGAACTGCCGGGGAAGGAAGTTTACCAGGCACAACAGAGCTATGAACGCGCCCACGGCCCATCGGCCGCGGACAACACCAGCTTGGCGAGCACCTCCAGCGCAGAGAGCTCCGAAATCGAGCGCAATCCCGATGGTACCGTCCTCGACTCCGACCGTCCCAAGCTCAAGCGCCGGCCGAAGAAGCCCCAACCCTGAGAGGGCATCGCCATTTGCGCGGAACACCAGCGCAACGATTGACACTTAGATGATGCCGACAGTCGAGCACTCCTCTGCGCGCGACTCCCGATGCTAGAGTATTCTTCCATGGAAGCGGCGTGCTCGTATTGCATCGGCTCGACCGTCCTGCGCCTGACCAGCGCGCCCAAGCAATCCGGATAACTCGGCGGGTTTTGTTATATCCTAGCCGGCGTTCTCCGGATGAACCGCCTGACTGCGACCCTGATCACTTTCAACGAGGAACAGAACCTCCCGCGCGCCCTGGCCTCGTTCGCGGACCTGGCCGACGAAATCGTGGTGGTGGATTCGGGGAGCACTGACCGCACGCGCGAAATCGCGCGCCAGCGGGGAGCGCGGGTGCTTAGCCGCCCGTTCACGGACTTCGCCGAGCAGAAAAACTTTGCCGCGGCCCAGGCCGCAAACCTGTGGATCCTTTCGCTCGATGCGGACGAAGAGCTGAGCCCGGAGCTGGGGGAATCCCTGCGGGCGTGGAAGCAGCAGGCACCCGCGGAGGTGGCCTACGAGTTCGCACGCCGCGCGAGCTACCTCGGCGGCTGGATCCGCCATTCGGGTTGGTATCCGGACCACAAGGTGCGGCTGTACCGGAGCGATCGCGCGCACTTCGTTGGTCGGGTGCACGAGTCGCTCGCGGTGGATGGGCCGGTGGGGCAGCTCGACGGCGAGCTTTACCATTACACCGCTCGGACGTTTTCAGAACACGTCGCCAAGGTGGACACCTACACAACACTCGCCGCCGAACAACTCTTTGCTGCGGGCCGGCGCCGCTGGCGGCTCGCCATGCTGCTGGCTCCGCCGTGGACGCTTCTGCACACGCTCATTCTTCAAAGAGGCTTCCTCGACGGTTATCGCGGCTGGCTGATTGCACGGATGGCCGCGCGCTACGTCTTCCTCAAATACCGCAAACTGGGCCGGCTGGTCGAGCGTGGCGCCAGCAAACCCGAACCCGCGTCGGGAAAGGGCGCGCCTTGACCCCGCTGTGGGTTGATCTCGAGCCCGAGTGGCGCGGTGGCCAGAACCAAGCGCTGCTGGCACTACGAGGGCTGCGCACCCGCGGGCATCCTGCCGAGATCGTCGCGCTGCGCGGGTGCCCGCTGGGCCGCCGGGCCCAGGCCGAAGGCATCCCCGTCCACGGCGTGAGTCGCCAAGCCGCGCGGTTGCAGGCTGCATGGCTCTTGCGCCGGCTCCTCGCCAGCAAAAAGTTCGACCTGCTCCATGCCAACGAAGCGCACGCCTTGACCGCGTCCTGGCTGGCGCGCGCCCATCGCTGCCTCCCGGTTGTGGCTTCTCGCCGCGTCGCCTACCCGTTGCAGCAGAGTCCGTTGGCACTCGCACGCTATCGCGCCGCGCGACGCATCGTGGCAATTTCGCAATTCGTGGCCGACCAAGTGACTGCCTCTGGCTTGCCGCGGGAGCGGGTCGAGGTGATCTACGATGGCGTCGAGATTCCACCCCTTCCTTCGCCGGAGCTGCGTCGGCGTGCCCGCCAGCGCTGGGGAGCCACTGAGGGCGAGGTGCTACTCGGCTGCGTGGGCCATCTGCTGCCGGATAAAGGACAGCACATCCTGATTCGTGCCCTGGCTGCGTTTCGCGCCGGGCCCGCAAACCCGGCCAGGAACTGCCGGCTGCTGCTGGCCGGCGACGGCCCTTGCCGGCGAAGTCTGGAACAGTTGGCGCGCGAGTTGGGGGTGGAATCTGCAGTGCACTTCGCCGGTTTTGTCGAGGATTTGTCGCTGGTCCACGCCGCGCTGGACGTGTTTCTATTCCCTTCGCTTCTCGACGCCCTGGGTACCTCGCTGCTCGCCGCAATGGCGTACGCGCTTCCGGTGATCGCGTTGGCCCGCGGCGGCGTCCCCGAGATCGTCCAAGACGGACGAAACGGCCTGCTGGTTTCCACTGCGGATCTCGAGGCCTACCCGGAGGCCATCGCGGCAGGAGTGACGCGGCTCCTGCGCGATGTGGATCTGGGGAAACACCTGGGGCTGGCGGCGCGGGAGACCATCGAGCAGCGCTTTGCCGCGGATCGGATGATCGAGCACACGCTGCGCGTGTACACCGAGCTTCTCTCTGCGAGCAACGGCGCGGCATGAGCGGTCTGTTCGGCGAACGAGCTGCGCTTCAGTTGAGCGCGATGTGGGTATCGGTTCGCTCGACGCCCTCCATCTTCTGGATTTCTTCCATGATCAGCTCGTCGAGCTCGCGCTGGCTGCCGACTTCGACGTAGGCAATCACATCGGGCACGCCCCAGCACGCGTGCGCCGTGCGCACGCCGGGGAGTTCGGTGAGTTGCTGTGCCACCCGCTTCGAGTGGCCGGCGCGAACGTTGAGCAGGACATAGGCGCGTACGGATCGCTTCTTGGTCTGCATGGCAGGCTCCTTCAGCGCAGTGGGCCCGCCCTATCCTACACCCGGGAACCCGTCGGTTGGTTTGCGGTGAGCCGGCGGTCCGCGAAGCTTCGCTTACTCCGCCAGAAAACACGAGCGCCGGCAATCCCGATCTTCCGGGACGGCCAGCGCTCGCGGAACTACAAATGTTGCGCCAGTTTTTGCCTTCCCTTAATCCTCCCTCCTTGTCCGTTTAACGTTAGCGATTCTCCCGAACCGGCTGCGGGTGAACCACCCAACTTCCGGCCGGCTCAAGGAACTCAACACCAATGGCAAAGCCTTCACCGCGCAGCGACTGGCAGTAGGCCACGCGGGCGGTGGCGAGGAAATCGCCCGGCCGCGAGGCCAGGACCAAGCGATCGTTGGGCTGCCAGCGGCGCATGGTCAGCACCCGCGCGCCGCGGGAACTGACGTTCTCCGTAAATGTCTCCTCCGCTTTGGAGTCTTGCTCATGAGCGTAAATGTGCACCGCCACTTCAATCGGAACTCGTTTTTCCGCTCGCTCGATCACATAAGACTTCACCATGGCGTCCCCCCAGTTCAGTAGTTACAAGCAAGCCGCGATGCGAGAGAAAGACAGGATCCCGCTCCCGCGACCCTTCATCCGATACAGAGCGCGATCGGCCGCGCCGAGAAGTTTCTCGACCGTATCGCCATCTTGAGGAAACACGGCCACGCCCGCGCTCACAGATACCCCCGGCATCTCGCCGTCTGCCGCCAAGCGCTGGCAAATGCGGTGCGCCACGCGCTCGGCCGCCTGGCTATCAGCCTCGGGCAGCACCAAGGCAAACTCGTCGCCGCCATACCGCGCCGGCGTATCCATCACCCGAGAGTTCAGCCGCAGAACGTTGGCCAGACGATTGAGCGCCCGGCTGCCCACCAGATGGCCGTGGCGGTCGTTGATCGCCTTCAGGCCGTCCAGGTCGAGCAGCAATACGGCAAAGGAGCGTCCTGTGCGCCGAGAGCGCTGGGTCTCACCTTCGAGCACGTGCAATAGGCGGCGATAGTTGGCGAGCCCGGTGAGCGGATCGCTAACCGCCAGATTGCGAACCTGGTCGAATAGGCGGGCGTTGTCGAGCAGCGCCCCGCCCAGCACCACGACGTAGCTGGTCACCTTCAGCACCTGCGACACGGTGAACGGCCCGTCCAGCAGGCGTTGCGACTGGCTGGCGACGACGTGGCAGGCCACGTTCAACGCCGCCGCCCAGTAGAGAGAGCGGTCAAAGGCGGACGAGGCAATCCGCAGGCGCCGGCGGAACTTGAGCGTCGCTACCAGGAAGATCGCCGCGAGGAACAGATCCCACGGGCGCGCCAACAGTGCCGCGGGATGAATCACCGGCTCGGACGGCACGGCCAAGTACACGACGCTGGTCAGGTACGCTGCCGCGCCCACCAACACGAGCGAGCCGGCAATCTCGCGGCCGGGGTCGCGCGCGATCGGCAAGCGTCGCTCGACCACCAGCGCCGCCAGCAGCAGAACGGCCAGCAGCGTCCGGCTGATCATCCAGGCCAGCGGGACATGCAACTGCTGCGGGGGCGCCGCCGCCAACTGACTGTAAAACCCAAGCGTCGCGGCCATCTCGATCAGGCCAGAGAGGACGAAGCCGAACGCCACGATCAGCGAGATGCGGTCATGCGTGCCGCTGAAGCGGACCAGCGCATTGGCCGCATAGGTGAAGCTCAGCAAACTCCCCAGGACTTGAAGGTAGGTGTAGAGCTGTGGATCCGATGAATAATTCAGATGGCGCAGCCAGCCGAGCAGAACGAGAAGGGCCGCTCCCTCCGCCAGATAGAGCGCCCAGCGAAAACGATCCAACACTTTGCAGATTTTTGCTACGGTGCCCACAATACGCCCCAAACAACACGACTAAAGCAGCCCCAGGCTATCAGGTGCAACTAGGCGACCTTCCTGATGCCTTGGGTTACTATGTATAACCCATTGAATACAAGATAGTTGCTTGAAATTGAACAAAGCTGGACAAGTTTGTAGCCGTTGGGAAGCTCGGGCTGAGTATAAAAACGTTACTTAAAAGGAGCCGGTCTACCCAATCACTTTGGAACAGAAATCGCGCTAGCTGGGCGTTTACCTGGCGTTCGCCCAAAGCTTGTGATTCGGGGTGGAGGGAGGTCGGGGGCTTGCCATTGCAGAAGGGCTTGTTTGACGAATGGCCGCAGCGGCACAGCGAAACTTCTGTCCGGCCCCCAGGCCGAAGCGATTGCCCTGCGAGTCCACAATCTCAAAATCTCCCTCGACGCGAAGCGGGCCCGGCGGATTGTTTTTCTTCTGTCAGGGCTGTGGCTTCGGCTTGGGTGGAGGGAGGTCGCGAGCCTGCACTTCGCTCTGGAAGCCGACCTTGTTGTGCGAGCCATCGCAGAAGGGTTTGTTTGCCGAATGGCCGCAGCGGCACAGCGAGAGCGCCGTGCGGCCCGCCAAGCCAAACGCCTTGCCTTGAGGGTCCACAATCTCAAGATCGCCTTCGACGCGAAGCGGGCCATTATTCAGCGGCGTGATCTTGGTGGCTGGCATCTCTTTCCTCCCGATGGAAGCAGTGAGCCGCGGCGGTTTCAGTATTTCGGCAGCGACGGATCCACGTCATCCGCCCAAGCCAGGATGCCGCCCTTCAGGTTCCAGATCTTGCGAAAGCCCGCCTTGCGCAGGAAACCCACGGCCTCGGCGGAGCGCTTTCCGCTGCGGCAGTGCGCGACGATCTCGCGGGAGCTGTCGAGCTCGTGCGCCCGCCGCGGCAACTCCCCAAGCGGGATTAGATAGCCATGGATGTTGCAAATCTGATATTCGTGCGGCTCGCGCACATCGAGGATGAAGACGTCGTCGCCGCGGTCGAGCCGCGCCTTGAGTTCGCGCGGGGTGATCTCGGGCACCTGCGCGGTCGGCGCCGGCGCTTCCTGGCCGCGGATGCCGCAGAACTCCTCATAGTCGATCAATTTTGTGACGGTGCGGTGCTCGCCACAAACGGGGCAATCCGCGTTCTTGCGCAGCTTGAGTTCGCGGAAGCGCATGGCCAAGGCATCGAACACGAGCAGGCGGCCCACCAGCGGCTCACCCCGGCCGAGGATCAGCTTGATCGTCTCCATGGCCTGGATGGCACCGACGATGCCCGGTAGGACGCCGAGCACCCCGCCCTCGGCGCACGAGGGCACCAGACCCGGAGGAGGCGGCTCGGGATACAGGCAGCGGTAGCACGGCCCGCCGGGATAACCGAACACGGTGGCTTGCCCTTCGAAACGGAAGATCGAGCCGTACACGTTCGGCTTGCCCAGCAACACGCAGGCGTCGTTCACCAGGTAGCGCGTGGGGAAGTTGTCCGTGCCGTCCACAATGATGTCATATTCGCGCAGGATCTCGAGCGCGTTCTGGCTGGTGAGCTTGGCCTCGTAGGTGTCGATCTGAATCCCGGGGTTTAGGCCACTCAGGCGCTCCTTGGCGGCTTCGAGTTTCGGTCGGCCGACGTCGCTGGTCGAGAAGGTCACCTGGCGCTGGAGGTTGGTGAAGTCCACCACGTCGAAGTCCACCAGCCCGAGCCGGCCCACGCCGGCGGCCGCCAGATAAAGCCCCAGCGGCGCGCCCAAGCCGCCCGCGCCCACCAACAAAACTTTCGCCTGCTTCAGCTTGAGCTGGCCCTCCATGCCCACCTCGGGCATGATGAGGTGCCGGCTATATCGGAGAACCTCTTCCTTGGAAAGCTTCGGCTCCGTCCGGCTGTCTTTCAATGGTTCGACTTTTGTGGCCATGCGCGTTCTCCCTTAGCTTTCTGCGCCGCCGGCGATCGAGGGCACAATACTGATGGTATCGCCGTCCTTGGTCTGCGTGTTCTCCTTCTGGAGATACCGAATGTCCTCGTCGTTGAGGTACACGTTGACGAAGCTGCGGATCTTGCCCTCGTCGGTGTAGAGATGCTTGCGCAGCTCTTCATATTGCGTGGTGAGCCGGTGAAGCGCCTCGCCCACGGTCCCCGCGTTGAACTCGACAACGTCCCGCTTGCCGGCGTAAGGCCGCAGCGGAGTGGGAATAATCACTTTGACTGCCATCGCCTTTACCTCCAGATGCCCTGAGCCGCCCCCGAGATTCAAAATCGCTGGGCGCCCAACGCGACCTCAGACCGCCGCCTGCATCTTGGTCTCAATCGCTTCGGGCTGAAAACGCACCCGGTTATCCGCCAGCCGCCATGAGGTCATCTGCTTGGGCTCGCGTTCTACGATGCTGACGACGATGTAGCTATACCACGGCCAGGCATGCTCGCGGTCATACTCGCTTGGCAGCGCCGGATGATCCGGGTGCGAATGGTACCAGCCGATCAATTCCAGGCCACGCTCGCGCGCCGCTTTCTCTGCGACGCGGAAATCGTCCGGAGAGATCGAGAAACGGTTGCGCGGAGAATCGTCGCGACGGTTCACCAGCGGGAGCAGTTCCCGCACCTCGCGCGCGTTTTCTCCGTCGGTGCCCAGCAGCGCGCCGCAACACTCTTGCGGATAAGCCTCGACGCCATGGGCGCGAATCCGGCTGGCCAACTCCTCGCTGAGCACAAGCATGGGGTTTCAGTCCTCTTCCCAGAACCGCTCGCTCAGATATTTGTCGCCCGAATCCGGAAACACGGTGACGATCACGGCGTGTGGCCCGCGCGGCAGCGAGCGTGCCACCTGGAAACACCCGGCCAGGGCCGCGCCGGCGCTGGGGCTGGTCAGAATGCCTTCTTCCCGCGCGAGCCGCTTCACCAAGCGGTAGGCGTCCTCGGTGCGCACTGGCCAGTCTTCGTCGGCCAAGGTCGGATCATAGATCTTCGGCGGAATCGCCGTGGCCATATGCTTCCAGCCTTCGAGCCCGTGGAAGGGCGAGTCAGGTTGCAGGCTGATGCAACGGATTTCAGGGTTCAGCTCTTTCAACCGGCGCGCGGTGCCGACGAACGTTCCGCTGGTCCCCAGGCCCGCTACGAAGTGGGTCAGCCGGCCGCGCGTCTGCTCCCAGATTTCCATGGCCGTCGTCTGGTAGTGCGCCCGCCAGTTCGCCGGATTGCTGTACTGGTCGGCATAGAAATACTCGTCGGGACTCTCAGCGTAAATCTGTTTGACGCGACGAATGGCGCCATCGGAGCCTTCGTCAGCGGGCGTGAACACCAGTTCCGCTCCGTAGGCCGTGAGGATGCGCTTGCGCTCGATGGTGGCACTCGCAGGCAGGCACAACTTCACCCGATAACCCTTGGCCGCAGCAATCATGGCGTAGGCGATGCCGGTATTCCCGCTGGTCGAGTCGAGAATCGTCTTGCCCGGCCGCAACTGCCCGGAACGCTCCCCCTCCAGGATCATGTTGAGCGCCGCGCGGTCCTTTACCGAACCGCCCGGGTTGAACCACTCCGCCTTGGCGTAGAATTCAACATGGGGAAACTCCCGCTCAATCCGCCCGAGCCGCAGCAGCGGGGTATTGCCGATCCGGTCGAGCAAAGAGGCAGCCCGGCCCGATGCGACAACCGATAGCGCTTCGGCCAGAAGCGGGTTTTTGATCGCGCTCATTCCAGTCGTTTCGGTCCCGCGGCAGCCAGCCGCGTGGGCCAGAACCTGAAGGCGTGCGCCCAACTGATTGGATGCGCCCACCGGCCTCCCGTATTCCCCTTAGATATCACAGCTTAGCAGAAATACCCCGGATTTGGTAGGGAATGGCGGCTCTTGCCAGGCGAACGGACAAAAAGGCCGTGCGAACTGCGCAGGGATATACGACCAAAAAGGTCGCATTCTCGAAGACCGGTAAGGAGGCTGCCTCCAACAGCAGTTTGGCCTTTACAGATGCCCCGCGGCTTCCCTACTCTGTTCTGTCATGTGGCACGTGAGCGCGCGCTTTGAAACAGCAACCCTGGAAGCCCTCCCTGCCGCCGGGTTCAACGTCAGCGCGACCGGGGGCGTAATGCGGGTAGACAAGTACGAATGTGCGGCGGAGTTTCGCAGGATCCCGGACGGGCGCTTCCAGATGACCATCGCGCCGTGCATTCTCCTTGCCGGTCAGTTCTCTCGGCTGTGGGACGCCGGCTATCAGAAATTCCTGCTCACGGACGATGGGCGCAAGTTTCCGGCCCTGGCCGAGCAGTTGAGCAACCTGCGACGGTTCAATGAAGAACTGCGCACGGCGCTGGGCGTGCCCACCTACTATAACGAGGCGCTGGGTTCCACCTGCGAGGTCACCAGCTACGACCGCGTGAAGGGCCGGCCGGGCGATGTGCCCGACCGCAGCGTCGGCGCCAAGCCCACCCGCGACCACTAAAGCGGCACCCAACCCGCGCTGGACAAGGACGTCGAGGGTCGAACTTCCGCGCGGCGTCGCGCTCAGCGCGGGCTCTCGTCGAGCCGGCGGCGAAGCTGCGAAAGATTCACGCGGTGCTTGGCCACTTTGCGCAGGCCAAGGAAGAGAACCGGAACGTCGTTGGTGTAGCGCTCGCGCAGCGTCGGGTCGGCGTCGATATTCACTTCCCGCAGTGTGGCCCCGAACTCGTGCAATAACGGTGCAATCTGTGCTTTCGCTTCCTCGCAGAGATGGCAACCTGGCCGTGTGTAGAGCGTGAGCTCGCGCGCGCCGGCGAGCGCCAGGCGCCCGTCCTCGGTGCGTGCAAGCACATCGGCCGCACTGGCGGTGCGAAGCCAGCCCTGCTCGAGGAGCTGCGCCAGCACCGCGCGCAGCGCGTCGCGCTCCAAAGACGTCCCGGCAGCACGCTCCGCCAGGGTGAAAAAGTCAAGCTCGCCGCGGCCTAGCTCGTCGTAGGCTTCGAGCACGCGTTTGGCAATAGGATCCATCTCGCTGATGCCGCGCAGCTCGTTATACCGCAGCGGGGCGCCGCTTGTCTGCGACTCGCCGGCGTGGTACACGAGAATGTCGGATCCGAGACGGAGGGAACCCATGGCCAACGTGCTTGCCCTGGTGGACGACCTCTTCTTTCAGGCCAAGATGCTGGAGACGGCGCGGCGGGTGGGCGTCGAACTGAAAACCGTCGTCACGGGCGACGCGTTCCTCGCCGAAGCCCAGCAGAGCGCGCCGGCGCTGCTGATCGTGGACCTGAACGCACGCGCGGGGGCCATCGAAGCGCTCGAGCGGTTGCGCGCCGCAGGCAACGAGCGCCCTGTGATCGCCTTCCTCTCTCACGTGCAGGTGGAGCTGGCCGAGCGTGCCCGCGCCGCGGGTTGCCAGCAGGTGATGCCGCGTTCGAAGTTCACGCAGGATTTGGCGGCCATCCTGGCTCAGGCCAAGTCGTGAAACGAAATCGTTCCATGCCACTACGCACGATGGTGGCGCTGGCCGCAGCGCTGCAGTTCGCTGTTCCCGCGCGTGCTCAGGCGACGAAGGAAGACAAACCCGCCGAGGCGCTGGCGGACGCGATGACCGCCGCATGCCGGCAGAATGAAGCGGAGTTTGCGCGCTCCCTCACGGCGGAAAATGCCGTCACGTTCCGCAGGTTCCCCTCCAGCCAGCGCCTCGAGCTGATGAAGCGCTTCAGCCTGCTCGACGACCCGGGCCGGCCACTGCTCTCGAGCGATGCCCAGGGCCACACCGTGCTGCGTTGCGAGACCCCGCCGGTCACCACCGAAACCCGCTTCGGCGATACGCGCGTGGAGGAAAACCTGGCATTCATTCCCGTGGCAGTGCGCATTCCGGATAACCCCGCCGCAGCACCCCGCCGGGCCGACTTCGGACTGGTCAGAGAAGGGGGCGGCTGGAAACTTCTCTCCGTAGGCCTTCTGCTGCTGAACCTGACGGAGCTCTCCGAGCAGTGGGCGGGATCCGAGCTCCAAGCGAATGAGCGGGAGGCTATCGCCGCCCTGCACAAAATTGCCGACGCGATCGGCACCTACCGGCGCGCCTTCGGCAGATTGCCCGAAACGCTCGGGGAACTCGGCCCCGCGCCCAAAGGAGGCATTTCACCCGATGCGGCCGGTCTGCTCGACGCCGAGCTGGCCGCCGGCAAGAAGGGCGGCTATCTATTCCGCTACCGGGTCGAGCCGGCGCAAGGGGCACAGCCGAGTTTTGAGCTCGCGGCCACGCCAGCCGATTACGGCAAGACAGGCCGGCGCTCGTTCTTTCTTGACGCGAGCGAAACGCTTCGCGGCGCCGACAAGCAAGGTGCCGCGGCCACGGCCGCAGACCCGCGCATCGAATCGCGATAGCTCCCTGCGAAACTGCGCAGCTGTGCACTCCAGCGCGAATGTTTCTGCGCGGCCGGGACATCGCTCTTGCTCTCCCAGGGAGAGAATTCTGACGTGAAGGAGGGCTTCCGCATCCCCACGCGACCCCTGCCGCTGGGCGGTCAGGTGAGCCCGGCGGAAACCGCCGTAATTACTTCTCAACTGTGAAGTCCATCATCGCGCGGCCCCGGAGAAACCGTGCTCGAGGCGCGCAGGTCGGGTATAATCGGGCGGCTTTTTGAGGATGCAAATGGCACAAGCGAAAGTCCTGGCAGACCGGTTGATCGGGGGCGAAGGCATCCTGTGGGATGCGGCGCGCGTGGCCGCAGCCAATGTACTGCTGGTGCTGTGCGCCTGGATCGCGCTGCCGCTTCCGTGGACGCCCGTGCCGATCACCGGGCAAACCTTCGGGGTAATGCTCGTGGCTGTCTTGCTGGGCTCACGGCGCGGGGCACTCGTGATGGGGCTTTATCTGCTGGAGGGCGTGGCAGGGCTGCCGGTTTTTCAACCGTTCGGTTTGCCGGGAGCAGCGCGGCTGGCGGGACCGACCGCCGGCTATCTGCTCGCCTATCCAGCCGCAGCGTTTGTGACCGGCTGGCTAGTCGAACGCGCTGCCCTTGCTTCTGCGTTGCGGCTGGGCAGCGCACTGGTGGCGGGCGAAGTGGTGACGTTTGCCGGAGGCTGCGCGTGGCTGGCGACCATGTTCGGGATGACTGTTGGCGGCGCACTGGCGGCAGGCCTGCGGCCCTTCCTGCCCGGCGAACTGATCAAGATGGCGCTGGTGGTTGTTGCGGTGCGCGGCGTAGAACGCGCCAGCCACAAAGCCGCACAACTTTAGGTCTCAAACGCTTTTCTGTTTTCGTATCTCGAGTCGCGATTCTCGAGCCAAGTAAAAGCAATGCCCACCCGAGCGGTACAACAGCCAGAGAATTCTGAGCAGGCCGTCCGCGAAGCCAACCAGCGCTTCTACCAAGCGTTCGCGGCGCTCGACCTCGATCAAATGGACCAAATCTGGTTGCATGAGGACTGGGTGGAGTGCGTACATCCCGGCTGGGACCTGCTCCTCGGCTGGGAAGAAGTGCGCGAGAGCTGGGCGCGAATCTTCGCCAGCACGCAGCGCATGAAAGTGAGCGTCAGCTCGGTGTGGGTGCGCGTGGAAGGCGAGGTGGCGTGGGTGGCCTGCACCGAGCACGTCACCAGCACGTTCGACCAAGGCTTCGACCAGGTCCTGGTTCAGGCGACCAACATCTTTGTGCGGCGCCTCGTGCCTGCCGAGAGCTCCGAGGTTGCCGGGACGGGCGGGCATTGGCGGTGGCAAATGGTGGCGCACCACGCCTCGCCTCTTCCCACCGCGGTGACGCCAACCCTGCAGTAGGCTTCCCAAAAAATCAAACCTGTAGCCCCAGCGCGGCCCCGTGCAAGTGGCGGCGGCAGAGAATTGGCGCTACCATCTTTCTGCAGATGTTGGTCTCTCCCTTGAAAAAAGGGATTGTCGCTGCGCTGGCCGCGGTGTTTCTGGTCGCCGCAGGCAGCGCAGGGCAAGAGCCTCCCTCGGCAGCACAGAACCCACTGCCCGTTTTCGAGTTCCACAGCGGCTTCTGGATGAACCTCCACCATTTCCTTTACCAACAGGCGCGGCTCCACCAGCTTGCGCAGAACTCTCTGGCTGGCGCGCCCGCGGGCGCCACGGCCGACACGCCCGAAAGAGCAGCACCTTCCGACCCAGGCAACGCGGATCGGCCGGGACAAGTTCCGCTGGGCGCGTTGACCCCTAAAGAGGAGCAGGCGTGGACGGCGGCGCTCGATTATTACGCAGAGGATCTCGCCAGCCGCGATCTACTCTTCAACGGCGACATGATGAACATCAAGAACCGCCTGGCGGATCTCGAAACCTGCGCGGATCTCTCGGGCCGCGGCTCTGCCGAGTGCGCCTCCGGCTTGCGCCAGGAAATGGTGGCCGTGCTGGAGCGCGCGGCGCCGGTTTATCGCGCGCACTGGTGGCCGGGGCATGACCGCTCGAACCGCTCCTGGATCGCCTCAGTCGCGCCGATGGTGCGCCAGTTTGGCGGCACCCTGGCGCAGCAACTGGCGGAGACCTACCGCGCAGACTGGCCGCCCGGACGGATTCGCGTGGACGTGGTGATCTACGGCGGGCCGTTCGGCGCCTATACCTCGCTCGAGCCGACGCGCGTGACCCTTTCGAGCTCGGATCCACGCAACCAGGGCCCGGCGGCGCTCGAGGTGCTGTTCCACGAGGCTTCGCACGCCCTGGCCGGCTCGGTCCGCGACGCCATCGCCCGCGAATGCCGCAGGCGCGGCAAACCCATCCCGCGCGACCTCTGGCACGCCCTGTTGTTTTACACCACGGGCGAAGTGGTCAAGCGCACGCTGAGCGCGCCGGAGGGGGCGGCGCGCAGCTCGGCCGCCTACACGCCCTACGCCTACCGCTACGGCCTATATGCCCGCGGCTGGAGCACCTACCAGAGAGTGCTCGAGCGGTACTGGCAGCCTTATCTGGACGGCAAGGTCGCCTTTGACACCGCCTTGGCCCGCCTGGTCTCTGCACTCTAGAGGTAAATCTTCCGTGAACAGCGCGGATCCAGGGAGCGCCGGATTGTGGGAGGCGCGCGAGTGTGCTACTCTGTTACGCTCGGAAACGCTCTGTCCCGAAGCTCCGAGGTTCCGTCAAACGCTTCGCTCTGCATCGCGGGAGTTCCCCCTGTGATGTCGCGCTTCAGGAAGGTCCTCAAGCGCGGGTGAGCATCTGTTCGATTGCTCGGGCGCGGGATTGTCGCTCGGGCGGGGTTTCGACAGCGACGCGGCCGGGGGCAACGGGCGACAAGAACACAAGCAACGAATCGTTCCGAATTCAATGGCGACCAAACAGGCTACCACTCGGGTATTGGAAATCAAGCTGGCGCACTCGCCGGACTCCGATGACGCCTTTATGTTCTATGCCCTGGCCACGCACAAGGTGCGCACGCCGGGGTTGAAGTTCACGCATGTGCTTGCGGACATCGAAACCTTGAACCAGGCGGCGAACCAGGAGCTCTACGACGTGACCGCGCTCAGCTTCTCCGCCTACGCTTATCTCCGCGACAAATACGTGCTGCTGGATTGCGGCGCGAGTTTCGGCGAGGGCTACGGCCCCATCGTGGTCGCCTCGCACCCGCTCAAACGCGAGGAGCTTGCCGGCTGCCGCGTGGCCGTGCCCGGGCTGCGGACCACCGCGTATGTGGTATTGAAACTCTTCGAGCCACGGTTCGAAGCCGTGCCGATGGCCTTTGATACGATCCTCGAAGCCGTGCGCAGCGAAGAGGTGGAGGCGGGCTTGCTGATTCACGAGGGACAACTCCTGTTCTCGCAGGCGGGGTTGCACCGCGTGGTGGATCTGGGCCATTGGTGGCTGGAGCAGACCGGGCTACCGCTGCCCCTGGGCGGCAATGCCGTGCGCCGCGCCCTGGGGCCTGAGGTGGGCCAGCAGATCGCGTGCGTCATCCGCCAGAGCGTTTCCTATGCGCTCGAGCACCGCGACGCCGCACTCAACTACGCCATGCAGTTCGCCCGCGATATGGACGCCGAGATGGCCGACAAGTTCGTAGGCATGTACGTGAACCGCTGGACGCTGGGTTACGGCGAACGTGGCCGGCAGGCTGTGCACGAGCTACTCGTGCGGGGAGCGCAGGCTGGTCTGATCCCGGAATCCCCAGAGGTTGAATTCCTGAGCGAGGAAGGTGCGTGAATCTGATTCTGACCAGCACGGGAAGCTATCCGCGGGTCGGCGACTCACCGGAGCTGCAAGTTCTGCGACGCACCATCGCGGCCGTGGACCGCGGCGAGCGAACCTCGGCCGATCTGGCCAACGCCGAAGCGGAAATGACCCGCCGCACCATCGAAGAGCAGGTGCGCGCGGGGCTCGAAATCATCACCGACGGCCAGATCCGCTGGTACGACCCCATCTCCCATCTGGCCGGCAAACTGGCGGGCGTCCAGATCAGGGGCCTGCTGCGCTTCTTCGACACCAATTTTTATTTCCGCCAGCCGGTGCTCACGGCAAAACCCGAACGCAAAGCGCCGCTGGTGGTGGAGGAATTCGCGTTCGCGGCGAAGGCGCTGGGCTCGCTGGCCGCGCCAGCCGGCAAGGCCGGGCGGCTTGCGCTCAAGCCCGTGCTGACGGGGCCTTACACACTCGCGAAATTATCCCTGGCGACAAACTCCGGGATGCATGCGGTCGAGGCGCGCGCGGCGGCCTTCGCCCAGGCGCTCGCTGCCGAGGTGCGCGCTCTGGCAGAAGCCGGCGCGCAACTCGTTCAGGTGGACGAGCCGGCCATCATCAAGTATTCGCAGGACTGGCCGGTTTTCCAGCAGGCGCTCGAGCCGCTCGTCCAGGCGCGGCGCGAGGCGGCGGGCGCCGGACACGCGGTGCAGCTTGCGCTTCACGTTTATTTCCACAATTGCGCACCGCTCTACGAAAAGCTGGCCCGCCTGCCGGTGGATGTGCTGGGGATCGACTTCACGTACAATCGCAAGCTCGTGGACGTGGTCGCCGCGGCCGGCTCGCCAATCCCCCTGGGACTGGGCTTGGTGGACGGCCGGAACACCAAGCTCGAAGAGCCTGGCGGCCTGGCGCGGCAGATCGAGAGGCTCACGCCGAAAATCGCCGGTGGTAGGGTCTATTTGGGAACCTCGTGCGGCCTGGAGTATTTGCCCCGCGACCGCGCCTATGCCAAGCTGGAACTGCTCGGCAGGATCCGCGCTGCGGTGAACGGCTGAGAATACATTGTTGAGAGCGACGAGATGAGCCGCCAAAAACTCGAACGACTCGGCCTGAAGCTGCCGCTGTTTCCCACCACATCGGTGGGGAGCTTCCCGAAACCCGACTACCTGGCGAAGGCTCGCGCAGACTTCAACAAGGGCAAGATTTCGCAGCCGCAACTCGAGGAGCTCGAGCGCAAGGCCACTGCCTTCTGGATCGCCAAGCAGGAAGAGCTCGATGTGGATGTGCTGGTGGATGGCGAGCAGTATCGCGGCGACATGGTGGCTTACTTCGCCGAGCGCCTGCCCGGCTTCGCCCAGGGCGGCGTGGTGCGCAGCTACGGCAACCGCTATTACCACAAGCCGATCATCACCGGGCGCGTAGATTGGCCCGCGCCCATCACCGTGGACTGGTGGAAGTACGCGCAGAGCCTGACTAAACGACCGGTGAAGGGCATGCTCACCGGGCCCTACACGGTGATGGACTGGAGCTTCAACGAGTATTACCCGAACCGCGAGGCCACCTGCATGGCGCTCGCCGCGGTGATCTGCAAGGAGGCTGAGGCGCTGGTCGCGGCCGGGTGCAAAATCCTGCAGATTGACGAGCCCGCGCTTTCCGTGCGCCCTGAGGAGTTGTCCATCGCCGTCGAAGCAATGCACCGGGTGACCGACGGGCTGGACGCCTATTTCATCACGCATGCCTGCTATGGCGCCTTCGAGTACATCTACCCCAGTATGCTCCAGATGCCCGTGGATAACTTCGACCTCGAGATGTCGAATAGCGACCTTGACCTGCTGGCGCTCTTCCGCAGCCAGCCGTTCACCAAGGACATCAGCTTCGGCGTGGTGGACGTCCATAACCACCAGATCGAAGACCCGGCCACCGTGCGCAAGCGGGTCGAGCAGGCGCTGACCATCCTGCCCAAAGAAAAGATCTGGGTGGACCCGGACTGCGGCTTGAAAACCCGCACGGTGGACGAAGCCATCGAGAAGCTGCGCGTCTGCGTCGTCGCCGCCAAAGCCCACCGCAACTAGGCCGCTCCGAAGATTTCCTTTCGAATCGGCTTAACACCACCTAGGCTTTGCCGCACGCCGGATGCCACGTCCCGCCAATCCCGCCGCCGCAGTTCTCGGCAGAGAGCGCAGCGCTGCTTTCGTCGCGGAATACGCACTGGTTCCTGCCGTGCCTTTGCTCTCTGCCACGCTGGTATTCAAGATGATCGGAGCGCCATCATTCAGCAACGGCAGCGCTTTCTGGATCGTGAAGTACGCTCCTTTGATATTGATGTCAAACTGCTCGTCGTATACGCTTTCAGATGTCTCGGCAAGTGCCGCGAAAGTGTGACAGGATGGCTCGGGTAACGTCCATCAGGCCGAACACGTTGATGTTGCTGCTGGCATTCTGAATCTGGAGCACTCAGAGTGAGCGCATCAGAATACGACCTTGTTGTAATCGGCAGTGGCCCCGCGGGGCAGAAGGGTGCTATCGCTGGGGCAAAGGCGCGCAAGCGCGTCGCTATCATCGACCAGACCGACATGATCGGAGGCGTGACCGTTCATACCGGCACGATCCCAAGCAAGACGCTCCGTGAGGCCATCTTTCAGCTTACCGGTTTTGCCGTAAAAGACTTGTACGCCAATGGCTATCGAAGCCGTGGCGATCTTTCTGTCCAAGGTCTCTCCTCACGTATCAAGGCCATTATCGCGCGAGAGACTGAGGTAGTTCGAGCGCAATTAAAGCGCAACGGGGTTGCCATCCATCAAGGCAGCGCACTATTTTTGGATCCTCACACAGTGGAGGTTCAAGGTGATGGTGAAGGGATTAGAGTCAAAGCGGAGAAGATCCTCGTTGCCTGTGGCACGCGACCGGCGCACAGCCCAGACATTCCCTTTGACAACCATCGAATCGTGGATACTGACCATCTTTCCGGTTTGGGTGTTCTCCCGAAGGAAGTTATTGTTGTCGGCGCCGGTGTAGTCGGCCTCGAGTACGCCTCATTTATGGCCGCCTTGGGTGTTGAGGTTACCTTGGTCGATCAGCGGCCAGGCGTTCTGGAGTTCGTGGATCGACAAATCGTCGAAGCGCTGTCCTACCACTTGCGCCAGCTTGGTGTCACGTTTCGGTTGGCGGAAAAGGTGACACACGTCGGGATCGACCCGGCGCGCGATCGTGTTTTAGCGGAACTGGAGAGCGGCAAGAAAGTACAAAGCGACGCCCTCGTTTATGCTGTGGGCCGCCAAGCCAATGGCGATCGGCTTCATCTGGAAGCTGCTGGATTGGCGGCTGACTCCCGCGGTAGGCTCAAAGTGAACGAGTTCTTTCAGACTGACGTTCCGCACATCTATGCAGCTGGCGACGTCATCGGATTCCCTGCACTCGCAAGCACCTCGATGGAACAGGGTCGGCTGGCGGCCTGTCGTATGTTTGGAATTCCCTTTGAGCACACGCCCGACCTTTTTCCTTATGGGATTTATACCATTCCAGAAATCTCCATGGTTGGCCAGACCGAGGAAACACTAACGGCGAATAAGGTTCCCTACGAGGTGGGAATCGCGAAGTACTCTGAGCTTGCAAAGAGCATGATGCTCGGCGACGAGGCCGGGATGCTGAAACTACTTTTCCACCCAGAAACGCGCAAGCTCCTTGGCGTGCATGCCTTAGGACAGCGTGCGACCGAAATCATCCATATTGGTCAGGCCGTACTCTTCTATGGCGGGTCGGTGGAATATTTCCGCGACATGGTCTTCAACTATCCGACGCTGGCAGAAGCTTACAAAGTGGCTGCTTTAGACGGCCTGAACAAGCTCTGACAGCTATCCATCTGTTACTCAAGCGGCTCTGACGGTGAGCTTCAAACCGTTTGCTTTGGCCACGGCAAAAAGCGTCGATAGGCTCCCAAAAGAACTTGGATCTGCTCAATGATGGACGAAAGCGTATAATCCCGATCTAGTTTACCGGTGTGGACTGGAGTCCACCCTATTTGACTCGCACCTCCTGATTGAATCTGGGAAAGGACAGTCTCAATGATCCGCCCACTCCTGTTTTGCCTTCTGGTTGGGAGCAGTGTCTCCGCTTTTGCCCAGGATTCGGCTCCGTCAGAATCGGCCGTGTTCACACTCGAGCAAGCCGTCAGCATCGCACACGCCAACAATCGTTCCGTAAAGAACGCTCAATTGGTCACCTCAATTGACGAGGACCAGATCGCCGAAGCGCGCACGTATCGTTTTCCATCTCTCAACCTCTATGCGCTGGGTTCGCAGCTCTTGACGCCTGTGGATTTCAGTTTTCAGCGGGGGGCATTCGGCTCTTTTCCCGGCATCGGACCGGTACCAGCAACGGACACCCGGATTCACACACCGCTGCGGCCGACTTTCTATGGGTTGACGCAGTTTTCTCAACAGCTTTCCCAGCAGTACAAAATTGGATTGAAGATCAAGCAAGCCAAGTTGGCCAAACTAGTGGACGAACAAAAGCTACGTGCGCAGAAGCAGTCGGTAACCAGCCAGGTGAAACAGGCGTACTACGCCCTTCTGCGGACGCAAAGCGCACTTGCTTCCAGCGAAGAAAACCTCAAGTTCGATCGGGAACTGGATCGCACGACCGAACAGTACGTGGCTGAGAAGACGGCCCTCAAGTCAGACAGCATGGACGTAAAGGCGAAAATCGCACAGGAGGAATACAACAACCTGATGCTGCGCGACTCGCTCGCGAGTCAGAAAGAGCAGTTGAATGATTTCCTGGGACGCGATATTCGAACCGACTTTGCAGTCGCCGAAGTGTCCGAGGCCACCGTTGTCGAAACCAACCTGGATGCGGCCCAGGCTCAAGCACTGTCCGCGCGGCCAGAACTGAGCGAAGCTCGCTTGACCGTGCGACAGGCGGAACTGAACCGCCGCATCACCAAGACCCAATACATACCGGACGTGAGCCTCGCCGTGAACAACCTCTCACTCGCAAATGTAAATCTCTTGCCATCGAATGTGACTGCCGCTGGTGTGCTGGTCAGTTGGGATCCACTCGATTGGGGGCGCAGGAGGCACGAGCTGGCCGCCGCCAGCAAGACCATCGAACAGTCAAAGAACAGCGCGAACGAGACCGAGGCTCAGATCCTGGTGGAAGTGGGCGCCAAATTCCGGAAGCTCGGCGAAACTCGAGCGCTGCTGCGCGCGACTGCACTCCAGCGCGACGCGGAACGCGAGAAGCTTCGCGTGGTCATGAATCAGTTCGAACAAAAGGCGGCGCTTTTGAAGGATGTTCTCCAGCAGAAGATGTCCTTGGAAAGCGTCACCAATCAGCACAACCAGGCTTTGCTGTCGTTCTGGACGGCGAAAGCCGATTTCGAGAAGTCTTTGGGTGAGGAATAG
>Ga0070707_100000430_pt1 | contig 41562 bp, 36 predicted proteins | sample KBSK5502metaG_FD_65468 | JGI IMG/M metagenome (GOLD analysis project Ga0070707, IMG submission 65468) | Corn, switchgrass and miscanthus rhizosphere microbial communities from Kellogg Biological Station, Michigan, USA - KBS K5-50-2 metaG | ecosystem: Host-associated > Plants > Roots >... | reverse complement strand
TCCTCGAGGCGGTCGCCCGGGATGCCCAGACGACGGTACATCTCCTGCCAGTCGGGGACGTAGTTCCGGCGGTAGGCGGCCACGTCGAACGGCAGCCCGAATGCCGCCATCACCGCGGAGTTCGCGGCGTGGAACGCGCCGAGCGAGTCGACGAGCGTGCCGTCCCAGTCGAAGAGGATCGCCTCCACGGACCGATGCTAGCGCCCGTCAGCCGGGCGGGATGCCGTAGACTCCGGCCGTGCCCGAGCCGCGCGACCACCCGTCGATCCAGCGTGTCCGCGAAGCCGCGTCTCGCAAGGGCGTCGAGCTCGACATCCGGACGTTCGCCGAGTCGACCCACACCGCCGCTGAGGCGGCCGAGGCCGTCGGCGCCGAGCTCGGCCAGATCGTCAAGTCGCTTGTATTCGTCGCGCCGGATGACGATGGCTCGCTCGAGCCCATTCTCTGCCTCGTGAGCGGGCCGAACCGCGTCGACCTCGCCCGGCTTGCCGCGGTCACCGGGGAGCAGGACATCCGTCGGTCGACGGCTCGGGAAGCCCAGGAGCTGACCGGCTTCGTGATCGGCGGCATCCCGCCGTTCGGCCACTCCAGGCCCGTCCGGACCATCATGGATCCGGACCTCACCCGGTTCCCGACCGTGTGGGCGGCGGCCGGTTTGCCTACCGCGGTCTTCCCGGTCCCACCGGGAACGCTCCGAATCCTCGCCAACGCGACGGTCGCGCCAATCGCCGAGGAGCGCCGGGCGGCGGACATCGAGGCCGAGGCCCAATCGCAGGCGCTCGTCGGATCCGGCGGCGCGTCCGCCACGAACGCGGGGGCGTGACCGACCGTTCGGGCAGCGCCGCGCCTGCGCCGCCGCGGGACGCGACAATCAACTATCCCGGCGGACTGCGAGCTCGCTGGCGTTGGGCTGGGAGCGGCCAGGGCGCCGCGGTCTTTGCTCTGTCGGAAGCGGGCGGCAGTCTCGAGGACCTCGGGCCGCTCGTGTCGCCGTCGTTCGAGGAGCTCTGCCGGGCCGAAGTCCGGATCGACGGACCGGGTGGCGCCTGGGCGGTCAGGCTCGCGTCGGCGATCCAGGACGAGCCGGCCGGCCTCGTCTGGGACGACGCCGGGCTGTTCGTCGTGAAGTACGGCTTCCACACCTATGGGTTCGAGAGCCGGACGGGCGCCCTCCGCTGGTCGCATCACTCGGCGTCGCCGCTGATCGCGGTCCTCGGCTCGCCGCGGCTGGCCCATCTGATCGTCCAGTCCGAGATCGAGACGTTCGCGATCGAGGCCGACGGGACCGTCGGCTGGCGGATCGCCCACAGCGACGTCGTTGCCGAGGCGGCACTGGTCGGCGGTCGGCTGGTTCTGACCAGCTACACCGGGCAAGCGACCGCGATCGATCCGGCGACGGGACGGGTGGCGCCAAGGTAGCTGCTGCGGCGACCCCGACCGCGTTTGTCGCCCATGACTGCGTTCGTCGCGTATGGGCGCGTCAGCGCTAGGCGCGCCCGAGCACGGGAGCGAGCGCACTTGAGGGTGCGTGAGCGACGCGCGCAGGGCGCAACACCGCGATGGCGTGCCCAGACGCGACAGCTAGTGAGACAGCGAAGGGCCCGAAGGAACCTACCCGCGGCATGGGCGTTGATGCGATCGCTGCCAATTAGCCTGCGCTCGACCCCTCCGGGCTGCCGCGAACGCTACCGGCGGCGCGCGGGGCCGGTCAATCCCGGTTGTCCACGACTTCGACGGCAGCCCATCCGGTTATCCACACACGATCCAGCGCCGACGTCCGCGAGATCTTGAGCACGTAGGGCTCATCTGGCAGGCCCAGCGGGCTCGCCCAGCGGTGACGGCTATGATCCCGCCGTGGCTCCCCTGCTCCTGGCCGCCGCGGGCGCCGTCGCCCTCGTGCTGGCCGGGCTGATCCTCAGTTCCTTCGGACCGCGCTATCGGATCGCCAGGCTGCTCGCGACGACGCGGAAGGTCTCGATCGCCGAGGCGAGACGTCTCGCGGAGGAGGGCCTCCGCGCGTACGTCCGAGTCGACGGTCGGATCGATTCGGAGGAGGACTTCGAAGGGCCCGGCCACCAGCCGCTCGTCTTCCGCCGGGTCCGCCTCGAGGCTCGCCGGGGCAACGCCTGGCGCCCGTTCGAGGACCACCGACAGACCGTGCCGTTCAAGGTCAACGAGGGCCTCGACTCGATCGGGATCGACGTCGACGAGCTCGACCGTGGGCTGGTCGTGGTTCCGAGGGAGTCCGTCGGCACCGCCGCCGATCTCGCGGATCGCGTCCCCGAGGGGACGTCGCCGGAGACGGCGGTGAGGGCGCGCATCGAGCAGGTGTCGTCGGTCGAGCACGCGATCGTCCTCGGCTACCCAGCCGCCAGAGCGGGCGGGTCGACGATGACCTCCGGAGGGTCGCGCCCCCTCGTCCTCACCGTGCTCGAGCCCGACGAGGCGATGCGCGTCCTTGCTGCGGACGGCCGAAGCCGAACTCGGGCGGCTGCGGCCCTGATCGGCGCGGCCGCGGTCCTGCTTCTCGGCGCCGTCGTCTGGGCGGCGATCACCGCCGCGCTGCCGGCCGTCGCCGGTGCCGTGCCCGCAGCCCGCGCCCTCGTGGCCGCGGCGCTCGCGGCGTCTCCGGAGCCGACCGTGGTGGCGGGCGGCGATCCCCGCAGCAACGGCCAGGGGCCGGGCCTGGTCGGCACGCCCGGGCTCGCCATCCTCGGGGTCGCGGCGATCGCGATCCTCGCCGTCGTCGCGACGACGATCTACGTCCGGATCACGGCGCCACCACCAAGCGACGAACGCCGGAAATCGCGCCGCTGAGGCCTCGAGGGCATCGTCAGGACTTTCGGACTATTTGGAAAGAAGTGTGAGATTGGTAGGCTCCGGCCGTCGACTTGACATTTCTTCCATGAGTGTCCTGTGCCGAGCGCCGTCACCCGCCCGATCGATGCCACTCTCTCGGTCACCAAGGCCGCCCGGCTGCTTGGCGTCCATCCGAACACGGTCCGGGCATGGAGCGACGCGGGGCGGCTCCGCTACTACCGGATCAACCCACGCGGCGACCGGCGCTATCGACTCGGCGACCTGCAGCGTTTCCTGGCGGCGGCGGAGGGCCACCCCGACGGGCTGACCGGAACCGCCGGCATCGCCCCGACCCTCGGTCGTCGCGGCGCCGCGATCGCCGCTGCCGCGGATCGCTCCGCCGGCGGCCACGGAATCCCGACCGATCGCGACCGACTCCGTCGTCGAGCCGACCTCGCGACTCTGGCGGCGCTGGCCCGGATCGCCGGCGACCCGGAGACCCTCGACGAGGCCCTGCGCCAGGCGACGCTCGTCGTCCAGGAGCGCGGCGGCTTCCGCTCGGTGTCCGTCCACGAGCTGCGCGGTGATCGCCTGGTGCCGCGGACCACGACGGGGGGGAGCGTCAGCCGATTGCCGGAGCTGCCGCGGTCGTTCGGCGTGATGGGCGCTGCCCTGGATCGGGCAACCTCCGTTGACCCGGGACCCGTTGCCGGCGATGGCTTCGGCGGCGTCGGTGACGGCGTCGGCGGCATCCGCGAGGTCGCGATCGCGATCCCCGGAGCCGACACGCCGTGGGGCGTCATGACGATCGCCGCGGATCCGGACGGCGACCAGTCGGCCATCGACCCCGATCTGCTCGTCGAGCTCGCTGCGGCGTCGGGCGTCATCGTCGAGTCGGCGCAGCGCGTCGACGACGTCGCCCATCGCCTCCACCGAGCCGACGCCCTCCGACGCGTGGCCGGCGACATCGGCAGCCGGCTCGAGCTCGACCGGATCCTGTCCGGGCTCGTCGACCACGCCATCGTCCTGTTCAACGGCGATCGAGCTGCGGTCTTCCTTCGCGCCCCGGACGGGCGGGCGACGGCCGAGGTCAGTCGCGGCCTGTCGGCGCGCTACCTCCAATCGGTCGTCGACTTTCCGGCCCGATCGCTGCCGACATACGCGGTGGCCGCCCGCCGGCCGATGTTCTCGACCGACTACCGCAACGACCCGAGGGCCAGCGACGTCCGGGCGACGGTCGTCCAGGAGGGCTTCGACACGATCTGCACCGCGCCGCTCCTCGACCCCGACGAGCTCCTCGGCCTGCTGAACGTCTACCACGACACGCCCCACGAGTGGACGACCGACGAGCTCGACACGATGGCGGCGCTCGCGGAGCAGGCCTCGGTCGCGATCAAGAACGCCCAGAACTTCGAGAAGATGGCGACCTGGGCGGCGCAGCTCCAGTCGATCCAGCAGCTCGGGGCCCGCCTGGCGCGGCTCGGCGACGAGCGCGAGATCGGGCTCACGATCGCGACCGAGCTCCGCCAGCTGATCGACTACCACAATGTCCGCGTCTATCGCATGCGGGGCGAAGACCTGATCCCGGTCGCGATGCAGGGCCAGGTCGGCGAATACGTCGACGAGACGCCGGAGCAGCTCGAGGTCAAGAAAGGCCACGGGATCACCGGCTGGGTCGCCGAGCACCGGGTGGCGCAGAGCCTGCCGGACGCGAACGCCGACCCACGGACGAGCACGATCCCCGGCACCGACGAGGATCTCGACGAATCGATGCTCGTCGCCCCGATGATCTTCGAGGACCAGGTGCTGGGTGTCCTCGTCCTCTCCAAGCTGGGCCTCCACCAGTTCGCCGACGACGACCTGCGGCTCCTCGAGATCTACGCCAGCTTCGCGGCGCAGGCGTTCGCGAACGCGGACGCGACGGGACTGCTGCGGGCGCAGTCCGAGGCGCTCGGCCGGCAGGTCGTCAACCAGCGGGCGCTCCTCGCCCTGACCGAGTCGATCCTGACGACGCTCGAGACGAAGGCCGTCCTCGACCAGGTCTCGGAACGGCTGTCCGAGCTGGTCGGCTATGACAACCTGTCGATCGAGATCCTCGATCGACTGACCGGACTCCTTCGGCCGCTGACCGCGAAGGGCATCCACGCCGACGAGTACATGGAGCCGTGGCTGCCTGGCGAAGAGGGCCTCGCGACGTGGGTCGTCGCCCACAACGAGCCCGCCCTCGTGCGGGACGAGGCGAGCGACGGTCGCGTCAACCAGTTCCGCACGACCGGCCAGCTCGATGGGAGCCTGATCTGCGTCCCGCTTCGTGGTCGCGACGGCGCGACCGGCGTCCTGACGCTGGAGCGCCTCGGTCTCGATCAGCGCTACAGCGAGGAGGAGTTCGAGCTCGTCCAGCTGTTCGCCGCGCAGGTGTCGATCGCGCTCCAGAACGCCGAGGTCCACACCGCGGTCGAGATCCGGGCCCAGACGGACGACCTGACCGGCCTGCTCAACCACGGGACGTTCCAGGACTGGCTGACCCGGGAGGCGCTCGACCAGCACCCGTTCAGCCTGATCATGCTGGACCTCGACACGTTCAAGTCCGTCAACGACCGGCTGGGGCACCAGGCGGGCGACCGACTCCTCGCCGAGATCTCGAGCGCCCTCGTGGCCGCCGATCGCGACTCGGACCGCGTCTTCCGCTACGGCGGCGACGAGTTCGCCCTGATCCTGCCCGGGGCCGATGCGGCGGCGGCCCTCGCCGTGGCCGAGCGGGTCCGGGTCGCCGTTCAGTCGATCGGCCAGCCGGGCTCGATCTGGGGCGGCGCGGGCCTGTCGATCAGCGCCTCGATCGGCGTCGCGACGTACCCCCGCGATGGGCGGACCGCGGAGGAGATCCTCCTCGCCGCCGACCGTGCCTGCTTCGTCGCCAAGCGGACCGGCAACGGGCTGATCGCCACCGCCGAGGAAGGCCTCGCGATCGCGGCCGACTTCGCCTTCAAGTCGCCGACCCCGATCGACGTGGCCGAGCCGACGTTCGGCGACTCCGACTCCAGCGAGCCGTCGCTGCGGGTCGTCCCCGATCCCGGCGCGAACGACGACGCCACGGACGCCGCGTAACCGCCAACACCGACGGGTCGTCCCACCGCGGAACGATGGCCGATCGCATGCCCTTCAGCCGCCCGATCGCCGGCGCCATGGCGGCGCTCCTGTTGCCGATGATGGTCGCGGCCTGCCTGCCGGACACGGGCGGGGCGTCCGGACCAGCCGCGGCGGCGGGGTCGGTGCCGGCGTCATCGCCGACCGCGACGCCGATGCCCGTGCCGTCAGGCCCGACGCCCAGCCCCTCCTTCGTCCGGCCGACGCCGACCCCGATACCGACCTTCCTCGTCGTGACCGTGAAGGCCGGCGAGAGCCTGAACACGATCGCCCACCGCTACGGCACGACGGCTCGGAGCATCGCCTTCTGGAACCGGACGACCTACCCCTCGCTCGATCCGGAGTCGCCGAAGTACCGGCCGAACCTCCTCCAGGTCGGCTGGACGCTCCTCGTGATCCCGAATGTCGTGTTCGACGAGGAGTCGCTACCCGCGCCGAGCTGAGCTCAACCGCCGGCGAGGCGGATCAGGAACTCAGGAGTCCAGGAGTGTGACGTCGTCGTCGTGAAACCCGCGACGGTCGCGACGACCAGGAGGGCGACGAACGCCAGCAGGACGATCCGGTCGGTCCGCTCGAAGGCGAGGTGGCGAAGCCAGGTCCGCTGGCCCGTGCCGAACCCTCGAAGATCCATCGCGTCGATCGTGTCCTCGGCCCCCACGATCGCGTTGACCGCGAACGGGACGAGGAGCGGGACCGACCGACGCAGCCGTGCGACCGGGTTGCCTCCGGAGGCGGGTGCATACCCACGGACTCGCTGAGCGTCAATCGTCTGCTGGTACTCCACCGCCAGCGACGGCAGGAAGCGGAACGTCAGGTCGACGGCGAAGGCGAGCTTGTAGGGGATGCCGAGCCTGGCGAAGGTGACACCGAAGTCGGACGGAGACACGCAGAACGCCACCGGGAACCCGACCGCCACCATCGCAACGTAGCGCAGCCACTGCGTGACGGCGTAGCTGAGCGACTCGGCGGAGACCGGCGTCCCGAACAGTGGCACTGCGAAGAAGCTGTGCTGGACGACGCCCACGAAGCGACTGCCGGTCAGCACCGTGTTCACGAGGACGATGATCGTGATCAGGATCAGGGCCGCGATCCAGTTCCGGCGAACATCCCGGAACGGGATCTCGGCGAGGGCGTAGTAGCCGAACGCGATGACATCGAGCCCGACCACGGCCCGGCCGTCCCAGACCTGCGACACGGTGGCGACGAACAGGACGACGACGAGCACGAGCAGACGAGGGTCGCGGCGGGCAAGCCACGACCCTCGTCCGAGATAGCGCGGAGTGATGTTCATCGCCGGCGTTTGCCGACGACGCGCCTATCTGCCGAGCTGCTCTTTGACCGGCTCCCAGGCGTAGACCAGGATCGGCGTCAGGATGATGCCGACGATCAGGTCGGACACGACGATCGGCACGTAGCCGGTCGTCAGGAGCGAGTCGGCCGACGAGCCGCCGACCCAGATGTCACTGAAGATGAAGATGAACCCGATGACCACGCCGACGGCCGCAGCAACGGCGCCGCCGATCGCGCGATCGCGAATGTTGCCGTTGGTCCAGCGGGACAGGTACAGCGGAGCGAGGCCGACGATCAGGCCGACGAGGCCCCCCGCGAGGCTCCAGTTCCAGTAGGTGAGGAGCCCGTAGCCGCGCAGCTGGTCGCCGATCATGTTCCCGACGAAGCCGGTGAACAAGCCGACGATCGGCCCGAACGCATACCCGAAGAACGTGACGATCGCGAACGCGGGACGGACGTCGACGTTCTGCGTTCCCGGCAGCAGGAAGCTGAAGAGCTGGAGCACGCCGTAGAGCGCTGCCCCGATCGCCGCATAGACGATCGTCCGTGAGTTCACTTCCCAGAGCGCCCCGCGCTCCAGTTTCATCGTTGTCATGCAAATCCCTCCAACCGTGGTGAGTGCCCCCCTCGGTCGGTTCGTGACGGCGTCGATCCGCTCGTCAGGCAGGCGTGCGTTCCGCCTGAACGATCTGCTGAGCGAGTGCCTCCGCGTCGAGGAGCCGACCCTGCGACGGACGCCAGCGGGCGTTCGCCCGCAGGAGAGAGGTCAATCGGAGGTTACAGGCGATCCAGTTCTCCTCATCGGTGATGACGGCTGACGGCGGCCCGTCCGCGACAACGACACCGTCACGCAACAGCAGGATACGGTCGGCGTGCGTCAATGCAAGGTCCACGTCGTGCGTGATCAGGTACAGGCTCTCCAGGTTCGGGATCGTCGCGACCTCGGCGAGGAAGCGGTTCGCCGTGCGGTGATCCTGTCCGGCTGACGGTTCGTCGAGGATCAAGCCCGGGGGCCGAAGGGCCAGAGCAATCGCGAGCGCGAGCCGCTTCTGCTGACCGAATGACAGGGTGAGGGGCGGGCGATCGCGGATCGCGTCGAGGTCGTCGAGCGATACTCGGGCGAGGACGTCGTCGACGATCGCATCGAACGAGGCCGGATCGCGGCCGAGATTCCGGGGCCCGAAGACGAGCTCCTCGCGGACCGTCCGGGCGAACAGCATCTGGCTGGGGCTCTGGAAGACGTAGCCGAAGATCGTGGCCAGCTGTGGGACGGTTCGCTCCGTGATCGGGAGGCCCTCGACGAGGACGTTGCCCTCCTTCACGTCCATGAGGCGCATCGCCGTCCGGAACAGGGTGGTCTTGCCGGAACCGTTCGGGCCGAGGACCGCGACGGTCTCGCGCCGGCCGAACGCTGCGTCGATCCCGCGCAGGACCAGTCGATCGCCGTACCCGGCGGTGACGGCTCGGTATTCCAGGCGGGGCGTCGCGTCGGCTTCGGCTGACGGGCCTGCAGGTACGCGTGCGGGGGCGGGGACCGTCCCATTCGGCCCTTGTGCCCGCACCCGCTCGAGGACGACGTCGAATGGGAGCTTGACCGCCTCGGGGTCGGCGACCTGGAGGAAGCCGGGGACGTCGCCCAGGAATCGCGGCGTGCCTTCGTCGAGATACAGGACCCGATCCGGCCGGAGCTCGAGCGCCTCCTCGACGCGGTGCTCGACGATGACGACGGCCTGACCCTCGTCGGCGAGGCCACGGAGCATCGCGAGGAGCCGGGCCGCGGTCGCCGGATCGAGGTTCGCCAGCGGCTCGTCGACCACGTACAACCGCGGCCGCATCATCAGGATCCCCGCCGCGGCCACGAGCTGGCGCTCGCCGCCGGACAGCGCCGCGGTCTCTCGGCCGGCGAGCGCCGCGATGTCGGTCCGATCCACGACGTCGCGGATCCGGCGGGCGATCTCCTCCCGTTCCAAGCCCAGGTTCTCCGGCCCGAACGCCAGCTCCGCCTCGACGGTCGCGCCGACGATCTGCTTCGCCGGGTCCTGGAGCATCGTCCCGATCGTGCGGGCGATGTCCCGTAACCGGAGCTCCGTGGTCGGCTTGCCTTCAATGCGAACAGACCCGGTCAGCTCACCCGGGTAGGCGTGGGGGATCAACCCGTTGATCGCCCGGATCAGCGTGCTCTTGCCACAGCCGGACGGCCCGGCGACGAGGAGGACCTCGCCCGGCTCGATCGTCAGCGAGATCCCGCGGATCGCCGGCTCGGTGGCCCGTCGGTAGCGGAAGGTCAGGTCGTCGATCTCGACGAGCGGCGTCGTCACCTCCCTGTGATCGTGACCGGGCGATCCACCGAGAGCCCCAGCCGCATGGCGACATTGCCCTGGTTGTCGGACAGCGAGAGGTTCCCCTCGGAGTCGGCCATGAGCACGGAGGCGCCCACGGGCACGCTGCCGAACGTATCGCCCCAGACAGTGTCCTCGACGACGGCACGGGCCACGCCATCGCCCGGATCCTGCCGGGCGAACGTGACCCGAACCGGCCGGCCGGCGGCGAGTGGCCCGATCGCATTCGTCAGGTCCAGCGTCGTTCCCGCGAACGTGATGTTGCCGTAGATCATGACGCTCACGATCTGCGTCTCCAGGCGACCAGCGAGCACGCGGGGCTCCGGCCGGACGAGGCGGACGAGCCCTTCGATCGGGACCACGCGACCGACCGATTCGAACGGCGTCCCCATCGCGAGGTGGGCGGCGGTCGGGCTGAAGATGTCGCGGCCGTGGAAGCTCGACGAGACGACCGGCAGCCAGAGCGTCCGGTTCTCGATCGCGCGAGCCTCCACGATCCCGCCGAGGCGCTTGGCGGCTTCGATGAGGAGCCCGTTGTCGGGACCGATCAGGACGTCGCCGCGGCCGGTCTTCAGGGCGAGCGGGAGACGTGCCGTTCCGACTCCCGGGTCGACGATCGCGACGTGGATGCCGACCGGCATGTACGGCAGGGCGAAGACGAGGCTCGCGGCGCCGTCCCGGATGGAGTACCGCGGCACCCAATGGTTGACGTCGATGATGTTCGCGTCCGGGGCGATCCCGAACATCACCCCGCGACAGACGGCCGGACCCGCCGGGCCGAAGTCGCTCAGGAACGTGATCACGGGCCGGGTCATGTCAAGCGGCCCGGATCCGGATCGGCTGGTCGATGTGGAGACCGAGCCTCGACGCGATGTCACCCTGGTTGTCTGCGAACGAGATCGTTCCCGACGAGTTCTCGAAGAGCAGCGGCTCACCGACATTGACACGGCCGAAGGTCCGCTGCCAGGTGAGGTCGACCGTATCGGACGTGTCGACCGCGTCGTCGGCTCCGCCGATCTCGACGACGAGGCGGCGGCCGCCGTCCAGATTCCCGACCGCGGCGGCGAGATCGTCCGGCCGACCCGCCAGCGTGGCGTTCCCGAAGCTGTCGATGAAGGCGACGCCCGTCTCGAGCCAGCCGTCGTGGACACGCGCGGCCGGCAAGAAGAGGGGAGTGAGTTCGGCCGTTGCGACGGCCGGGCCGACCGTCGCGAAGTCCGTCCCATTGGCCAGGTGCGCCGCGACAGGGCTGAAGATGTCGCGCCCGTGGAACGTGGACGACGTGCCGGAGAGCCACAGGTCGCGGTTCTCGAGGACGCGGGCCTCGACGACGCGACCCAGTCGCTCGGCCGCCGGCATGAGCAGCCCGTTGTCCGGGCCCACCAATCGGTCGCCGCGTCCAACCAGGAGGGCGATCGGTCGCCGCTCCGTGCCGACGCCCGGATCCACGACGCCGACGTGGACGCCGACCGGGAAGTACGGCACGGCCGACCACAGGAGGAACGCTCCGTCGCGGATCGCGTACTTCCGGATGTTGTGGCCGACGTCGACGATCTGGGCGTCGGGAGCGATCGACAGCATCACCCCGCGGCAGATCGGCGCGGGTCCGTCGGGCCCGAAGTCGGTCACGAAGCTGATGAACGGTCGTGCCATGGCGGCGATGGTACCGAGCCGACGAGCCCCGGGAATCCCGAAGCGACGCCTGGAGGAGGGAAGGCGCCGCTTCGGGCGGGAAAGCCGTGACGACGGGAGGAGGGTACGTCGCCACGGCGGGAGAGTCGGACAGGAGCGGTGCCGCTCCAGGGGTCAGTGCAGATGCGGCTCCGGCTGATCGGTGGTGGGCTCCACGAAGTGTCCGTTGCGGTTCATCTCGCGGAGGAAGAGGAGCTGGTTGATCTGGGCGAGGGTCCAGTGCGTGTCGCCGACCGCGATGCCGGCCATGAAGGCGGTGAGGTTGGCCGCCTCGTCAGGCGCCAGGCCCCTCAGCAGGAGGTTCCGGTAGATCGCCCTGGTGTGGAGCTCCGGGTTCGGGGCCGGGTCCGAGCCCGTCGTGGTGCCGATGGCCGACCCAGACACGGCCACGGAGCCCGCCGCGATGAGCGGCCAGGACGAGTCTGCGTGAGACGATCGCCCCTGACGCCGTGATCCTCGTCGCGCCTGGCCTGCCATGGTTCAAACCCGATCCGTCCCTGTTCCTTCGACTTCGGGCGGCGTTCCCGCCGACCCGGTGACGTAAGTCGCGACCTGTGGTCGATGACCGGATGCTCCGCCGGGCCCCCGTTCGGAGCGATGACCCATCGGTACCCCTCCCCCCGGTACTTCCGGCGACCGCCTGCGACGATCGACGTAGAGGTCCCGCGTAGACTCGCCCGCGTGCGTGTGCGGACGCTGGAGCTGCGCCTGATCGGGCTCGTCCTGGCCGGCACGTGGGCGGTCGCGGCCGCCTACGTCCTGATCGGATACCGGCCGGGCGGGCCGATCGACATCGCCGTCGGACTCGCCGCCCTGCTCCCGGCGGCGATCGCCATGGTCGGAGTCATCTGGCCGCCCGTCGCCCGCGGCGACCGCGGCTTCACCGCGATGATCTGGCTGGCCGCCGGCTGCCTCCTCGTCCTGATCCCGTCGACCGCCGACGTCTCCGGCCAGATCGGCGGCCGGGGCGTCCAGACGCTGCTCCCGTCCGTGGAGGCTGGCTATCCGTGGGTCCTCGGCCTCATCGGGACGTGCCTGTTCGCCGGGTTCGGGATCGCTCGCCACTCGCTCGGTCCGTCGGCGATGCGTCGGCGACGGATCGTCCGGGGCGCCGTCCTCGCGACGGCCCTCGCCGTCGGGAGCGGTCTCGTCTTCGCCGCGGTGGCGATGGCCAACGAGCTCGCGCTTCGCGACCGCGTCGCCTCGTCGTCGCGCTTCGGCCCGACCGACCTCGACGTCGATCCGCCGTCGTGCGACGGCGCGATGGGGACCGGCGCGTCCGCTCGGTTGACGGTCAACCTCGACGCGACGGTCGACGGTCGCTCCATCGGCTCGGTCGACATCGCCGGCGATCGCTCGGCAACCGACGTGCGTTGGCTGGCCTATGTCGCGTCGACACGGGAGCTGGGCCTCCGCGGCGCAGCGACCATCGGCGACGACAACTGGATCCGCGAGCCGTCGGTGGCGTGGAAGCGGGCGACCCCGTCCCAGGTCGGCGACGACGCGCTGGACCTCACCGCGTTCCGCATTGCCCTTTCTCCCGACTCGCGAGCCGCCGCCCAGACGGGCGGCCTCTCGATCATCGAGGGCGCTCGCGCTCGTCAGTGCCGGATCGCGATCGACGGGCCGACGTTCCTCGCCGCGTTCCCGCAGGCCGCCTGGCTCGTGGGCGCCGCCGACCTCGCCCACTGGCGCGGCCAGCTGGACTACTGGGTGTTCGTCGACGGCGAGATCGGGCGGATCCAGGGCAGCGTCAACGGCGACGCCGCGGACATCGAGACCGGGGCGCTCCAGGCGACGGTCCGCGTCGACCTCGCCGCGACCGATCGCGACACGGCGATCGTGATCAGCCCGCCCGGCCCCTGACCGCCGTGAACCGCGATGATGGCGGCATGGACGAGGAGCGCGGCTCGGCGAAGCGCGACCGCCTGGCGCGGATGACGCGGATCCTGGCGCTGCTCAACGCCCACCCCGACGGGATGAAGCCGGCCGAGATCGCCCATCGGGTCGATTCGTCCGTCCGGACCGTCTACCGCGACCTCCGCTCGATCGAGGGCGAGCTCGACATGCCGCTCTGGTCGGACGGTGGGCGCTGGGGGGTCGATGCCGAGGCGTTCCTGCCGCCGCTCAAGCTGACCCGGAGCGAGGCGATGGCCGTGGTGCTCTCGGCGCGGCTGATGGTCCGGTACGCCGATACGTACGACCCCGACCTGGCGGCCTCGTTCGAGAAGCTCGCCGCCATCCTGCCGCCGGCCCTCCGCGAGCACGTCGACCGCTCGCTGGACGCGCTCTCGCGCCGACCCACGGACGAGGCCTTCAGCCGCCACGTCCACCTCCTGACCCAGGCGTGGGCGGAGCGGCGGGTCGTCGCCTTCGAGTACGACCCCGCGCCGTACGCACCGGAGGCGATCTCGCGGACCGCGCGGGTCCGGCCCTACCTGATCGAGCCGTCGCTCTGGACGCACGCCCTCTACCTGATCGGCTGGGACGAGACCCGCGACGCGATCCGGACGTTCAAGGTCGAGCGGATCCGCGACGTGTCCCTGACGCCGGATCCCTTCCCGCCGCCGGAGCCGGCGATCCTCGACCGGATGTTCGAGCTCGCCTGGGACATCATCGCGGACCAGGACCCGGTCCAGGTCGTGCTGCGCTTCTCGGCGGCCGTCGCGAGCCGGGTCCGCGAGGCGCGCTGGCACCCGACCGAGCGCGTCGAGATCGAGGCGGACGGCAGCCTGGCCTGGCGGGCGACGGTCGCCGGCACGATCGAGATCCGCCTCTGGATCCTGTCCTGGGGCGACGACGTCGAGGTGATCTCGCCGGCGTCGCTTCGCGCTGACGTCGCGGCGACCCACGTCCGGGCGGCGGCCCGATATGGGGCCGGGCTCGCCGGGTCGCGTCGCTGATGGCCCGCCACCCCTTCACGGCGGTCAACCTGATCAGCGACCCGATCCACGGCTACGTGGAGCTCACGAAACGCCTGTCCGCGGCGGAGTCGCGTGGCGCCGGCCTGCCGGAGGAGGACGCGGCCGAGGAGGACCTCCTCGACACCGCGTGGCTGCAACGACTCCGCCGGATCAGCCAGCTCCAGAGCGCGCGGTGGGTCTTCCCGACCGCGGAGCACTCGCGGTTCACTCATGGTCTCGGCGTCATGCACGAGGCGGGGCTCTGGGCGCGGTCGCTGTACCCGTCGCTTCGGTCCGTCCTCGCGTCGCGCGGCGAGGCGGTCCCCAGCGAGGGTCTCGTCGTCGAGACGCTCCGGGTCGCCGGACTCCTCCACGACGTCGGCCACGGTCCGTTCGCCCACTTCTTCGACGAGCAGGTTCTGGTCGCCTTCCCCGCCCCGAGCGATCCCCGACGCGGCGGCGGAAAGCGCCTGACCCACGAGGACCTGTCGCAGCTGATCATCGAGCGCGAGCTGGGCGCGCTGATCGGGGGACTACGGCGCGCGCCGGGCGCCGAGGCGGACCGCGACGCGTTCGGGGGCGACGAGGGGATCGACCCGCGCTGGGTCTCGTTCCTCGTCAGCAAGCCGGCGCTCGCCGATCCGGCGATGCCGCATTGGGTGCGCTGGCTCCAGCCGCTCCTGTCGGGCGTGTTCACCGTCGACAACCTCGACTACGTCCGGCGCGACGCCTGGATGACCGGGGTGGCGATCGACGTCGACGTGGAGCGGCTCCGCCGCTACGCCTTCATCGGCGATCGCGGCCTGACGCTCTACGAGCCCGGGCTCGGGGCCCTCGAGCTGTTCCTCAGCTCGCGGCTCTTCCTCTACCTGCAGGTCTACTTCCACCGCACGGTCCGGGCGATCGACCTCGACCTGGCCGAGGCCTTCGGGCCGTCGATCCGGGCGATCTTCGGCGAGGCGTCACCGGCCGACGCCCTCGACGCCTACGCCGACCTCGACGAGTACGCCCTCCTCCACGCGGCCGCTCGGTGGACCCGCGGTGAGGATCTCACCGCGACGCCGCAGCCGGGCGACGGCTGCGTCACACCGGCCGTCGCCGACGTCTGGCGGGCGGTGCTGCTGCGCCGGCCGCGCTGGCGATCCGAAGCGGAGATCCGTCTCGAGTACGAGGCCGGCGCCCTGCCTGAGCACGAGATCGCGACGCTCGGTCGGTCGGACGGGGACCGGGTCGTGATCGACCTGGCGACCGTCGACGCGCGACCTGCCGACGCGACCGCGACCGATTCGCTGCTCGCCGTCGAGGGCCGCGACGGGTCGCCGCTGTCGCTCGCCCGCTCGCTCGGGCGACTCCCCGCCTACGCGACGATCGCCCGACGGTATCGGCGACAGACCTGACCCGCTCAGGGATACGACACGACAGTGCTCGTCGTCGTGTTGGCGCTCGTGGGATCGCCCGTCTCGTTGACGACGTGATCGATCGTGCCGTGGTTCGTGATCGACAGGTCGAGCAGGTCGTGCATCTTGATGCCGGCCTTGACCGGGACCTGGAAGGCGCGGCTGGCATGGATCGTCGGGTCGACGTTGAAGAAGCAGTAGCTCCCCAGCCCCCACGCTTCGTGCGCGGCGACCCGCGCTGACACCTGGTAGGCGGCGTAGCCGAGCGTCCCGTCGGCCTGCCGCCAGGCGGCCTGGTTCGGAGGGTCGTAGGGCATCTCGTTCTGGAACATGATCGTCCGGCCCCGCTCACCGTTCCAGATGACCTCGGTCTTCTGGTAGTGCTCGACGAAGAGGCCGGTGGCGATCACGTCGTCGCCGTTGACGACCAGGCCCGTGTCGGCCGTGTTGCTCGTCCAGCCCACGCCGCTGCCGTGGTCGGCCCGCCAGGCCCAGATGTTGTCGAGGATCGCGTGGTCCGCGTTGACTTCGAGGCTCACCGTCGCCTTGCCGACGTGGGCGCCGCCGATGCGGAAGTACACGTCGTGGAGCGCCGTCGGATCATCGGGGTCGCTCCAGCCGGCCCGGTCGGAAGCGGGCGTTCCCGCGGCGTGGCGGGTCCCGACCTGGAGCAGGACCGGCGACGTCGACGGCCCGGCCTCGAAGATGAGGCCCGAGATCTCGACGCCCTTGACGTCGCCCACGGTCATCGGGACGACCCCGCCGACCGCCTCGACGGTCGCCAGACCGAGCCCGAGGACGATGGTGTCCGGCCGCCTGACCTTGATCGTCCGGTCGATCTGGTAGATGCCCGGTGTGAGGATGAGGTCCTGGCCGCGGGCAAGGGCCTCGTTGATGGTCTGGGCGGAGTCGGACGGTCGGGCGATGAAGAAGTCGCCGATCGGGACCGAGCGGCCGCCCGTCGGGCCGTCTCCCCAGGTCGTCCCGACCGCGTCGGACCGGGCGCGCGGCACGAAGACGTTCGCGCCGCCATCCGCGTCGAGGTAGAGATACGGCTTCTCGCGTGACTCCGGGCTGGTGGCCAGAGTCGTGTAGGGCGGGTTCGGGAACGACTGGGCCGGCGCGCCCACGACACCGGCGAAGACCTGGTTCCAGACGGCGTTCGTCCAGAGGTCGATGTCGCTGTCGCGGACGAGATACTGCTGCTGCGAGCCATTGACGACGACACTGCCCGAGAACTGCGAGTCGGCGATGAAGCCGCCGCTGGCGTACGACGGCCCGGTGCAGTAGTCCATCAGCGTCGCGAAGCCGTCGACGTGGACCCGCCGCAGGGACGTCGCCTGGGATGTCGCCCAGAACTCGCCGAACTGGCAGCCGCCTTTTCCGGCAACGTGGATCGTCAGGTTGGACAGCGACCGCCAGAAGTTCACGAGGGCGGTGCAGCCGTCAGAGAAGCACTGGTTGTAGACGTCGATCGTGCCGTTGACGACGACGTCGCCCGGCGACCGACCAAGTCCGGCGACCTCGGTGTAGTAGCCAACCTGGAAGTTCAGGGGGTGGTCGGGGGAGCCGTACGTGCCCGGCTCGAAGAGCAGGGCATGGCGACCCGTCCCGAACTGGCTCGAGATCTGCTCGGTCGCGATCCCGTCGACGATCGCCTGGATCTCGGCCGTCGACATGCTGGGGTCGAGGATCGTCACGTTCGGCCCGAAGGCGGCCGCCAGCGGCGCCGCCGCGCCGATGGCCGGCGAGCGGTGGGAGGAGCTCGACGGGGCGGCCGATACGGTGCCGCCGAGGGTGAGGGCCGCCAGGACGGCGACCACGATCGAAGCGCGACTGGCTGTCCGCACGGGCGTCCTCTCTCTCGCTCAAGGGGCCCCGGCACGCCTTCGGGGTGAGGCGCGGTGCCCAGAAACATCGTGAGAGCGCTCTCTTGACTGCGGTGATAGTCTCGCGGATGTCAAGCGTGAGTGCGCTCTCAGGCCGAGAAAACACGAGAGCGCCACCTCCCGCGAAGGCAGCTCCGTCAAGGCTGGCACCAGGAGTCGAAGCCGGTCCGCCCGAGCGAGGAGTCGGGCCCCCAGGACACGGCCGGCCCCACCCGTGTCGCGAGACCACACCGTCCATCCGGAACGCACGTCAACGGGCGGGTCGTGCCTGGTTCCGTGCGCCCGAATCCGCGCTCAGAGAGGTGAGTCGTGGGCATCCCGACGCTCGAGGAGGTCGCTCGAGCCGCAGGAGTCTCGCGTGCCACCGCGTCGCGCGTCGTCAACGGGAGCCCGACCGTCAGGATGGAGGTCCGCCAGTCGGTCGAGCGGGCGATCGCCCAGCTCGGGTACGTGCCGAACCGGGCGGCTCGCAGCCTGGTCACGCGCCGGAACGATTCGATCGGCGTCGTCATCGCCGAGCCGACCGGCCGGATCTTCGGCGATCCGTTCTTCGTGGAGGTCCTTCGCGGGATCGGGGCGGGGCTCGCCGCCCGCGAGATGCAGCTCGTCCTCGTCATGTCGCAATCCCCGGAGGAGCAGCGCCGAGCGGAGCGGTACCTGACCCGAGGCCACGTCGACGGGGTGATCCTCTTCTCGCTCCACGACAACGATCCTCTCCCCGAGCACCTCCAATCGCACGGCATCCCGGTCGTCGTCGGTGGTGAGCCGCCGCGCGGCGCTCGGGTCAGCTACGTCGACAACGACAACCACGGCGGGGCCGTCGCGGCGGTCAAGCACCTGATCGACCTGGGGCGATCGACGGTCGCCACGATCACCGGTCCGCCTGACATGCCGGCCGGCGTGACTCGCCAGGTGGCGTACCGAGAAGCCATTCGCGCCGCCGGTCGGACGACCGATCCGCGACTCGAGGAGAACGGCGGGTTCACCAGGGAGGGTGGACAGCTGGCGATGGAGGCACTCCTCCAGCGCTGCCCCGAGATCGACGCGGTCTTCGCCGCGTCCGACCTGATGGCGGCTGGGGCCTTGACGGCCCTCCACGCAGCGAAGCGGCGCGTGCCGAAGGACGTCGCGATCGTCGGGTTCGACGACTCGGTGATCGCGCGCTCAACGGTGCCGCCCCTGTCGAGCGTGCGGCAGTCCATGGAGGTGATGGGCCGCGAGCTCGTCAACGTCCTGCTCCAGGGAGTCGACTCACGCGAGCGGGTGGTCCGCCGCGTCGTCCTCGGAACGGAGCTGATCGTCCGGCAATCGAGTGGAGGGCCGCCGACCGAAGAAAGCTGAGCGACCCGAGCGCCAGCCCGTCGCGGGCCACGCTCGATGTTCCAAGGCGACGAGCAGGAAATCGTGGGAATGGGAGACACGGAAGGGAGCGTCATGGGAAACAGAAGATTCAACCCGTTGGCCACCCTTGCTGCGGTGGTCATCCTCGTGGTCGGTGCGTGCGGCGGTTCGACGCCGTCGGCGAGCACTCCGGCCGCATCGGCGTCCGCGGCACCGGCGCCCTCGACCGGCGCGGCGTCGCCGTCCATCGTTCCGTCGACGGCGAAGCCGGGCCAGATCGTCAGCATCGGCGGCAAGGACCACATCGTCGTCCGCTGGTTCGTCGGCCTCGGCTCGGGCACGAACCCGCAGCAGATCGTCCTGCAGCAGCAGGTCGTCAGCGACTTCAACGCCCAGCAGGACAAGCGGACCGACGGCAAGATGCCGATCCTGCTGTCCCTCGAGATCGTCCAGAACAACACGGCGACCGACATCCTCAAGACCGAGATCGCCTCGGGCAGCGCGCCCGACCTGATCGGCCCCGTCGGCATCAAGGGCCGGGCCGGCTTCGCCGGCCAGTTCAAGGACATGACCCCGCTGATCCAGGCCGCGGGCTACGACATGTCGCAGTACCCGACGAAGCTCGTCGACACGATGAAGGACGGCCAGACCGGCGCGCTCCTCGGCATCCCCTACGCGGTCTACCCGTCGTACATCTTCTACGACAAGGACCTGTTCGATGAGGCCGGCCTCAAGTACCCGCCGCAGAAGGTCGGCGACAAGTACACGATGCCCGACGGCTCGCAGGCCGACTGGACGTGGGACACGGTCCGCAAGATCGCGATGCTCCTGTCGGTCGACAAGTCCGGCAAGGACGCGACCCAGGCGGGCTTCGACCCGGCGAACCAGACCCAGTACGGCTTCGAGTTCCAGTGGACCGAAGGCCGTCGTCTCGCGTCGGCATTCGGCAGCGGATCGCTCGTCGGCGCGGACGGCAAGACCGCTCAGTTCCCCGATGTGTGGAAGGCCGGCTGGCAGTGGTACTACGACGGGATCTGGAAGGACCACTTCATCGCGACCGACGCGGAGCGGAACTCCGACCTGCTCGCGAAGGGCAACGTCCTGTCGTCCGGCCACGCCGCGATGGGCCACATGTTCCAGTGGTACATCTGCTGCATGTCCGCCGACGCGACCAAGGCCGGCGCGTTCAAGCATTGGGACATCGCGGTGATGCCGGCGAACAGCGCCGGTCAGACGACCGCCCCGATCAACATCGACACCTTCACGATCAGCAAGGACTCGCCGGTCGCTGACCGCGCCTTCGAGGCCATGACGTACCTCGTGGGCCGGCTCGATCTGATGGCGCTCTACGGCGGCACCCCTGCCGTCGGCGACCAGCTGAAGTTCTTCCACGACGTGGTCGACCCGACGTTCACGAAGCAGTTCCCCGGCAACAAGGTCAACTGGCAGGTCGCCATCGACATGGAGGGCTACGCCGAGTCGCCCAACCACGAGGCGGAGATGCCGAACTACATCAAGGCCCAGGACGACTACGGCAAGGTCTTCTCGACCCTGTCGACGACCCAAGGCCTCGACCTGAACAAGACCATCTCCGACATGGTGTCGACCCTGAGTACCGACTTCAGCGCCGGCGGATAGGTGGTGATCCACCGACCTCGTCGCTGAGCCATATCCCGTCGAACGGGCTCGGGCGGTTGACCTCCTTCCGGCCGCCCGAGCCGCTCGACACCGTTCCGGAGGCAATCGATGGCGATCGTCGACGACCGGTTGTCGGTCTACGTGCCTCCAGCGAAGCCCGGTAGCCTCGCTCGTCGCGAGACGATGTGGGGCCTGGTCTTCCTGTCGCCGTGGCTGATCGGCCTCGTGGTGTTCACGGCACTGCCGATCCTCGCCTCGCTGGCGCTGTCGTTCACGAACTTCAACATCCTTCACCCGGAATCGCTGCGGTTCGTCGGGCTCGACAACTACGCCCGGATGTGGAACGAGCTCGTCAGCAACCGGGCGGTCGGTCAGTCCCTGGGCGTGACGTTCCGGTTCGCCCTGATGTCCGTGCCGCTCGGGATCGGCCTCGCCCTCGGGCTGGCCCTCCTGCTCCACCACAAGCTGCTCGCCGGCAAGGCGATCTTCCGGACGCTCTTCTTCATGCCGGTCCTGATCCCGTTGGTGGCCAGCACGATCGTGTGGCAGGGCTTCCTGAACGGCAGCACCGGCTGGCTCGCCCAGATCCTGCGTTCGCTGGGTCTGCCGGCGCCGGACTGGTTCGCCGACCCCGCCTGGGCGCTGCCCGGCCTGGTCCTCGTCGGCATCTGGGGGATCGGCAACATGATGCTGATCTTCCTGGCCGGGCTGCAGGCGGTGCCGACCGAGCTGTACGAGGCCGTCAAGGTCGACGGCGGCGGGCCGTGGGCCCGGTTCCGCAACGTCACCCTGCCGATGATCTCGCCGGTCCTCTTCTACAACATCCTGATCGCGATCATCGCGGTTGCCCAGTACTTCACCCAGGCCTACACCCTCGACCCGACCGGTAACGGCCGTCCCGGCGGCTCGACATTCTTCTTCAACCTGAACCTGTACAAGGAAGGCTGGACGTACAACAACATCGGCTACGCGTCGGCCCTGGCCTGGCTGATGATGCTGATCGTCGTCCTGGCCGCGATCGCGTTGTTCCGAACCTCCGCGCGCTGGGTCTTCTACGCGGGCGCCGAGCGATGAGCACCGAGGCGGTCTCCATCCCGCTCGCGGAAGCCGGCCGGCAGCGGTCGCGCCGCACGCGCCGGGTCTGGGTCGGGGCGTCGCGGCTGGGCCTGACCCTGTTCACCGCCTCGCTCGCGATGATCTTCCTGCTGCCCCTCGGCTACATGCTGCTCACGTCGGTCAAGGACAACTCCCAGATCATCGCCCTCAACGCCCCGTTGTGGCCGGCCTCGCCCCAGTCCTACACGGCGGCCGACGGCAGCATCTACGCCCTGTACGACGTGCCCCTGCCCGACGCCGGCGTCCGCCAGCTCGCCCTCGAGAAGCCGGGCCGGATCGTCAGCACGTTCATCGACCCGGCGAACGGCCAGGAGATCCAGTGGCGGGGCAACTGGCGCGGGTTGAGCCCGGTCTGGTCCGGCATCCAGCCCAAGTTCGACAACTTCACGACCGTCCTGGACACGCTCAACTTCCCGATGCTGCTGCGGAACACGCTGGTCGTGGCGATCCTTGGAACGATCGGGGCGGTGAGCTCGGCGGTCGTCGTCGCCTACGGCTTCGCCCGGTTCCGGATCCCTGGCAAGAACGGCCTGTTCCTGCTGATGATCATGACCATCATCCTGCCGTTCCAGGTGCTGCTCATCCCGCAGTACATCGGCTTCCGGGCGATCGGCTGGACGGGGACCTGGCTGCCGCTGATCGTCCCCCACTTCTTCGCCAACGCCTACAACGTGTTCCTCCTGCGGCAGTACTTCCTGACGCTGCCGCGCGAGCTCGATCAGGCCGCGATGGTCGACGGGGCGAGCCCGCTCCAGATCCTCCGGTCGGTGATCATTCCGCAGGCCTGGCCGGCGATCGTGGCGGTCGCCCTCTTCCACTTCTTCTTCGCCTGGAACGACTTCTTCGCCCCGCTCGTGTACCTGTCCGGGAGACCGGACCTGGCCACGATGACCGTCGGGCTCCAGGCGTTCAGTGCGACGTATTCCGGGTCGGGCACCGGCTACCTCACCCAGGCCGCGGCACTCATGGCCCTCGTCGTCCCGGTCGTGATCTTCTTCCTCGCGCAGCGGGCGTTCATGCGCGGCGTCGTCATCTCAGGCGTCGAGAAGTAGGCGGGGATGACGGCACCATCCGGACCCGAGGTCCACTCGGGTCCAGCTCCACTCGGCCCAGAGCGGTCGGACCACCGGGTCTCGGCCGAGCACGAGTTCGTGACCCTGGACGGCCAGCGCTACGCCTGCATCCGCGACGTCGACCGCCTGGCACCGTTCCTGATGAGCATCGTCGGCGACAGCGATGCGTGGCTGTTCGTCGGCAGCAACTCGCCGTTCACCGCCGGCCGGAGCGACCCCGACGGCGCGATGTTCCCGTATGAGACGGTCGACAAGCTCCTCCGCCACCCCGACCGGAGCGGGGCGGTCAGCGCCTTCCATATCCGCCGCGGCGCCTCGGCTGGGGTGCTCTGGGAGCCGTGGCGATCCGACGCCCAGGAGCTGCCGATCAGCCGGAACCTCTACAAGCACGTCCTGGGGACGAGCGTCCTCTTCGAGGAGACCAACCATGCGCTCGGGCTCCGCTTCCGGTGGAGCCTCGCCACGACGGCTCGGTTCGGTCTCGTCCGCCAGGCCATCCTGGAGAACATCGGCGCGGGCCCGGTCGCGATCGATTACCTCGACGGCTTCCACATGATCCTGCCGGCCGGCCTACGAGAGGAGTCGTATGGCCGCCTCAGCTACCTGGCTGCGGCGTACATGCGCCACGAGCTCCTGCCGGACGTCCCACTCGGGATCTACACCCTCAACTCCGCGATCGAAGACCGGCCGCTGCCGTATGAGTCGCTGCGGGCGACGGCCGCCTGGTCCGTGGGCCACCGACGTCCGGAGGTGAGCCTGTCGTCGGCCGCCGTTCGGCGGTTCCGCGCCGGCCAGCCCATCGACGTCGAGCGCGAGCTGCTGGGCGACCTCGGGGCGTACCTCGTGGCGGACCACGTCGAACTGGAGCCCGGCGGCGACCACGGCTGGTTCACGGTCGCCGATACGCGCCTCGATCACGCCCGGCTCATCGAGCTCCGCGACGAGTTGGCCGAGCCTCATCGGCTCGAGGCGGAGCTTCGCCTGGCGGTCGACGGCGATCGGGATCGGGTCCGGCGCCTCGTGGCCGCGGCCGACGGCCTCCAGGCGACCGCCGACGAGGCAGCGACCGTCCATCACGTCGCCAGCGTCCTGTTCAACTGCATGCGCGGCGGCACGTTCCTCGACTCGTACCGGATTCCCAGGCGCGACCTGGCGACCTACCTGCGCGCTCAGAACGTCGAGCTGCATGCCCGCCACCGCACGTGGCTGGATGCGCTGCCCGAGATCGTCGCCCTTGACACCCTCCTGACCGCCGCCGAGGCGACCCGCGATCCGCAGCTCGTCCGTCTCTGTGGCGCCTACCTCCCGCTCGCGTACAGCCGCCGTCACGGCGACCCGAGCCGGCCGTGGAACCGCTTCTCGATCCGCGTCCGAGACGAGGACGGAGAGCCGATCCATGGCTACGAGGGCAACTGGCGGGACATCTTCCAGAACTGGGAGGCGCTCGGCCAGAGCTTCCCCGGCTACCTGCCCCGGATGCTGGCGGCCTTCCTCAACGGGTCGACCGCCGACGGCTACAACCCGTACCGCCTCAGCCGCGATGGCGGCGTCGACTGGGAAGTGGCCGATCCGACCGACCCCTGGCGCCACTTCGGCTACTGGGGCGACCACCAGATCGTGTACCTCCTGCGTCTCCTCGAGAGCGCCGAGCGGCACCGGCCCGGAGAGCTGGCGGCGCGGCTCAACCGCCGCGAGTACGCCTATGCCGACGTCCCGTACCGGATCGTTGGCCTCGACGAGATGCTGGCGGATCCACGGGCCACGATCACCTTCGACGCGGCGCTCGACGAGCGGCTGCGGACCCGTGCCCGTTCGCTCGGGGCGGATGGCCGGCTCCTGACCGACGCCGAGGGCGAGGTGCTCCTCGCGTCACTGGCCGAGAAGCTACTCGTCCCCGTCCTGGTCAAGCTCACCAACCTCGTCCCGGACGGCGGGACGTGGCTGAACACGCAGCGGCCCGAGTGGAACGACGCCAACAACGCCCTCGCCGGCTGGGGCCTGTCGATGGTCACGGTCGCCCACGCCCGTCGGTACCTGCTGTTTCTGGGGCGGCTGTTCGGCGGTTCGGACGCGCTCGAGCTGTCCGAGCCCGTCGCCCGACTGCTCGAGCGACTCGTCGGGATCTTCGGTGCCGCCCCGGCGACCTTCGACGATGGGGCTCGGTTCGACGTCCTCGTCGCGCTCGGGCGGGCCGGCGAGGATCACCGCCGAGCCGTCTACGGCGGCGGCCTCGGCGCACGACGGGCCGTGTCGCCATCGGTCGTTCGGGACCTGATCGATCGAGCCGTGCCGGTCCTGGACCGGGCCATCGCCGCGAACCGCCGCGACGACGGGCTGTACCACGGCTACAACCTCCTCCACGTCTCAGGGCGGCGCGCCCAGATCGGCCGGCTGTTCCTGATGCTCGAGGGTCAGGTCGCTGCCGTCGGCTCGGGCCTGTTGTCGTCCGACGAGGCGGCGGCCGTGCTCCGCGCCCTTCGGGCGAGCGACCTCTACCGGCCGGACCAGAACAGCTATCTGCTCGATCCGGACGCGGAGCTGCCGTCCTTCCTCGCGCGCAACACCTTCACGACCCAGCCTCCCGTGGACGACCTGCGGCTCGTCACCCGCGACCGGCACGGCTCGTGGCACTTCCAGGCCGACCTCCGCAATGGTGCGGACGTCGCCGTCGCGCTCAACGGCATGGGCGCGAGCGGACCGGAGCGGTCCGCGGTCCTCGAGCTGTGGGAACGGGTCTTCCGCCACCGCGAGTTCACCGGCCGCAGCCGGACGTTCTTCATGTTCGAGGGTCTCGGCAGCATCTACTGGCACATGGTCGCCAAGCTGCTCGTATCAGTCCTCGAGTGTCACGAGGCGGCCGTCGAAGCGGGCACCGGCCGCGTCGACGATCCGGCCGTCGCAACCCTCGCCGCGGCCTACGACGACGTCCGTGACGGCCTCGGCTTCCGCAAGTCTGCCGAGGTCCAGGGCGCCTTCCCGTGCGATCCCTACTCCCACACTCCCCGGGGTCGTGGTGCCCAGCAGCCAGGGATGACGGGCCTCGTCAAGGAGGAGATCCTCCTGCGCTGGGGCGAGCTGGGGGTGCAGGTCCGGAACGGCCGGTTGCGGTTCGCGCCGCGACTCCTCCATCGGGCCGAGTTCATGACCGAGCCGCGTCGCTTCGACTACGTCGATGTGGCCGGGAACGATCGGGCCTGGGACCTGCCGCCCGACAGCGTCGCCTTCACGTACTGTGGGCTGCCGGTCGCCTACGTCCTCGCCGACCGATCGTCGATCGTCGTGGATCGCGCCGCCGGACCGAGCGAGCTCATCACGGGCAACGAGCTGCCCAGATCCACCAGCGAGTCGGTCTTCGCCCGCGACGGCCGGCTGGTCCGGCTGACGGTCCGGGTGCCGCGCGACGAGCTGATGCTGTCGGGGAGGAACGGATGAAGCAGACGAAGCGGGATCAGCGGGATCAGCGGGAGCGCGCGGGTGCCCGCGCCCGCCGAGCGGTCGGTTTCCCCCTCGTCGTCGCGATCGTCCTGACCGCCTGCGGCAGCGCGACCCCGTCGACCGCCCCTGCACCGTCGAGCCCGACGGCCGGGCCCCCGGCGTCGGCCGCGGCATCGGCCGGTCGCCCCTGGCTGGATCCGTCCAGGCCCATCGCCGAGCGAGTGACGGCCCTGCTCACCCAGATGACGCCGGACGAGAAGATCGGCCAGATGATGCAGATCGAGAAGAACTCCATCGACGCGCGCACCGCGGCCGCGTTCAGTCTCGGCTCGATCCTCAGCGGCGGCGGGGGTGCGCCAACGCCGAACACGCCGAAGGGCTGGTACGACATGGTCGACGCCTACCAGCAGGCGGCGCTCGGGACTCGGCTGGGCATCCCGATCCTGTACGGCGTCGACGCCGTCCACGGCCACAACAACGTGCTGGGCGCGACGATCTTCCCCCAGAACGTCGGGATGGGCGCGACGAACGACCCGGACCTCGTCCGCGGGGCCTGTGCCGCGACCGCGTTCGAGATGAACGCGACCGGCATCCGCTGGGACTTCGGCCCCGTCATCGCGGTGCCCCAGGACATCCGCTGGGGTCGAACCTACGAAGGGTACGGCGAGCGGACCGACCAGGTGACAACCCTCGGCATTGCCTGCATCGCCGGGCTGCAGGGATCCGGGCTCGCTGCGGACGACACCGCGGCGGCTACCGCGAAGCACTTCATCGGCGACGGCGGCACCGCCTTCGGCACGTCCACGGCCAGCGGCCCGACCGGCCCGTACCTCCTCGATCAGGGCGTCGACCAGATGGACGAGGCGACCCTCCTGCGGCTCTTCCTGCCGCCGTACGAGGCCGCCGTGAAGGGCGGTGTCCGGATCGTCATGACGTCCTACTCGAGCACGACGGCCGGCAAGGTCCACGGCGATCGACACCTCATCACGGACGTGCTCAAGGGCCAGCTCGGGTTCACCGGGTTCGTCGTGTCCGACTGGGGCGGTGTGGATCAGGTCATCCCGGGCGACTACTCGGCGTCGCTCGGACAGGCGATCAACGCCGGCATCGACATGGTCATGGTCCCGACCGATTACCTGCGGTTCGTGACCACGATGCAGTCCCTCGTTCGCGCCGGGACGATCAAGCCGGATCGGATCGACGATGCCGTCAGCCGGATCCTGCGGGTCAAGATCGAAATGGGTCTGTTCGAGCGGCCGATGCCGCCGGCCGGCCGAGACGGAGCGGTTGGACGCCCCGAGGATCGAGCGATCGCCCGGCAGGCGGTCGCCGAGTCCGCCGTGCTGCTGAAGACGGAGCCGGGCGTGCTGCCGGTCGCCGCGACCGGGGCGAAGGTGCTGCTCGCCGGCCCCGGCGCCGACGACGTCGGCATCCAGGCCGGCGGCTGGACCATCAGCTGGCAGGGTGCCGAGGGTCAGACCACGGCCGGCACGACGCTGCGCGCCGCTCTCGCGGCGACGCTCGGCGGGCGCCTGACCTTCGATGCTGCGGGCGCCTTTCCCAGCGGCACGAACGCCGACGTCGGGATCGTCGTCGTTGCCGAGCGTCCGTACGCCGAAGGCGTCGGCGACTCCTCCACGCTGGCGCTGCCGGATCGGGACGTCGCCCTCATCGCCAAGGTGCGGCCACTCGTTCGGAAGCTCATCGTCGTCGTGATGTCCGGCCGGCCGATGATCCTCGGCGACATCGCCGCTGCGGACGCGGTCGTCGAGGCGTGGCTTCCCGGGACCGAGGCGACCGGGTTGGCCGATGTCCTGCTCGGCGCGAAGTCGTTCGTCGGGACGACGCCCTACACCTGGCCAAAGACTCCCGCCGATGCGCCGCGCGTCGGCAAGGCCGCCTGCGAGGGAGCCGTCTATCCGGTCGGCTACGGGCTGGACACGACCGGACGGCTCCTCGGCCCGCCGGCCTGCTGACAGCTCGGTCGCGGCCTCAGCCGGCGCGCGTCAGCAGGCCTGCGCTCGAGGCGCGGACGACGAGCTCGGTCGGGAAGGCGACATGGCGAGGGCTCCGATCGCCGGTGTCGATCTGGTGGAGCAGGAGCCGGATCATCTCGTGGCTCATCGCCCCGATGGGGTGGCGGATGCTCGACAGCGGCGGTACCGCCGCCGCGGCGATCGGCTGATCGTCGAACCCGACCACCGCCACGTCGTCCGGCACGCGCCGACCGCTCGCCCCCAGCACCGCGACGGCCCGGATCGCCATGGAATCCGAGGCGACGAAGACGCCGTCGAGGTCCGGCCGCCGGTCGAGCAGCCGGGTCATCGCCTCCGCTGCACCATCGGCGCTGAAGTCGCCGACGTCCTCCAGGCTCGGATCGACGCCCAGGCCAGCCGCCTCGAGCGCGTCGCGGTAGCCGAGGAGCCGATCCTGGGCGGCCGGGATCTCGAGCGACCCGGAGACCGTCGCGATCTTCCGCCGCCCCCCCTCGATCAGGTGGGCCGTCGCCGACCGACCGCCACCACGGCTGTCGAGGTCGACGTAGCTCGCCCGGGCGCCGCGCGGAGGCCGCCCGTTGACGACGACCGGGACGCCGCGGGCGGCGAGCCGCTCGGCGATGGGGTCGTCGCCGTGGAGCGCGGTGAGGACGATGCCGTCGACGTGGCGTGCGGCCACGTACAGCTCGAGGCGCCGTTCCTCCTCCCGCGACTGGGCCATCAGCAGGACCAGCTGGAGGCCGCGGTCGCCCAGCGCGGCGTTGATCCCCGTCAGGAAGAGATGGAAGAACGGGTCGCCGAAGAGCCGGCCCGTCGGCTCCGGGATGATCACGCCGATCGATTCGCTGCGACGGGTCACGAGGCTGCGGGCCGCCTGGTTGGGGACGTACCCGAGGCGACGGACCGCGTCCTCCACGACGCGTCGCGTCTCCGGGCTGACCTTCGGGCTGCCGTTCACCACCCGCGACGTCGTGGCCGGCGAGACACCCGCCAGCCGGGCGACTTCCTCCAGCGTCACCCGGCCGGTGTCCCCGGGACGACTCATGCCGGGTGTTGCCGCAGCGGCTCCGTCCGGGGCCCCGTGAATCCAGATTCCGCCTGAGCCGCGGCGATCGCCTTCGCGATGGAGCGGGTCCGCAGCGCGACGTCGCCGCCCGGCAGGACCAGGAGCGGGTCGATCCGGGCGATCTCGTGGCTCGGCACCTTCATCCTCCGGACGATGTCCGGCCGGACGCCGAACATCTTCGTCTCGTACGGGCTGAAGAGTCCGTAATGGACATGACAGCCGGACGCGTGGCCGGTCGCGCCTTCGTGCCCGATCAGGGTCCCGGCGCGAACCTCCTGTCCCGCCGTGACGGTCACGTCGCGGAAGTGGGCATAGATGCTGCGGTAGCCGTTGCCATCGTCGATCACGACGACGATCGGCAGTTGGCCCCAGGAATGACGGACGTCGAGCTGGTGGTAGTACGGCCCGAGGTCGCCGATCCAGCCGATCTGATCGTCGAAGTGACGGCCCGCGGCCAGCACGACGCCGTCATGAGCGGCGACGACCGGCGCCCCGCAGAAGGACGCCATGTCGACCCCGTCGTGGAACAGCCGCCCGTTGTTGATCCATTCGCCGCCGGAGATCGCCTTGAAGGGGAGCGTGACCCGGCCCTTCGGGATCGGCCAGCGGTAGCCGGTGAGGGAGGACACCGGCGGCGCGACCCGCCGGCTCGCGATGAACCGCGCGTCGGCGTCGATGGCCCTGGTCGGGCTGATCCGCGAGTCGCGCTCGGGGACCGCGGGCGCCGTCGCGACCGGCGTCCGGCCTGGCTCCGAGATCGCGCCGACGACCCCGCCCGCGAGCGGCTGGAGCTGTGGGGCACTCGGCGTCAGTGCCGCTCCGATCAGTGGCACCGAGATCACCGTCGCAACCGCCGCGATCACGACCGCGACGAAGCGACGATGGCGGGACAGCGGCCCGCGCTCGCGCTCAGCGAGGGGCGTCAGCGGATGGGCTCGGAGGAGGGCCGCGGGGACGTCAGCTGAAGGCCGGGGGCGGGCGTGCGCCGCCCGGCCGGGCGAGTGACGGGGCACGAGCGATGTTTATCACGATCGAGCCCGGCGCGTCCCAATCGTCTGGTCCGGCGAGACCTATTGGTATGATCCGGGCCGTCCGCCCGTAGCTCAGTGGATCAGAGCGGCTGACTTCGGATCAGCAGGTCGGGGGTTCGAATCCCTCCGGGCGGGCCAATCCCTCTCTTCATGACCCCGTCTCCGCGCGCCCGGATTCCGAGACGCCGGCGAGACGGTCATTAATTACTGTCCCGCCGGATCGTCGCCCAGGCGGTCGTCGCATTGGTGAAGGAGCCTCGACGTGGCCGGCGGAACCGTGACCTTCCAGGCACAGAACCCCAGGATCAGCGGCGACAAGAGGACGTACGTGAACGCCGAGGGCAAGACTGTCCTGGCGGGATGGGCGAACTGCACGGCGTTCGTCGCGGCCATGGGTGCCCAGTTCGACTCGGGCGTCGATCTCACGGGGACCGACGTCCGGAAGGAGAGCACCGAACCGGTCCCCGATCGGTTCTCGCCCGGCCTCAACCTGGGCCAGGTCGCCACCGTCCTCAAGAGCCACGGAGTCGAGATGGACGTCGAGGGGAAGATCCCGTTCGATGAGGTCGACGACCTCCGGGAGGCGGGCCACGCGATCGCCCTGCAGCTGATCTACCGCCCGATCCAGCACACGATCTTCAGCGGCGATCCGACGTTCGGGGCCGGCCACATCGTCCTCTGGACGCCGGACGGCCTGGTCTACGACCCGCTCGACGACGGCCGCCGTCCGGGGATCGCCAGGGCGCCCGTTCGGATCCCGACGCCACTCCTTCGTGAGGCGGCTGGCCTACTCGCCGGCCCGGGCAGGGCCTTCGCCGGCGTCTTCCGGACGCGCCACCCGGTCGCCGCCAAGCCGCAGCCGACCCTCGCCTTCGACGCCAAGCCGCCGCAGCACGACGAGTTCCGGGTCGTCGTGCCCGTCGCGCTCGTCCGGTCGACGCCGGGCGGCGTGCCCGGCAAGCAGAACGTGGTCGACCGGAAACGGCGCGGAGCCATCGTCACCGTGTTCGGCACGACCAACCGGGGCCAGAAGGTCGGCGGAAGCCGCGTCTGGCACCAGGTCGATCGGGCCGGCCACCGGTTCATGCACAGCTCGGTCATCGACCCGGCATAGCGGAGGAGATCGACATGGGTCTGGACATCAGCGCCATCGACGCGCTCCAGGAGGGCGCGGAGGACCAGGCTCCGCCGCTCGTGGACGATCCGGACGCCGACGGGACCGACGATGACCTCGACGACGAGGTCGTCGCCGAGTCGCCGAAGAACGACGCGCCGGATCCGGAGGAAGACGCGGCGGAGATCCCGGTTCCGGCTTAGCGCACGGCCACTCGGACGACGCCGGGCCGGCGCCACGAAGCGCCGGCCCGCCGATGTCTGGATGGTCCTCTCAGTTGGCCGTCCGCTGCCAACTGATGTTGGCGTCGCCGTTCAGGAGGGTGATGGAGCGATCGGGCGAGGCGACATCGACCAGCAGCACCGATTGCACGCTGGATCCGTCGGCCGAGACGAGACGGCCGACGAGGTAGCGGCCGTCCGGCGACCAGCTCGTCGGACCGGCGGCCAGCAGCGGCGTCGCGAGCGCGCGGGCGCCGGTTCCGTCGCGGTTGACCACGACGAAGTGGATGTCGTTGTTCGCGTCGCCGACGCGCTCGAAGGCGAGCCTGCTGCCGTCGGGCGCCCAGGTCGGGTTGTACTCGTCTGCCACGGTCGGCGCCATCGCGCGCTCACCCTGCCCGTCGGCGCCGACGGTGTACACGTCGTTGGACCCGGGCGCTCCGGCGAAGAACGCCAGGGTCTTCCCATCAAACGTCCAGGCCGGTCCACCGAACCCGAGAACAAAGCCCGAGACCTGGCTGACCCGCTGCCCGGTCGCGTTCGGGTCGATCGGCGTCACGTACACGCCGTCCGGCATCGTGTAGGCGAGAAGGCGGTCGTCGGGCGACCACGTCGGAGCGCCGCCCGAGGAGGCGTGTCGGAACTCCTCTGTCCCATCGAGCCTGACGACACGCATGTCGGCCGTCGCGTCATCGTTGGTCGCGGAAAAGGCGAGCCGCGTTCCGTCGTGGGACCAGGTCGGTGCGCCGAGGACGTGGCTCGGCGACGCAAACCGGATGTCCTTGGCGAGCACCCGGCGGCCGGAGCCGTCGGGGTTCATCACGACGAGCGATCCGTCGGGCTGATCCGGGCTGTCGCAGAGTGGCGGCGGAGCGGCGCTCCCGCACGTGGGCCCGACCTCCCGGACCGGGAACGAGTAGAAGGCGATCCGAGTCCCGTCGGCCGACCACGCCGGCAGGAGATCCACCTCGGTGTTCGGCGTCAGGAGGCGCATCGCGGTTCCATCGGCGCCTCGAACGGAGAGCTGGGCGTCCACGTCCGTCGCGATGAGCCCGTTGCCGGCCGGACCGAGGGGTGGCGGCAGCGGATGACGGCCGGTGCTGATGGCGACGGCGACCAGGGCCAGGATGAGCAGGGCGAGAACGAGGAGCCAGGCGAGGCGCGGAAGGGCGGCCACTTGGCGTGGCATCGTGAGCTGCATGGGGATCCACCTTTCGAGGGATGCCCAGGCCGGCCGCTGCCGGGTGCTCCGGGTCCGATCCAGGAGCTCGTCGAGGTAATCGGGCACGGCCGGCGGGGCGGCGTTCTCGAGCCAGCCCTCGAGGCGGCGGTCGAAGTCGGCCTGGCCGGTCATGGTCGGGGAACCTCCGGCGCGGCGGTCAGCCGGGAATCGGCCTCGACCGCGCCGCGCAGCGCCTGGATCGCCCGGTGCAGCCGCGACTTCGCCGTCCCGGTCGGGACGCCGAGGATCGCGGCCGCTTCGGGCAGCGGATAGCCGAGGTAGTAATGGAGGACGACGACGGCTCGTTGCTCGGGCTCGAGGCGGGCGAAGCCGCGCTCGATCTCGTCGCGGTCGGCGACGACGTGCTCGGAGTCGATCGTGGAGGGATGGTCGATCGGACTAAGCTCGACCTCGCGGGGTCGGCGCTTCAGGCGGCGGGCCTCGTTCAGGCAGGCATGGATGACGAGGCGTCGCAGCCAGGCGTCGAACCGGTCGGGGTCGCGCAGCGTGGGGAGGTCCCGCCAGGCACGGACGAAGGCATCCTGGACTGCATCCTTCGCCCGCTCGGGATCACGCAAGATCAACCGAGCGGCGCCGTCCAGCCGTCCGATCGTGGCGCCTGCCAGGGTCGCGAAGGCGTCATGATCGCCCCGCTGCGCCCGCTCCACGAGTTCGCGCTGCACGTGCCCCTCGGCGTGTCGGGTGGCCCGGCCATGATGGCCGTGCTCATTCGGTATGGCACCAGGCGAGCCCGAAGTGGTGTCAAATTTCGCCGCTCGCCGGGCGACACGCCCTCCTTCCGATCCTACAATCGGTCCCGGCCGGCCGACGGGCGGGCCACTTGCTTCCTGCGCGAGCGCGCGGCTGTGTCCGGGCGGCGAGGGGCAGCGATCCACCAGGCGATCCAAGGGCGGCCGATCGCCGAGGGCACGCGCCGGCCGTCACGGCGCAGGTGAGGACACGTGATCCTTCGCGTCGTCAACGGCCGCGTCCCGCCGGGCACGCTCGAAACCGTGCGGCAAGCCCTCGAGCGAGACTACGTCCCCGTCGCCCGCCGGCAGCCGGGCCTCGACCGATTCCTGACCGCGGTCCGACCGGCCGGGACCGGCCACCAGATTGCCCTCATGACGGTCTGGGCGGATCTCGAATCGGCGCTGACGGCCTACGGCGGGAACGTGACAGCGGTTCGCACGATCGACGGCGTCGGCCACGGCGAGATCCTCGACAGCGTCGATTTCTACGAGGTCGAGACCGCCGGAGTTCGCCTGACCGGTGGGACCCCGCACTTCCTGCGCTTGACGGCGGGCACCGTCGGCCGCGGGCTCGATGCGGATATCCAGCGCGAGCTCCGGTCGCGTCTCGCCGATCTGGGGCCGGAGGTCGTCGACGCATACGTCGGACGCCGCGTCAAGGGGTCCGAGGTCGAGATCGCCTTCATCTCGACATGGACCGACGCCGCCGGTGGGGTCCGGCTCGACGAGCCGATCTGGCCCGACATCTCGACCCAATACGACGCCTTCTCGCTGCGGGTCTTCGACGTGATGCTGGAAGGCTCGCCGGACCGCTGACCGGGGTGGTCGCGGCGACCCGCCGCGGGCCCGTCCCCCCCGGCTGCTACGCTCGCCGGGATGACGACAAGCGGCCGAACCGCGGCCCAGCTCCTGGTCGAGTGCCTCACCGCGGAGGAATGCGAGTACGTCTTCTCCGTCCCCGGCGAGGAGACGATGGACGTCCTCGACGCCCTCGGAGCCGCGGCGAACCATCGGCGCGACGCGCCACGACACATCACGACGCGCCACGAGCAGGGCGCCGCCTTCATGGCCGACGTCTACGGCCGCCTGACGGGTCGGGCGGCGGTCGCGATGTCGACCCTCGGTCCGGGCGCGACGAACCTCGTGACGGGCGTCGCGGATGCCTACCTCGACCGCGCCCCAATGGTCGCGATCACCGGACAGGCGAGCTCGGACAAGCTCCACAAGGAGGCCCACCAGGTCGTCGACATCGTCCGGATGATCGAGCCCGTCACCAAGTGGAACACCCACGTCGAACGGGTCGAGGCGGTCCCGGAGATCGTCCGGAAGGCCTTCCGCGTCGCGACGCTCGAGAAGCCGGGACCGACGCACATCGAGCTGCCCGAGAACCTCGCCGCGTCGCTCGTCGCCGATGACGCGCAGCCCCTCGTCCCCGGCCGGATCTACTTCCCGGAACCGACCGACGAGGCCATCGCTCACGCTGCGGACCTGATCGCGACGTCACAGCGGCCGCTCGTGCTGGCCGGCAACGGCGTCCTGAGGCGGCACGCGGCTCCGGAGCTGCGGGCGTTCGCCCGCGGCCTGCACGTCCCGGTCGCCGTCACGTTCATGGGCAAGGGTGCGATCGACGACCGGTCACACCTGTCGCTGATGGCCGTCGGACTGCAGGCCCGGGATCACGTGCTGTCGGGATTCGACCGGGCCGACCTGGTCATCTGCGTCGGGTACGACCTCGTCGAGTACGCGCCGGGCCGCTGGAACCCCGACGGGACGAAGCGGATCGTCCACATCGACACGACGCCGGCCGAGGTCGACGCGCAGTACCGGCCCGAGGTCGAGCTGGTCGGCGACATCGACGGAACGCTCCGCCGGCTCCTCGCCGCGGTCCAGCCCCGTGGGATCAGTGGCCGCGACGCTGGGGAGCGGCACGCCGCCCGCGAGACCCTGGTCCACGCCGATCTCCGGACGGCGCTCCTCGAGGAGCTGGCCGCCGGCTCTGCCTCCGACGCCCTGCCGATCACGCCGCAGAAGGCCATCGCCGACCTGCGTGCCGCGCTCGAGCCGGACGACATCGTCGTGTCCGACGTCGGCGCTCACAAGGTCTGGGTCGCCCGCCTCTACCAGGCCTACGAGCCGAACACCGTGATCATCTCGAACGGGTTCGCCGCGATGGGCATCAGCCTGCCGGGGGCGATTGCGGCCAAGCTCGTCCATCCCGACCGGAAGGTGGTCGCGCTGTGCGGCGACGGCGGCTTCCTGATGAACAGCCAGGAGCTCGAGACCGCGACGCGGATCGGGGCGAACGTCACGGTCGTCGTCTGGCGCGACGACGGCTACGGACTGATCGACTGGAAGCAGCGCAACGAGTTCGGCCGGCCGTTCGGCGTCGAGTTCGGGAACCCGGACTTCGTTGCCTATGCGGAATCGTTCGGCATCGCCGGGTTCCGGCCGTCGTCCGCCGCGGAGCTGCTGCCGACGCTTCGCCGAGCCCTCGATATCGATGGGCCGGCGCTCGTCGAGGTCCCGATCGACTACCGCGAGAACCTTCGGCTCACCGAGCGGCTCGGGGCGCTCGCCGGAGCCTAGCTCTGCGCGCTCGTCGGAGCCTGGCTCGCCTCGGGCTCGACGTAACCGTGGTACTCGACGACCGTCCGATAGCCGAGCCGCTCGTAGATCGGAAGGCCCATCGGGCTGGCCTGGAGGATCGCGATCTCGCAGCCCGCAACACGGCCGTCGGCTGCGATGCGAGCGATCATGACCTCGCCGTAACCGCGCCTCCTGGCGCCCTCGACCGTCGCGATGTTGTAGACGCCGATCGCCGACCCGGTACGGACGCCCGCACCGGTCGTCACCGGTGCGCCGTGGGCATAGCCCACATAGAGCCTCCGGTCAGGTCGCTGCCAGACATGCGGGGCGATGATCGTCCGGATGATCTCCTCCGGGAGCCCGAAACCTGTGGCCGCCGTGACGATGTGGTCCTCGATTCCGGCTGCGTCGGTGACCGCACGGATCTCGAATCCATCGACCGGTCGCGCAGCGGCCTCCGGGATCGGATCGAGGGCCATGCCGGGGAGCGACGACTCGTCCGGCGAGAGAGCCAGGCCGAGGTCGGACATCAAGCCGACGAACCGGTCGTCGGTGACTCGACGGAGGTTGACGACGAACTGCTCATGACGCTCCCGCTGGATCGCGACGGCCGCGGCAATCCCGTCGCCGGTCGCCGACGCGTCGGCGACCAGGACCTCGTTGAACAAACGGACTGGCAGGCCCGTCGCCAGCAGGACGATCCCGTGCTCTCGTCGGACCACGGAGTCCGGCACGGCCGAGTCCACCTCTGAAAGCGCTGCGATGAAGTTCTCGTGCTCGAGCTCGGCGACGGTCGCGGCGTCCACGCTCGGACACTAGCAAATCGGTCCCGTCTGGAGGCCGGGACTGCGCTTCGAGCGCGCTGCTAGGCTCGGGCGATGGCGTCGACAACGAGCCTCCGTGGACTCGCCTCGCGGATGTTCACGATGCCGAGTTACCCGCCGGACGAGCGCGACCTCCGGACGTTCCGGCTGGCCGGCCTCGAGCTGCCAGTCCGGGCGACCGTCGTGGTCGTGGCCGTGATCCTGCTCGTGATCTTCGACTTCCAGCGAACCCTCATCCCCGACCAGCTGCTTCGCTACGACCGCAACCCGGAAGAGCAGCGGATGCAGGCGTTCAGCCGGCTGTTCCTCTACTTCGTCATCCCGCTGGCGATCGTGATCCTCGGCTTCCGCGACCGACCCGCGCGATACGGATTGCAGCTCGGTGACTGGCGCTGGGGCCTCGGTCTCGCGCTCGTGGGCTGCGCCGTGATGACCCCGATCGTCCTCGCCCTCGCCGGCCAGCCTGACTTCCGGACGTACTACTCCCCGTCATTCGAGCCGGTGCCCGGCCTGCTGACCACGAACATCCTCGACCTGTTCTCGACCGAGTTCCTGTTCCGCGGCTTCCTCATGCTCGCGCTGGCGCGGGTCTTCGGCCCGGTCGCGCTGGTGGTCGCGCTCTTCCCGTTCACGCTGACCCACCTGCTCAAGCCGGAGGCGGAGCTCCTCTCGACAGCGGCCGGCGGCGCGGTCTACGGCTGGCTGACCTGGCGAACGCGATCGATCGTGTGGGGCGCGGCCGCCCACGTGTACATCGTCACGCTCGTGATCACGGCGGCCGGTCCGGCGCGCTGAGGACCGCCCGACAAGGTCCGCCGCGGACAAACGAACGCCGCGGCGCTCAGATGAGGGCCGCGGCGTCGTCGCGGTTGCGGGGTCAGTTGCGGCGATCGCTGGTCGACTCGACCGTGTCGGGGCCGACGATGACCCAAGCGTCCTGCCAGCTCCCGCCGGCCATGTTCCGCTGGATGTTCAACCAGGCCATGCCCTCGAGCGTCCTGGCGGCCGCCAGCGAGCCGGCATCGACCGGCCGGAAGCCGATCGACTCGACGAGGTCGAGGATCGTCTGCTTGGCGTCGGCGTCATCTGCGGCCACGAACCCATCCGAGGGGATCCCGCCGACCGTCGGGGCTGCTTGGCGCGAAGCGAACGCGGTGTTGAACGCCTTGACGACCCTGGCCTGCGGCAGCTTCGCCTGGAGCTCCTCGGCGATCGACGTCGCGTTGGCGTCTGGGCTCGGCGTCGGGCGGTTCGCGACGTCGACGACGACCTTGCCGTCAAGCTGCGATCTGATCTCCCCGGCGAGGTCATCGAGGGCGGTGACCGGAACGGCGAGGACGACGAGGTCTGCGGCGGCGATCGCCTCCGCGTTGTTCCTGGCGGCGCGAGCGCCGGTTTCCGCGGCAGCCGCGGCCGCGTGCTCTGGATGCTTCGCCGACAAGGTGACCGAGTGACCGGCGCGAGTCAGTGATGACGCGAGCGCACGTCCGACCGTGCCCGCACCGATGATGGCGATCTGCATGGCTCGATCCTCCGGGATCTGGCTTGACATGTTTGATGTTGCCAAGCGATATTTGGTGACAGCACAACCATACGGCGCGAGTTCGCCGTTGTCAATAGGTGTTTGAGGAGAGCAAAGTCGATGGTCATCGAGCAGCCGCGGGACGGGGTCGGCCGCCGCGCGCCCGCCGTGGGTCGGCAGGTCCATCGATGGAGGATCGATCGGGGCCTGACGCTCGCCCGTGTAGCCGAGGCGACCGGGCTGAACGTCGGCTATCTGTCGCAGATCGAGAACGACAAGGCGTCACCGTCGCTCGCCTGCCTGTCGTCTCTGGCGACGGCCCTGGACGTCCCGGTTGCGTGGTTCCTCGTCGACGAGACCGCCGAGCCGGAGGTCCTGCTCGCCGCGGACCGGCGCTGGCGCGAGCGGCCGGGCGGCCGGGCGAGTCGCGTCGACGCTCGCGGCTCCAGCGATGTCTCGATCCTCGAGGTGCAGACGCAACCGGGCACGAACGCCGGCCTGCACACGCATCCGGGCGACGAGCACCACCTCGTTCTGTCGGGCCGATTCCGGTTGACCCAGGGCGACCACGTCGTCGAGCTCGGGCCGGGCGACTACCTCCGCTGGGATGGGCTGATCCCACACGACGCCGCGAACATCGGGGATGAGCCGGGGTCGCTGCTGATCATCCGGCTGACACGGCACGGCGAACCGCACGACTGACGGCGCGGCGGGCAAGAGAGACGGCCGGCGGGTTCACCGCCGGCCGTCTCGATTTCTTGCTCCGGGTCGCGGATCAGCTGACGCGGGTCACCACGAACGGGTTCTGGAGCGGGTGGTGGTTCGCCCGACCGACCCAGATCCGGCTGATCGGCAGCTTCGTCCCGTTGAGGGACCCGGCGAACGTCAGCCGCCGGGCGCAATCCGTTCGGAAGTTGAGGCCGTCCACGGCGCCGTAGTTCGTGAACCGGTAGGTCAGCGTCAGGCGGTCCGCGCTGAGGGCGATGAAGTCGCTGCCCTCGAGCCGGACCGGCCGCGCCGTCATCGGGGCACTCGACACGATCCGTCCGCTGAAAACAGCGCGCGTCGTGCCGCGGTGGGTCACCCGGAGGTGCCAGCCGTAGGCGTCGTGCCAGATGTAGTCGCCGGCGGGCGCTCCCGCATGGAAGAGGGTCGGCACGCCCTGGACCGCGGCCGGCCAGTGCCCGTCGGTGCAGGTCGTCGCTGTCGTCGCCGTCGTGGCGGCCGCCGGGCCGGTCGCGGCGAGCGCCGTCGCCGGCGCGAGGAGGACGGCGGTGAGCGTCAGGAGGCCGACCAGGCCACCGAGGAGCGGGCGTCGGATCGTCATCGCGTGATCTCCGTGACGTGGAGTGGTCGGTCGGACCGTCGCCTCGCCACGTACGAGCGTCTTCCCCGGGACGTCAGCAGAAGGTAAGACGGCCGTCGCGGCGATCGGTATCCTTCTGCCGTTCCTCCCGAGGCGGACCCGCTCCGTCGATCCAGACACGTCAGGTGGTGCCCATGAAGGTCGGCGTCGCCAAGGAGACCGCGCCAGGCGAACGGCGCGTCGCCCTGGTACCCGAATCGCTCGGCAAGCTCGCGGCCGCCGGGCTCGAGGTACTCGTCGAACGCGGCGCGGGCGACGGCGCGGCGATCCCCGACTCGGCCTTCGCCGAGGCCGGGGCGACGGTCGTCTCAACAATCGACCTGTACGGGCAGTCCGACGTGATCCTGCGCGTCCAGAAGCCTTCGGACTCGGAGGTCAAGGTGATGCGCAAGGGCCAGGCCGTCCTCGGCCTGCTCCAGCCGCTGATCGATCCGAAGACGGCGGCGGCCCTCGCTGGGCAGGGAGTCACGGCGATCAGCCTCGACGCGATCCCGCGGACGCTCAGCCGGGCCCAGTCGATGGATGCGCTCAGCTCCCAGGCGAACGTCGGCGGGTACAAGGCGGTCCTGATCGCGGCCAACGAGTACGGCCGCTATTTCCCCCTCCTGACGACCGCCGCTGGCACGGCCAAGCCGGCGAACGTCCTGATCCTCGGAATCGGGGTGGCCGGCCTCCAGGCGATCGGGACGGCCCGCCGACTCGGTGCGGTTGTCAAGGCGTACGACGTCCGGCCGGAGACCCGCGAGCAGGCGGAGAGCCTGGGCGCCCAGTTCGTCAAGCTCAGGACGACGATCGATGCGACCGGCGCCGGCGGCTATGCCCGCGAGCTGACGCCCGAGGAGCGGGCCGCTCAGCAGGCCGAGCTCAACGAGGTCATCGGTGGCATGGACATCGTCATCACGACGGCCCAGGTGCCCGGTCGGAAGCCGCCGGTCCTCGTGACCGCCGAGGCGGTCGCCCAGATGAAGCCGGGCTCGGTGATCGTCGACATGGCCGCGTCGGCGCTCGGCGGCAACGTCGAGCTGTCGCAGGCCGGCAAGACGATCACGACCGACAACGGCGTCACGATCGTCTCGCCCGACAACCTGCCGGCCACGATGCCGGCCGGCGCGTCGGCCTTCTACGCACGGAACATCTCGTCGCTCCTGCTGGGGATGGTCAAGGACGGCGAGCTCCATCTCGACTTCGATGACGAGGTGACGAAGGCGACGGTCATCGCCAGGGACGGCGAGGTCATCGCCGAGCCGGTCAAGAAGCTGCTCGAGCCCGCACCCGCGGCGAGCACCGCCGGAGGCGCCGCGTGAGCCCGGCAGAGATCACCGCATTCCTCGCGAACTTCACGGTCTTCACCCTCGCGATCCTGTGCGGCTTCGCCGTGATCTCGAAGGTCCCGGCGACGCTCCACACGCCGCTGATGTCGGGGGCGAACTCGATCCACGGGATCGTCCTGGTCGGCTCGATGTTCATCGCGGTCAATGCCACGGACCCGCTGAGCCAGCTCCTGTCGCTCGTGGCCGTGGCGTTCGCGACGATGAACGTCGTCGGCGGCTACGTCGTCACCGACCGGATGCTCCAGATGTTCAGGCGGAAGCCGGTCGCGGCGCCGAAGGCCGACGAGACGGAGGCCTGAGGCGATGATCGACATCAACGTCCTCGATCCGCTCGTCCGACTCGCCTGGCTGGCCGGCGCCGTGGCGTTCGTGCTGGGCCTGATCCGGATGAACTCCCCCGCCACCGCCCGGAACGGCAACCTCGTCTCGGCCGGCGGGATGGCGGTCGCGGTCGTCGCGACCGCGCTCTACCTG